>ERZ761610.883-NODE-883-length-19444-cov-51.083398_pt1 | contig 19444 bp, 19 predicted proteins | sample MGYA00512164_ERZ761610 | MGnify/ENA primary metagenome ERZ761610 (study PRJEB28899, sample SAMN02850038) | bioreactor sludge metagenome | biome: EBPR Sludge; feature: EBPR Bioreactor; material: flocular biomat | place: Australia: Thorneside Wastwater Treatment...
CAGATATTCAGGTCATAGCTCCAGGTAATATCACATTCTCTTTTGAGTCTGAGGCCCTAAAGAAACAAAAAAAACTAAAATTCACGTCCACTGATTTTGGTAAAACCTGGACGTGCTCGTGCGACTAACTTGACTTTGAATACTACCTTATTCTGAGTACGTCCATACTTCGGTTCCAGATAGAACTTTGGTAGCTAGGAAAAATATTTTCCCAGCGAGGACTTTTAATTTTGTCGGGCTAGAACTATTTTGTCCCGGATTAATATCTGCAACCATCTCCGTTCCTGAAAGGGAACCATCGGTTCTCCACAATTCAACTCCATGAGCTCCATCGTTGGCGCTGAAATACAGCTTCCCGTTGTAGGTACCCAATATGTTAGGACTAGAACTGCTTGCACCAGGGTTGATATCTTTAACCAATGTCGCGTTTGCCGAAGCTCCGTCTGTTTTCCAAAGTTCTACGCCAGTGGCATCCTTATGCTTCGTAAAATAAATGTCTCCGTTAAATTCGTACCCCGCCGTATATGAAGTAGATATAGTCGAAGATTCCGAGTCAACAATTGTAGTTCCACCTGAGGTACCGTCCGTTACCCATAGCTGTCGAACATAAGGCGATGTCGTGTTATTGTAATATTGAAACAACGTCTTGTTGCCGAAGTTAGCAATGTGGGTAACACCGAAGTTATTTCCCGATATCGGAATATTCTTTACCAACGAGGTTCCCGCAACCGTACCATCAGATTTCCAAAGATTCAGAGATGTGTAGGCGGTTGTGGTGGTCAGGTAGTAAAGGGTTTGAGACGTAGGGTTCAAGAAAGGAGACCCGACAACGACATCAGTAGTATAGGTAGTATTCAAATGAGTTGCCGCATTTGTAACAGCATTGACAAAATAAATTCGCTGTTTGTAAGTCGAGGCCTCTGAATAAGATATAAAAGATCCAGAAGAAATGGTTTTTGGTGCGTATCCAATTGAAGATATTGAGCTAAGACCCGAAATTTGAGTAGTACCAGCACTCGTACCATTTGAAGTCCAAAAACCATACGGAGTGCTTGTATAGAAAATAACTTTATTCGTACCCGGAATAGCTGTTATATTTGAAAGATTACTTGATGTTGATCCTGCATTTAAATCTTTTACAAGAGCCGTACCGGCAGTAGAACCATCGGTAGCAAATAATTCGAAACCGATACCAGAATTGTCGTTAGCACCAAAGAACATTTTTCCGGTGTCGGTTTTCGTAAACGATGAATTAATGTAGGCACCCACTGTTCCGGAGGCTAACTCTTTAATGATATTTGTGCCCGCAGTCGTTCCATCTGAAACAAACAACTCTTGCCCAGTGGCCTCCGTCGAAGCCACAAAGAAAAGAGATCCATTAAATACCGTCATATGGTTGATGTCCGAACACGATATATTGGGATATAAATCCACTAACTTAGTGGTTCCTGCTTCAGAACCATTCGTCACCCAAAGCGGATTGCCATTATTTGAATCCATTGCATCGAAATAAACGAGACCGTTGTATTCAATCAAGTTTTTCGTTTCGGTGTTTAGACTTTCTACCATCGCATGTCCAAAGCCCGTTGTGGTTTGCGCTGAAATATCGGCAACAAAAACAGATGCAAATTGTGACGACGAATTATATGCCGTCAGAAAAATATGTGTTGGATCAATAGCTGTTAAATTTTTTGGACCAGAACTTTTTGTTCCTGGAAACAAGTCCTTAAGCAAAACCGTACCGGCCGGTGTACCGTCGGTTACCCAAAGTTCCTCGCCGTAAACATCGGACTTGGCCCGAAATATTAACTTAGATCCAGCCACAGCAAAGTTTGATGGCGAACTTCCTGCCGATCCGGCATAAATATCCTTCAACAATAGAGTTCCCGCCGGGCTACCATCTGTTACATAGAGTTCTACGCCTTCGGTCGCATTCGTAGCGGTAAATATGATTTTATCCCCAAGTTTTGCGGCGAACGATGGAGAACTGCTGTTTGCATTTCCGCTGGAAGTCCCTGGGTGGATATCCTTTAATAGAATGGCGTCGCCATTCACCCCAGAGCTAGAGTATATCTCACAGTCGTAATTATTTATACATCCGGCAAAGATATATTTGTTGCCACCCAAGATACCCATGGGCCCACCCGCTGACACGGGCTGCGTAACTTTTGTCGTTCCCGCCGGAGTTCCGTCTGTTAAATAGTATCCTGTGCTTGATCCAGAACTCTCATAAGAGAATACGACGACTACCTTGTTGTTTAGCACCATCTGGTTGGCGGCAGTCGCATAGGAACTCATACCACCAGGATAGATATCTTTAAGCATGGCTGTGGTTGCGTTTGAGCCGGCAGTAGCAAAAATTTCGGTGCCATACCCAGTATAGGTAGAAAAATAGATGTACCCGTTATGTATAAAATGTAAACTGAGATCGTCGGAAAATGTTAACCCAGCAGAGGTTCCCGTTACAATCAATGTATTATTGGCAGGATTCCCGTCTGTTCGAAACAGTTTACCGGTATAATCGCTATAATTATAGTCGGAAAAGTAAATATCCGAACCATCGGCAATTATGCTATTGCTACCACCACCGCTAGTACCTGGCACAGATTCGTATAGCATTTTTGTTCCTGAATACGTTCCATCAGAAATATACAGCTCGGTCCCATCAATCGTAGTAGACGCATTAAAAAATATTTTATCGCCGTATACATATAAAAAGTATATTTCTGACGAACTCGCACCTGGCTCAAACTCTTTCACGAGCTGAGTTCCCTGTTCAGTTCCATCTGTACGCCATAATTCTTCGCCTTCACTCGATGTCGTAGCCACAAAAAATACATACGGACTAGCCGGTGGATGTTTAAAACTTGTGATTGAAGACGATCCTGCGCCCGGTTCGATATCCTTAACTAATTTTGTACCAATGGCCGTCCCGTCCGATACCCAGAGCTCCGAGCCATTGGATGCGTCGGTTCCAACATAAAACACTTTCCCGAGCGCCGAAATTGTATTTATATTTGTTGGATAGGCATTAAACTCTTTCAGCAATTTTGGGCCAGCTGTAATGGGACTATTAGGAACAAAGCCGCCGTCATTGTCATTTAATTTTATGTTCAAAACTGATGGATCGGCGTTAATAGATGGATCTTCCGAAGAAATCGCAAACGTCCACTGTTCTTGATCTTGGTTCAACGAATCATCCACAGTGTTTAGCACAATACTTTTCGACGTCGATCCAGCAGGAATAATAACCTTATTTGGAATTGGGTTAAAACGAACATACCCAGAACTCGATGAGTTTAAAGTTAAATAGATGACCGTATCTTCACTTCGAACTGGATTTACCGCCACATTTATAATGGCAACTGAACCCTCTGAAAAAGTAACATCCGTCACGTCGACAAATATTTTTTGCAAGCTATTTGGGACTAACTCTCCACTACCTAACCCGGACTGAAGATTTTTTAACGACGCATTAAAAGTACAAGAGGAAAGAACAAAAAGGAAAAGCATAATTAAAATTTGCGAGTTTGTTCTCTTCACGTTAACCTCGTTATGTAAAAGTTTCGTCAAAAATGAACTCGGACTTTAGTGAAAAAGTGAAACAAAGTTATACAAAACCTAGTGAATCTGAACGTATTAATTTGAGCCGACGTTTTTTTATTTGGTAGCTTTTTTAAGAATTGTAGGAATTTGAGACTTCGATTTAGGCGTGCATTTATCAAATAGAATTGGCATTATTGAACACATGAAAAAAACATGGGGCATCGTCGGATTGGGTTGGTTAGGATCAGAACTGGCTACCGAACTACAAAAAAAAAATCATAAAACATGGGGTACTCATTCCCAAGATTTCAATTTCTATAGTCATTCATTTCCATCAACTCCCTACGACGTCTTATTTCTAAACACCCCACCTTTAACTCAGCTCACCCCTGCCACCTACGCTGCCAAAATCAACAAAATAGAAGGCTCAAAAATTATCTTTATCAGCTCGACATCTGTGTATGGCTACAACAAAGGACTCATCACAGAGTCGTCGGTGCCTGAACCAAAAACGGAATCCGCCCGATGGTTAGTTGAGGTTGAATCTGCTCTGCAAGATAAATTTAAAGAAGAGCTAACGATCATACGGCCCGGTGGACTAATTGGCGGCGACCGGCATCCTGTATATAGTCTGAGCCGTAAAAACGAAGTTCCTAACGGCGATGCGGTCATTAATTTAATTCATAGACTCGATTTGATGAGCATCTGTATCGCCGCCGCAAATGACCGTAGTATTCGGCTTATCAACGCCGTCGCACCCCACCATCCAAAGAAAAAAGACTACTACTCGCAATGGGCGTCCAAGCTAAATCTTCCCAAACCCATTTTTTTAGGTGAGACAGAGGCAAACAAACAGATTGATTCTGAAACCCTGCCGACTCTGCATTCTAGATGGATATGTCCGAAGCTGGATTTTCTTTGATATCTGATACCGTTACCGGTATAGAAATCTTCACAGGAGCCAACATGCTAAATTTAACTAAAGAACAAATTGATATAATTTCTGAATCTATGCGCCAAGAAAATGGAGCCAGCCATGAACAAGTTTTAAATCTTCTAAAGCGTGCAATGACTGTTGGCGATTTAAAAAAACTTTTATCAACTGTCGATGACTCGCTACCTGTCGAACTGGAAGTCATTATGGAAGTTACGGAAGATGGTCAATGCGCGGCTCAACCAGGACTCGCGATTCACCATTACCAAGTTCGCTCTGGCGACGATGGCTACCCTCGTCTTACATTAGTCGGCGCACAACCTCAAAACGCAGATCTCTATGCGGAAGCATTCGAAATCGATTCGCCGGTAGCAAATTAAAACCTACAGAATTCTCGTAACAGGCTATCTATCGGCCTAACTTAATTAGTTAGGCCCGATTGGATCAATCGTAATTTGGTCCTTACAGCCACGAACGTAACCTGTCGCCGATGTATTTAATAGACCTTTGATTGTCACCTTTGCCTCTTCCGTTTTCGGGTCTAACGACGCCGCCGTTAAGTTTACCTGAATTTCAGTCAGCATATTGCCGCTGCAGATAAGCACGAATCGTTTACTCGCATCTTTACCAAACGAATCATCTAATGATTTTAGAAGATCCGATTTCTTCAGAGTCGTTTTCTTAATATTCTTTCTTACCAATGCTGCCGTTTTAGATTGATTGAAATTCTTTAAAAGCCTAATTGCACGTTCAAAATATTTTGAAGTATCCAGCGTTTGACATGTTCCATGTTTATGCCACTCATGACGCTCTAAACATGAGCCAGCCGCCCGGCTTGGCATCACAGTTTCTAACGCTTTTTCGACATTACGATTAGTAATCTCAAATTCCGGGTATTTACAGAAATCACTTGAGTTAGATTTTACTTCGCCGCAAAAACCGTAGTTTTGACCACAGCTATTTTTATTTGGCCAAAGACCATGCAAGGTAAAGTTTTTAGCCTGGTACGAATCGGGAGATAAGAATTGCGACAATTTACATTCTGGCTTGCTGCCTTTACCTTCACAGAAGGCCGGTTGCCAGCTCATCGCAAGCACAACAGAGTCCATTTCGCTCAAGGTGTTACATGACGACGGAGCTGGTCGAGACGATGATCCGCCTACTTGGTTTGGGTCAGCCTTACAGACTTCAGGCGAAATTCCATTGGCGGTTTTAAAATTCTGCAAACTATCATTGTAATTAATCGAACCGTCCGCGTTCAATTTCTTTAAGGAGTCGTCATATTTTAATTTAACTTCCTGGCCATTTTTTAAACCGTAGGCAATCCCATCCGCTTTGAAGTAAAACTTTTGATAGGTAGAAAAAGGCTTACCTTTAATGGCAAAACACTCGTTAGCCACTTCCATCGAAGTGTCAACTTGGCTTTGAGCAAAAGTGAGCGTGGAGACAAATAAAAAGGCAGCAAAAATTAATTTCATGGGACCGTCCTCGTTAAGCCTGATAGCTTAGCAACTTCGAGGCCGAATTTTCAGCCAGTCTATTGATTTTAATTGAATATAACTAAGACAGTGACAAAAACGAGGGGCAAAACGGCCCCAATATCCTACTTAACCTGCATCACCGAGGTGACTTCAGAATCCTTCTTGGTATTGATTTTCACGGCATAGGTTCTGAGAGCGTATTTTTCAGAGTCCTTATTAACCATTTTCAAAATCATATCCAGCGCTTCGGTTCCGTTAAAGTTTGTATCTCGGCTTTCATTCTGCTTACCAAACACTTCTCTGAGGTTATAGCGACCGAACTCTGAGATAGTTTTAACATTGATCACAACCGTGGCGATGCCGTTGATTTCGGCGGCGTTGTCAATTTTAAGTTCTGTCTGGGCACCGATAATACTAACATAGCGCTTGTGGAAGATTGGCTTACTTTGCAACGTCGCTTTAGATTCTGCCAGAAGCTCGGCTTCTATTTTGTCTTTTACAGCTTTTAGAGCGATGTCTTTTTCTGATTTCCAGAAACACCCACTAAAAAGCAAAAACATACTCATAACTAAAAATTCTAGCTTCATGTTAGAAATAGAATGTCATGATTTTCTAACTGCGCAAAGATTTAAATGGTTTATTCACACTCTACCAAAGTCGTGGATAGTGTGAGTAGTTATACACAACGTTCTAAGTGTGTCTTCTAATCCATAAAAATAGAGGAATACCTGCAGCGATAATAGAAAGTCCGCGCACAGCTTCTAGTGGACTCGTCAAAACCGTATTGATTAGCAAAAACACCGCAGACAATACAAAGACAATAGGTAACACCGGATACCCAATTGTTTTGTATGAACGTGGTGCATCTGGCATCCTTTTACGAAAAATAAATACAGAGTATGTGGCTAACGCATAAAACAACCAACCGCTAAACACGACGTAATCGGTTAACTGATCAAAGGTTCCCGTACTGGCCAGGGCAATAGCTATGACCGCCTGAACTACAATAGATACGTATGGCACATGAGTTTTTGGATGAAGCTTCGCCAGACTTTTAAAAAAAAGTTTATCTTGTGCCATCGCAAATGGAATACGCGCTCCCGACAAAATGCTTCCATTCATTCCCCCGATTGCCGAAAATGCCAGAGCAATAGATAGAAACCAAATTCCATTTTCACCTAAAAAAGTCGCAGCCGCTTTAGTCGCAACAGGAAGCGCATCGGGAAAACTTTTTGAATTAGCCGATAGAACCTCATTAAAAGGTAATGCATAGAAAAAAGATAGATTGGCTAGTCCATAGATTATTAAAACTACGGTCATGCCTAATATTAAAGCCAAGGGAACATTGCGTGCGGGATTTTTTATCTCGCCGCCGACAAATGTTAAATTATTCCACCCATCAAATGCCCACAACGCCGCAAGCATTGCCGTACCAAATGCAGATAGTCCGGGCCACCCACCGGCTGCCGACGAAATATGCTCAAATGTTGATGATTGTGACATCGAAAAAATACCGCCGATGATAAATACAATAAGGCCTAATTTTATCGCGGTCATGATCGACTGAAGCCGACCTCCGAATGCGACTGTTAGACAATTCAATCCCGAAAAAACTAAAATTAGACTGATAGCAAACGAAACGCGGCCACCTACGATTTCTAGATTAAATACTTTCGAAGCGAAGGTTGCCCCGCCTACCGCAAAGGCCGCAATTGATCCCGGCGTGCCCACTGCAAACCTCATCCAACCAAACAAAAATGCCGTCATGGGTCCGTAGGCTTCTTTCAAGTATACATACTCGCCGCCCGCTTTTGGAAACAATGAACCTAGCTCCGCATAAGTCAGCGCGCCCGCAAGAGAAAGCAATCCCGCTGCAATCCAAGCCCACAATACTACTGTGGGCGACTGTACCGTTTGTGACATAATCGCAGCCTTCAAAAATACACCAGTGCCAATAACAACACCGATGACAATAGATGTAGCAGCAACGGGCCCGAGCCGACGTTCTAGATGTATTTTATTAGTTTTTGAATGGGTCACACTCGTATGGTACGGTTACGCAGACTTAGAACTCAAGTTAAAAAATCTTAGGCTCTTACGTTAGGCAAACTTTCCCAACTAATCTTTTGACACTTTAGATTTTATCATCCGAAAATGAATTTCTAGGAGAAAATGATGATTAAGTTGATTTCTGTTTTTTGTTTAGTATCTAGTTTATTTTTTTCAGCGGCTCGCGCCGAAGAACGCTTTGGTGTGGTTTTAATTTCTAAAGGAAAAGTAAAAATAGTATCGACCTCCGGCACTGAAAAGAGCGGAGCCATTGGGTTAGATGTCCTTGAAGGTGACACTCTCACGACCGGACCTGAATCCTCGGCTAAAATCGTCACTCTTGATCGCAACGTTATTGTTGTTGGTGAAAAATCAGAAATCATTTTTGAAAAATATCAACATGAAAACCAGAAACAGAAAGCCGTGGTTATTGATGTAAAAGCAGGCAATATTCGTAGCTCAATCAAAAACAAGTATGACCAAAAAGATGAATACTACCAAATCAAAACGCCCACATCGGTTGCCGGTGTTCGTGGAACTGATTTCTATGTCGAACATGACATGGCTACCAAAGAAAATGTAATTTGCACGTTTGAAGGAAAGGTTTCTTACAAACCGAACGAATCAAAAACAGGTTTTCTAGTGGAAGCAGGTAAATTTATTCGCCACAAAGAAGGCGAAGCTGTAAAAATCATCACAGCTAAAGCGCCGTGGGTAGAAAAAACACTTAAAGCCCTTGAAGTCACTGGCAAAGAAGAACTACCAGCAGCCAACGATTCTAAATCTGTGAAGTAATTTATGAGCCCGCGCATTTTACATACAATGATTCGAGTGAACAATCTGGAAGAATCTATAAAATTTTACACAGATGTAGTGGGCATGCAGGTGCAATCCCGCAAAGATTATCCCGAAGGCAAATTTACATTAGTCTTTGTTGGATTTGGTCCCGATAAAGACCAAGGTGGATCGATTGAACTCACCCACAATTGGGATACATCAAGCTATACACTGGGCAATGCATTTGGGCATATTGCTTTGGCCGTGGACGATATTTATGGATTTTGCGACAGAGTTAAAAGTCGTGGTGGCAAGGTTACTCGTGAACCAGGCCCCATGAAGCACGGAACCACCGTGATCGCGTTTATCGAAGATCCTAACGGATACAAAATCGAACTTATTTCCGGCAAGTAATCCCTTTGTCACAGAGTGAGACGTTTCCTCAGGCATCTTGACAGAACGAACGGTCGTGCTATTCTGGCTCTATGTACAGGAGGTACCGGTGGCCGTCGCTAGTCAAACCAAAGCGCTAATCTTGGATGCAGCAGTGAAAATTGCTAGCCGGGATGGCATTGATGGTTTAACCATTGGCGAATTGGCCAAAGCCGTTGGCATGTCTAAGAGCGGCCTTTTTGCTCACTTCAAAGGTAAAGATCAGCTACAACTTGAAGTTCTTCAAAAAGCTCGCGATCAGTTCGTTGATGTGGTTCTAAGACCCGCATTCAAATTTGCTCGTGGAGAACCACGCGTACAGGCGATGCTTAAAAACTGGCTTCATCATCTGAATGACGATGGTGCCCTTCAAGGTGGACGCATTCTCATCGCGGCTTCGATCGAATTGGATGATAGGCCGGGGCCACTACGTGATTTCGCTAAAAATGTGCAAAAAGATTTAATTACGAACGTAGAAAAAGCAGCGCGCATTGCTGTTGAAGAAGGCCATTTTCGTCAGGATTTAGATGTCGAACTTTTTGCATGGTCAATGTACTCCCACGTGCTGGGATATTTTCATTTTAAACGAATGTTAGATGACCCAAAAGCCGAACTTCACTTGAAGCGCGCGTTCAATACGTTGTTAACTATGTCGCGTGCATCACACATTAATTTAAACACAAAAGATAAAAGTAAAAAAAAGAAATAGGTAAAACCATTGGAGGTTATATGGACTCATTATTGTATCAAGGCTTCTTCCTTCAGGATGAAGTGATGGCTATGGCGATAGCCGGCTCGATACTGGCAGTATTGGCGCTAGGTTTTCTAGGCGCACCGCTGATCGTATGGACGATTGCGGTTTCCGCAATTCTTTGGGGCTTCGGTGCTCCCACAGCGGTGGTGGCCGCTTATGCCCTGATCAGTTTGATCTTTATCATTCCACCCATTCGTAAAGTAGCGGTATCAAGCTGGCTAATGAAAATTTTAGCGAACATCATGCCCGCGATTTCAGAAACCGAGCGCAGTGCGATTGAAGCGGGTTCTGTTTGGGTAGAGAAAGATTTATTCTCGGGAAAACCAGACTTCAAAAAACTAATCAACGAACCCTACCCTCACCTAACCGCTGACGAAAAAGCATTTATGGACGGACCAGTTGAACGATTGTGTGCTGCCATCGACGACTGGAAATTATGGGAAACGCGTGAAATCCCTCAAGACGCATGGGAAATTATTAAAAAAGAAAAATTCTTAGGCATGATTATTCCGAAAGAATATGGCGGTTTAGGCTTCTCGGCAATGGCGAATAGCGAAGTCGTTCATAAATTAGCCAGCCGATCACTAGCCATGTCGATCATGGTCATGGTTCCAAACTCGTTAGGTCCCGCGGAACTTTTAGTTCACTACGGAACCGAAGATCAAAAGAAAAAATATTTACCTAAATTAGCATCGGGTGAAGAAGTTCCTTGCTTTGGTTTAACGGAACCAACAGCAGGTTCAGACGCGGCCTCAATCACATCGAACGGTGTTTTATTCAAAGGCGACGATGGCAAAATGTACATTCGCTTAAACTGGAACAAACGCTGGATTACACTCGCAGCGATTTCAACTGTGATTGGTCTTGCGTTCCGTTTGCGCGATCCAGATAATTTAATGGGTAAAGGTGACGACTTAGGCATCACAGCAGCTCTCGTTCCGGCAAAAACACCAGGTGTAACTATTGGTCGCCGCCATGATCCTCTAGGTGTTCCATTCCATAACTGCCCGACTCAAGGTAAAGATGTTATCATTTCCATCGACCAAGTCGTCGGCGGCACAGACGGTTTTGGTCGCGGCTGGCAAATGGTGACCGAGTGTCTAGCGGCGGGCCGTGGTATTTCCCTTCCGGCGCAGGCCGTGGGTGGTGCTAAGCTTGCTCTGCGCGTGGTCAGCGCCCACGCATCGATTCGTAAACAGTTTGGTGTACCTATCGGCCAGTTCGAGGGTATCGAAGAACCTTTGGCACGCCTGGGTGGTTACACGTACTTAATGGAGGCTATGCGCCGCTACACTTTGGGTGCGATTGATAAAGGTCTAAAACCATCGGTTATCACGGCGATCGCAAAATACTATCAAACAGAAACGTCTCGTAAATTAATCAACGACAGTATGGACGTAATGGGCGGTGCTGGTATTTCACGCGGTCCAAAAAATCTTTTAGCTCATATGTATATCGGTACACCTATTGGTATCACGGTTGAGGGTGCAAACATCCTAACTCGTACGTTGATTATTTTCGGTCAAGGGGCTCTTCGTGCGCATCCCTATGCGTTTGACGAAGTCATGGCGATCGGTGCAAACGATGTTGCTAAATTTGATAAAGCCTTCTTTGGTCACATCGGTCATATCGTAAATAATTTATTCCGCTCCGTTCTTTTGAGCGTAACGCGTGGTGGGTTAGCAAGTTCACCTGTTAGCGGCAGCACAGCTCGCTACTATAAAAAATTGGCGTGGGCATCGGCTTCCTTTGCGATCACGACTGATATCGCGATGGGTGCTCTCGGTGGCAGCTTAAAATTCAAAGAGAAAATCACTGGTCGTTTTGCGGATATTCTGTCTTGGATGTATATCGGCACAGCGGTTCTTCGTCGTTACGAAGCCGAAGGTCGTCGTGACGAAGATCTTCCATTTGTTCACTTTGCGATGAATCACGCACTTTACGAAATGCAAAAAGGTTTCAGTAACCTATTTGCGAATCTCGAAGTGCCGGGATTAACTTGGTTCTTTAGCGGTCCACTGCGTATGTGGTCTAATTTAAATGCGTTTGCTGAAGAAGCAAATGATCGTCACACACATAAAATTGCTTCAACGATTTTAAACAATCAGGACGTTCGTAAGCGCCATTCAGATGGTATCTATGTGCCTACTAACAAAGACGAACAGTTAGCTAAACTGGAACATGTTTTTGAAGTGGTAAAACGTGCCGAAGCGACCGATCGTAAAGTGCGCAAAGCCGTTAAGGAAAAACTAATTCCAAAACTAAAAGGTTCGGCGGCCTCAAAAGCAGCTCTTGAAAAAGGCATAATCACGCAAGACGAATTCAATGAGTTAGCGAAAGCCGACCAATTACGCTGGGAAGCCATTCAAGTCGATGATTTCGCAGAAAACGAATACGTGGCCCGTAAAGGTTTTGGTCCAGAGCACGCCAAACATCAAGCTGAACTTGATCGCCTTCGCACATCATAATTCGCTATTTAAAGTCACTCTACCGCCCGCTATCTCACTGATAGCGGGCTTTCTAAATTACCACGTTTCATTTAAACAAAACACAATCTCAGTATGATCGCCTCAATACAGGCATTCGTTTCATAAAGGCATAGTTTCTTTTGTAGAAAACGCAAATCAATCTATCAGGTGCAAACGATTTGGTCGAAACGCTATAGGTATGCGTTCTTACTTAAGAAAAATTTAAATCCTACGATAGAAGTGTCATCACTTTGCAAGACAAGCCTGATTAGTTTCGATCTAATATCGAAAAACACGGGGCCCAAGATTGCAGTGTAATCAACCGGGTGGGGTAATAATGAAAAAAACATATACGTATTCAGTTCTAATGGGAATTTTAGGTGCAACACTATTAGTTGCATTCAATAACTGTTCAAATTCATTTCAATCAGAACAGCTCAGCAGCGGTAGTTCCAGTTCGAGCACACTGTCTTCATTAAATGCGTCAGAGTTATCACTGGAACAAGGTAGTTTAGATCAAGAGCCGGGCCAACCAAACGCTCGCTCTGTTTTATTTCCTTCGTCAGCAGCCGGTTCCGCGGTTAGGGTTCATGTAGCTAAATCGCTGAACGGTCCTTGGGTTGAAAACGGTAAAATCTGTCGAAACCAAGTGAGTTACGTTCGCACATCGGGAGTTAACCTTTCAGTAAAAACAAAAGGCTGCGCAAGCAAAGCCAACGATTCAGCCTGTTTGAATGCAAGCAATCACAGAGACTTCACCACATCAGAAGTTTCGAGTGGTAACATCATCACTGTTGTATCCGTAAACGACTCTAATAGTTGGCCGTTGGGTGACTACGCATTTTATTTAAGTCAGCACGGTTTAGTTAAAGCCGTGGGTTCAACTCGCCTTGAAAACTGTTCATCAGGTTCAACGTCACCTACAGGCGGCGCTGGCGTGAACCCTGGCAACGGTGCTAGCTGTGCGTGGACCAACTTATCGGTTGGTGGTGGTTCTGTCCGAAAAGATCCTGGGACCGCGTGTACCGCAGCCATGCACTATAAAAATGCTATTGACGGAAATGGAATTCAGCAAACCTGTATGTGTTCTAATTTACCAGCGCCAGATCCGGGGCCTACTTATGGATACCTAGCGGCTCCCTCTTATTCAGAGTATCGTTTAACATCAATCGCAGCTCTAACTGGAAATGGGCAACAACGCCCACACCCAGTGAATACACAGTGTGCCTATGGCGCAACCTATACCGGGTATCAAAACTGCCAAACAGAATGGCAAGGCGTGGCTCCTGATCGGTATCTGATTTGCCAAGGCTGGACACAGGCATGTAACGCAAATCCAAATTAATATTTAAATACAAAACTCAATCTAAAAAAAGGGCCGCTAACAGCAGCGGCCCTTTTTTATTTCCCTTTAAAAACAGAGCATTCTTAGATTCTATTACCACACGTCGGTGCGTTCTAAGAATTTAATTATCTTCGGGCTTTTCGTCTGACGTCGTATGCGCTCGGCCAAATCGGAGACCGCTTCTTTAAGGAAAACCAAACTGTAAACAGTATCTTGATCATAGTTTTCTTGGTTTTCCTTAACATACGATTCAACAGTTCCTAACCACGAGCGGGCTATGGCTACGAGGTACAAGTCCGCTTCACCCCGACCGACTCGAGCAGCTAATAGTTTAGTTAGGTCTTCGCCTTCTTTGGTAACTTCTTTCTTATCAAGGCCTTTTCGCTGCTCAAAAACACTCTTTACGAATTTAGTTTTAAAAGAAATGATTCGATTTGCCAACGGGTCCGCATTCAATCTTGAAATTTTAGCACGGACCTTATCTGCTGTAACGCACGCATAGGAAATTCGTGCCGAAGTACCATTCTCTTCACCGGCTGAACCATAAAACAAAGATTCACTTATTTTTTTAGTCTCATAAGCACCTGCGTAGGCTGTTGCCTTCTCGAAGAGCCGGTCATCACCCAAACTCAAGGCACTATGCAGAACGACGGGTCCTACTGCTTCGTGGTCCACAGATGACAAATCAGTTCCCAAGGCCAATAGAACATTTCCGGCCGCTAATGGATTTTGTGTTTGCAGCTGACAAAAGTTTTCAATGTAGAAAAAAAATTCCATCCCATCCACATACTGCATTTGATCCATATACCCTTTTGCCAACAACGTAGCGTTATAGCAATTAGGACCCGTGTGTTCACTTCTGTACTGATTTAACGATTGGACAGTCCAAGCGGCCGCGTGGGCCGAATTTAAAAATAACGAAATAAAGCCGACAGCTGTCCAAAGCACGAACAAACTAAAAACCGGGAACTTCAATACATCTGATTTTAGCCTCATACCCAAATGCCGTCTCAAAAAGGCGGCCAAATTCGGCGTTATATTAAATAGTTATCAGCTTTTAAATATTCTATTGCAGGAATATTCCTTTTAGGTTATATTTAAATTCATCAGGAGGATTCGATTTGAATCAAGCTATGAACGCACTCAGCGTACTCGGTGAGCCTAATCGTTTAGCTATTGTTGAACTGTTGCGGGATGGGGAACTTACTGTTGGCGAGATTGCTCAAAGATTAGAGATTCGTCAGCCGCAGGCTTCTAAACACTTAAAGATTTTAACAGAGAATGAAATCTTGGAAGTGAAAGCCGATGCGAATCGCCGAATTTATAAACTGCGACCAGAACCATTTCAGTCGCTAGAATCATGGCTAAAGACATTTCAAAAAATTATGGAAGAGCGCTACGACAAGCTTGATGATTACCTGCAGGTACTACAGCAAAAAGACAAAACGAAGAAATCAAAAAAATAATAGGAGGACTCTATGTCTAGAGATTCAATGACTTCAAAAGTAGAAAATGGGCGCGTACTTATTATAGAGCGTACATTCGATGCCCCACAGGCGTTACTATTCAAAGTGTATTCAGATGCCGAACACTTAAAACATTTTTGGGGACCACAAGGGTGGGAAGTCCCCTTCTGCACCGTTGATTTTCGCCCAGGCGGTGTTTGGCTCTACTGCATGAAGTGTGTGGATAAAAATCAAGGCCAGTATTACGGAATGGAAGCGTGGGGAAAAGGAATTTATAAAGAAATTGTCGCACCAAAATCCATTTCTTATGTTGATTACTTCGCTGACGAAAAAGGAAATACTAATCCCGATCTGCCGTCGACTGACATACTACTTGAATTCGTGATCCAAGGAAACAAAACCAAATTAGTTACCCGTGCCGCTTATCAAAACGAAGAGGAACTCAAAAAAGTAATGGAGATGGGAATGATGGAAGGAATTTCGCAAACATGGGATCGCTTAGATGAGCACTTAGCAAACTTGAAAAAGTAAATTAAGGATAATAAAATCGCGCACACGCAGACTGTAAGCGTGTGCGTTCAAGGCTCTGAAGAGATTTTTTCAGAAACGAAGTGTGTATGATGTGACCGGTAGAGGTCTTTTGAATTTCACCCACCATTCCATTTTTATCACGCAACATGGTTTCTAATTTCCGAGCCTCATCAAACGGCAAGATATCGTCATTTGGATCATGAATCATTTGAAATTTTACCCCCTTTAGCACGTTAGAATTGTTCACCGATTTGTGGTAAAGACCGCTATCGATAATTAATCCAAGAGGCTTAATCTGAGAATGTAGAACAAAATCAATTGCTGTAATCGCACCTTGGCTAAACCCCGCCCAAATCACTTGGTGTGGATCTATACCCGCCGCTTTTAACATCGCTCGCAAATGTCCTCGAGCGACCCGTAGACCAGCATCCCATTTTGCAATGTCGATGTCGGCGCCAAGCATATTAAACCACGACCCTCCTGAAGCATCTGGCAAAATCCAATTTAACTTTCTAAGATCGTGGTTTCTTTGAATCAATTTTTTAACCTGGTCTTCAAATGCATCGTAACCCGAACCACCGTAGCCATGCAGATACACCACGTACGGCGCTCCTTTTACGTTTTCAATGACAACGGCGTTGTAAGGACCGACTTGTCGATAGTCCGATGGCATCGGACCAGCCCACAGGGCCAATCCAAAAAGTGATACCAAAATAGCGAACGCTGTCGAAAATTTTGTCATACTGGGCTCTTCAAATCATCCTAGTTTCAATTAAATGCGGTAACATACTCTTGGCAACAATAGTGCAACAGAAAGTCCAACATTGGCGTAATACCATCAGTACACAATAAACAAACGTACGGAGATATAAACATGACTGACTCTTCACTTGCTACCAAAACAGATCTAAAATGGGTTCGCGCAGAAGATGGAATTATCGGCGGCATCTGCATGCAGTTGGCACGACAGCTAAACTTAGATCCTTGGTTAGTGCGTGCGGCCTGGTTATTGACCGTCTGTGTATTTGGTACCGGTTTATTTGCTTATATCGCTTTGATCATCGCGCTTCCTCGCACAGATCGCCTGGATAAAGCGAACGAGAAAATGATCCTCGGCGTGTGCTTACGTTTATCCCAACGTGGAGACTTAGAAGTCGGATTAGCTCGCCTGATGGCCCTGCTGCTGCTTGTGATTTCGTGCGGAGCCGTCATTGTTGCGTACTTCGTTCTGCACTTTTTATTACCGACACAATCACCGGGCCGTTCGCAAACTCCGAGTAAGAGTCTATTTTAATAAGGAGCCCATGTGGTCAAAACAGCATTGGCACTTTTATTTTTCTCTTGTTTTTCCCTAGCTGCTGATTTGCCCGGAAAACGGGTTTTGATTCTGGGAGATTCACATTTATGTGGCCCCACGGGCACCCGATTATTTGAATCTATGCGGGCGCGTGGTTTGTCTGTTTGGCTATACTGTGGTGTCTCGAGCGCCGCTAGCCATTGGATTCAGGGGGAAGCACCCGGGAATTTTAAATGTCAAAAACGAAATGGCTTAGATAGTCGTTTAAGTTATTGTCAAGACAAGGGCGCTTACATTCCGTTACAAGATATCTTAAACAATGGACCCTTTGATTTAGCGGTCGTTGGGTTAGGCACAAATAGCCTGTTCTATAAACAAATCGATAAGGACTATGTCGAATTAGCAAAAAAAATCTCGGCGCATTCGAATAGCTGTCGCTGGGTTGGACCGCCTCATTTACGTGAAGATCAACGACGAGGCTATGGCCATGGCGCCGTTGCCAAATTAGAGTCCCGCCTAGATATGTTTTACGCTTCGATGACAGAAATCAATTCCTATTGTTCATTGATCGACAGTCGCCCGAACACACTCAAAGGACTTACTGCGGGCGAAACGACCGACGGCATTCACCGCACACACGCAGCGGGGGCCGCATGGGCCGACACGATATTGAAAGAAATTTTTCCGTAAATTAATGAGCCGCTGTAAATTTTAGCCCAATAATCGAAATCACAAGAAGCGCTAAGAATACCAGTCTTGGCGCCGTAACAGGCTCCTTAAAAAGAAAAATCCCCAGGACACTGGCTCCAACGGCGCCAATCCCCACCCAAACCGCGTAGGCCGTTCCTATAGGTAATGTATTTGAAGCCTTTGCTAACAAGTACATACTGGCCGCTAATGTCGTTAGCGTGAAAACACTTGGCCACAACCGTGTAAACCCTTCGGTGTACTTTAACCCAACGGCCCAACAGACTTCAAGAAGACCTGCGATAACAAGATAAATCCACGCTGCTGACATAAGAACCTCCATCTTTAGTCCATAAACGAAACGTTTGCGCCCCACTTTATTGCATGGCGAGCAAAAACACTAGATGATTTTATATGGGGAAAAATCTTTTAAGCCTATTTATTTTCGCAGTCTCGACGTTTGTTTCACTTTCCGTTTTTTCACAAACGATTCTTATTTCCGATGTCGATGACACATTAAAATCATCTCATGTTCTAAATAAGACCGATGCTTTACGAAACACCGTACAGCTGCGAAACCACTTTTACGGAATGGGTGAACTCTACACGATAGTTCAAGAAACAAATCCAGAAATTAACTTTTTCTATCTATCCGCCGCGCCTGAAGCGTTGATGGAAAAACTGCACGCCGCATTTTTAACAAAAAATGGATTTCCCGCTGGCGAGCTGATCCTAAGAAAAAAATTATCTGACAAAGAATTTAAATTAAAAGCCATTAGATCAATTATTGAAACTCATCAGCCACAAAAAGTAATTTTAATTGGCGACAATGGCGAACGTGATCCCTACATCTATGAACAGGCTCGTTCAGAATATCCAAATATTCAGTTCGATATTTATATTCATCAAGTGTATTCGTATCGCGCACGAAAAGAAATTGGCGTGCCTCAACAAAGTGGTCATATTCTTTTTGTAACGTCGATCGATTTAGCTCGCGCATTTATTCAAAGCCGGGACCTGGATCAATCTGAATTAGATCCATTCGCCCTCGACACGATCCCCGAGTTTTTCAAACAAGACCCTAAAAAAGAACTCGGCCCGCTGTTTATTCCATCTTGGGTCGACTGCCGGGATTTTTTCAAAATCGAAAATTTAAAACCCACTACCTGGAACTTAGATCCCAGCTGGGCCTCTGAAACGACGCGATCAGCGGATGAGTGGCTCATGGCCTATGATCAAAAACTTTCGGCCCGCTGTTCAAACGGGCCCAAGGTAAAATCAAATAGAGGATAAGAACTCTGTGACCTGGTATTTTCCCACAAAAGCCTAATTTATTTGCATATAAAGCCACAGGATCATTAAGAGTTTTCTGGACATACAGGGTCAACCCATGTATGTTCGAGCCTCTTTGTCCCGATGGTGGCCATAGCTCAGTTGGTAGAGCACCGGATTGTGATTCCGGTTGTCGCGGGTTCAATCCCCGTTGGTCACCCCAATTTTTCTCTGATTTTTCCTCTGAATCTTCTGGTTCTACGGTTCTACGGTTCTACGGTTCGGGGTTCTCATCCCTTGGAGTGATAGCTGGGACTTCATGGGTTAGCGTAACCTACCTGCGCCATATTGTCCCGATTCTTAACTCAGAAGATAAATTGAAATACAATAACGGAATGCTTATTA
>ERZ761610.890-NODE-890-length-19384-cov-47.078121_pt1 | contig 19384 bp, 21 predicted proteins | sample MGYA00512164_ERZ761610 | MGnify/ENA primary metagenome ERZ761610 (study PRJEB28899, sample SAMN02850038) | bioreactor sludge metagenome | biome: EBPR Sludge; feature: EBPR Bioreactor; material: flocular biomat | place: Australia: Thorneside Wastwater Treatment...
TATTTTCATAGCCAAAGTAGGCAACACCAATTCCTAGCATGGTAAATATAATAGCAACGGGCGAAAAACTATTTTTCCTACGAGTTGGAGTTGGTTTCAATTTACGTTTAACTTGCGGAGCCGGCTGCTGCTCTTTTAAAGGAAACTGAGCTTTCTTTTTATTAAAGCTAAGTGAATCTCCCTCACTAGATTTTTTGAGCATCTGATCTAAATAACGTTCATGTACTCTCATTTTTTATTCCTGCTCGCAAATCGCAAAATCGATATTTCATCATTTTCATTTTGCTCTTTTTTATTTGCATCATCGATAAACTGCTGTTTCTTTTTATCTTTGACCTTCTCTATTATTTTATATTCTATCGCTTTTGTTTTCAAAATTTCTCGTTTAGACTCGACTTCTTTTTCCCACTCAGCAATGATTTCCCGCTGCTTTTCAATGCGTACGTCCTGAAGTTTTTGAAATCGGGAAGATTCTTCCAGGATTCCGTTTCGTAAAGAATTTGGAACATCAAAGCCGGTTTCTAACTCAAAGCTTTTTACACGGGCTTTTTTCTTTTGATCGATCATATTCTGAAGCTTTTCAACTTCTTCGTTCAGGCGGCTTTGAGCCACCTGGAAGTCAGTTTTGGCAAGGTTTTCTTGAACCTTTCTATGCTCAAGAACCTTCTGCATGCGAAAGTTAAATTTCATATATTTTTAGTTTATATTATTTTTTTGAAGAGTTGTGAAAAAAACCTTTTCGGTCCTTTTCTCTATACTTTCTGCTAATGATTTGGAAAATGTTATCTGAGGAAAGTCCTACTTGAAAACCGTTATAATCTTTAAACAACGTCTTTTCCTCGACCAGACTAGATGAAAGATCGATTACTTGAACGCCTTTCTGGACATCAGTTTGCGAAGATTCATCAAAGGGCATCGAGGCAACTCCACGAGAAGAATCACTACGATCCTCGTCAGAACCAAGCACTTTCACAATATTCCAGCTCTTCCCGTCATAAATATTTTTCTTTTTCAACATTGCTGTAACTTTACTTTGCGCCACTACGGCTTTCTTCTCGAGCATTTTATATACAAAGTCTGCAAGTGATTTACTTATACCCGCCTTGATCATCGCGTCTTTGGAATACATAACAGATGTCGGATACTTTTTTCCATCTAAATAGAAGTAATCTTTCTTCGTATTGTATTTGAATCCTTTGTACTGAGAGGTTTCATCTAAAGATTTGTACAGCTGGTGAAAACTGTCGATAGTTTTTTTATTTTCCGAATACAATCCATTAGACTGCGCGGGCAAACCGTGCGCATCCGCTGCAAAATTTGACGTTCCCGAGCCATCTAGTGGAAACGCAGATGTATCTTCCATTGTTTGGTATGCACGGTCTGCAGACTCTTTAAAATAGTTTTGAGATTCAATCGCTTCTATACCCATCACTTGTAACGTATCGGACGCCAAACAGACGTTACTTTGGTATTCGGTTAGGGAACTACGATCCGCACAACCCTGTGGATCGACTGTACCCGCATCCGCTTGCTCTTGAACAACTTTATTTCTTAATTCATCCGCTTCTTTATGCAGATCCAAACCAACTTGTTGACTCTTGGAAACTGAAGACAAATTCACGCCATGGGATGACCGCGAATTATTAAATATACTTGTATCTGCGGTAGCAGAGGGCGCACCACCATTTTGATTATTAACTTTGGTTACTTTTTCATTAACAATTTGCTCTGGAGTGTAGGCAACGTTAGATGGCAGAGTTTGGGCATTCCCATTTATCGAGCAAAGTATGAATGAAATCACCACATACCTTTTCATAAATTCTAATTCCCGATGAATAATTGCTGAAGCATCTTTAGAGTTTGCGAAAAACTTGTTCCGTCTTCTACCCTTTGTCTTAAGAAATCATTGATACCATCAATTAGCTTAACGGCTTTATCGATTTTTGGATTAGCCCCCGGCTTATAAGCGCCGATATTAATCAAATCTTCCGCCTCTTTATAAATGGCTAAATTTTCACGTAACTTTTGAGCAAGTTTTTGATGATCGGGTTTTGAAACCGCTTTCATTACCCGGCTTGCTGATTGCAAAACATCGATCGAGGGGAAGTGACCCTTCTGGGCCAATGCCCGCGATAACACAATATGGCCGTCAACAATGGAACGAACCGAATCCCCAATGGGATCATTCATGTCGTCGCCTTCTACAAGCGTAGTATACAATCCTGTGATACTGCCTTTGCCTTCAAAATTTCCAGCGCGCTCAAGCAGCTTTGGCAGCTGAGCAAAAACCGATGGCGTATAACCACGCGATGACGGCGGTTCACCGGCACTTAAACCGATTTCCCTCTGAGCCATCGCAAAGCGTGTAACTGAATCCATCATCAACAGAACATTTTGGCCCTTACCACTAAAATACTCAGCAATTGCGGTCGCCACATAAGCACCGCGCATGCGAAGCAAGGGACTCTGGTCACTTGTTACACAAACAACGACCGATTTCTTCATACCCTCAGGGCCTAAATCATTTTCAATAAACTCACGCACCTCGCGACCACGCTCACCGATCAATGCGATCACATTTACATCAGCGTTTGTGTTTCGAGCCATCATACCCAAAAGAACGGACTTACCCACACCTGAACCGGCCATAATCGCTACACGCTGGCCTAAACCGACTGTTAAACATGAGTTAATAGCACGAACCCCTAAATCTATTGGAGATCTAATAGGTTCACGATCCAGCGGATTAACGACTTCTGCGTAGAGCGGACGTTCTTCAAAATCTTCTATATCTGCCTTACCATCGATAGGTAAGCCCAAGCCATTTACGACACGACCGATGAGCTCTTCGCCCACCCGCACAGAGGCCGTTTGCTTAGCTAAGATAATTTTTGAACCTAATCCAACACCACGCATTTCATTGAGCGGCATCATCAATACGTCTTTATCTTTAAAACCAACGATTTCGGCCAAAAATGATTTCTCAAGGCCGTTTGGAAAAACCTCAACCACGGCGCCTACTGCCGCTCCCGGAAGATACCCTTTGATCAATAAACCAACGACTTCCTTTACTTTTCCACTATCTTTCGACAAATGGATGTTAGAAATAATTTGGTTATATTTTTCAATGTTGATTTTAGAATTCAAATCCATGTTTACTCAAATTCAATTGGGGTTTTAACTTTTGGCAGGGCTTCGCTCACATGCTCCCACAATTTTTGCAGTCGTTGCTCAATGCGCGAATCCACTTCCCCGTAGTTAGTTTCAACAATACAACCGCCTGGCTGAATATCAGGATTACCTTCTAACTTTACTTTCTTAATAAACTCAAATTCACGTGAGTGTGAGTTTTTCTTTATGTCTTCAAGAAATTCTAACTGCTTATCAGAAATATGAACCGTGATATTTTCTTCATCTTGCGCTAAGCTCATCGCTTGCTTCATAATGTCGATCACAATTTTATTGTCCATTTCAATCTGGCGTAAAGAAATTCTAGAAGCCATATGATATACGAGTTGAATAAGATGACTTTCGTTCTGAACTTCAAGATCTGTTTTTAAGGTATTCACATTCACTAATAGACGATCTAATTCTTCTAACTTAGATTTGATCTCTTTAGTTTTCTCCAAGTAAGCGCGCTTTGTGCCTTCATCCAAACCTAAATCATAGCCTTCTTTATACGCAGACGCCTGAATTTCTTTTAATTTATGAATAGCTAATTCTTCGGCCTTAGAATCCATATCCTCACGTTGGATTTCTTCAACGCCCGTTTGTTCACGGATCACAGGATTCATTATAAAATCTGAGCCTTTTTTAATTTCTTCTAAATAATCAAGTGCCTGGGATGGAGTTCCCAAATTAAATTGTGTGGGTGTGTATTCAACTACCACCTCACGCGCTTTTTCTTCCTTCAAAATGGAGCGACTATACCATGGCATCTTCTGAACCACCTCTAGCAATTAAAATCTTACCTTCAGCCTCTAAGCGGCGGGCAGCATTGACGATCTCTTGCTGAGCACCCTCAACATCGGATAGACGTGAAGGCCCCATATTATTAAGATCTTCTCGCAGCATATCAGCCGCACGAGCCGAAATATTTTTGAATACTTTCGCTTTGATGTCTTCATTTGCTGTTTTAAGAGCCAGAAGAAGTTTATCATTCGGCACTTCTTTAAGAAGTGACTGAATACCACGATCATCAATTTTAATGATGTCATCAAATACGAACATAAGTTTACGAATCTCTTCGGCCAATAGTGGATCTTTTTCTTCCAAACGTGACATGATGGATGTTTCTGTATTTTTGTCCATAACGTTGAGCATTTCCGCCACCGGCTGAACACCACCCAATGTAGATTGCTCGACACTAGCAGTGTTAGCTAATTGGTTTTTCAAAACTTTATCAATTTCAACAATTAGCTCTGGATCGACATGCTCTAAGTTTGCCATCCGCAGAACCACTTCGGCTTGTAATGTGTCAGGCAAACGCTTTAAAACCTCACCTTTTTTCTCTGGCTCTAAGTGGGCCAAGATTACGGCAACAGTCTGAGGATGTTCATTCACAAGGAAATTCGCTAATGACTTAGCATCGACCATCTCTAATGACTCAAGTGAGCGCGCATTAGCCGACCCGATATTTAAACCACCTAAAATACCTCGGGCTCGATCCTCACCAACGGCATCAACGATACTGTCTTTGCTAGAAATTTGATCCGAGAATATATAATCGTCAGTTTCACTGATCATCTCGTAAAACTCTTCTAAAACTTTCTTAGTCACGTGAACAGGTACCACGCGAAACTTATTCATTACGTTAATCAACTTACGAATGTCCGCGTCTTCCATACGCGCAAGAAGGATTTTAACCGCATCCTTGCCCAAGTAATTCAGCAGAATAGCGGCTTTATCAAACCCCTTTAGAACATCAAAATCTATGTTGTCTGCTTTGACTACTTTCACGCTTTGTCATCCTTTCTAACTAACCACATACCAAATGCATTAGCTGCTTTCTCTTGATCTTTCTGCATTAAGGTCATGATGCGATCTTTAAGTAATTCTGATTCTGCTTTATCCGGATCGATTGACTCTTGGAGAACCGGCAAGGCCCCTGACATCCCTGGCAACGTGCTATCCACTGACTGCAATTCTTCTAGCTCTTCGATCGTTCGTGGCAGCATCTCTTCTACCGAATCTTGGAACGAATCTGTAATCCATTGCATGAATGGTCTTACTATCAAAATGAACAATAGTGCCAACGAGAACGCTAACAATGCCCATTTAAACAATGCCTGTAGAAGTTTACGACGCTCTAAATTTGTTAACAACTTTTCAGCTTCTGAAAAATCTTCTGGTTGGAACTGAATGTTTTCGATTTTAACAGAGTCGCCGCGAGCCGCATTGAAACCAACCGCGTTCTTAACAATCTCTTCATATTTTTTCAGTTCTTCAGCGGAACGAGGTGTCCATTTAGTTTCCTCTTCTCCTTTATCATTTTTTACAACTTGGAATAGGCCATCAACAACAACGGCTACTGAAATTTTTTCTAGATTACCAGCCGCTTCTTTTACGTTACGAACTGTTTTAGGCACTTCGAAATTAGTAGTTTTGATTTCCTTTTTAACGTCTTGCTTAAAACCAACTTGCCCCGCGTCTTCAGCACCAGGCAAATTGCTTCGTGACCCCGGAACACCCGCGGGGTTAACGCGTGATCCGTCTAAAGATTCTTCTTCACTTTGCTGAGCACGAATGGCCGTTTTTTCTGGGTCAACGATTTCTTCAATACTTGAAACAACCTTGTTATTCAACGTGGCATCGACTTTTGCTACGACACGAGTTTGGCCAACCACCTTTGAAAGGATGCTTTCAATTCGGCCTTCGTACTCGCGTTCAATTTTACCTTTAAGATCTAAAATTTCAGATGTACCTGCGGTCGATCCATCACTATGCTGAGTCAGCATTTTACCACGCTCATCAAGTACCGCTACGCTTTCAGGGTCCATACCTTCGATTGCGTTCGCTACTAAGTAACGAACACCGCGAATTTGCTCTGCCGATAGTTCCTTACCTTGATGAAGTTCAACCACAACTGACGCCGACGGCTTCCCGCCTTCTTCTAAGAATGTTTTCTTGTTAGGTAAGGCTAAAATAACTTTAGATTGCTTTACCGCTGTTAGAGTATTAATTGCGCGGATCAACTCCCCCTGCAAAGCACGCTGGTAATTAATTTTTTGCGCATATGAATTTACGCCAAATTCTTGTTTATCAAAAATTTCAAGACCAATTGATCCCATTTTCGTAGAGCCAATTTCAGACATAAGTGTCATTTGCGTTGAATGCAGCAATTCTTTAGGAATCGCGATTGTTTTACCCTCTTCTTTTAATTGGAACGGAATATTCTTTTGAGTTAGCTTTTGAATCACAAGGGGCATTTGATCTGCAGGCACATTAGTTAGCAACGGAACATATTCATTTCCCGATAACATGAAAACGATCGAAACGAAAGATAAGGCAGCGATCAAACCAACGATGACTACTGAAAATCGTTTGGTCGGACCCAAATTCTTAAAGAACTCTCTAAACTGTATAATCAAACCAGCGAATAATTTACTCACTTACGTCCCCTCTTAATCCGTCAATTCCGCTAAACTTCAACCGTTAAACTACACTTGCATTTTCATGATTTCGTTATAGGCATCTATGATTTTGTTTCTCACTTGCACCATAACTTTCAACGCAACATCCGCTTTCTCGGCAGTTAACATAACTTCGGCTACGTTATCTGTTCTCCCAGTGGCTAAATCTTGCGCGGCTTTGTCACTTGATTTTTGTAATTCGTTTACACCTTTGATGGCTTCGTTAAGAGTCGCTGCAAACGACTTCCCTGGCTCGCTGGTTCCTGAAGGGCCTACTGTGCCATTCATTCCAGAAATTTTTTCGGAAGTTGGAGGGGTCACTTTCATTGACCGCTGATCAAGGTAATTCGAATTATTCAAAAATTGATTCGAATTCTTAATGTTAAATCCGTCCATGGTGTCTTTCTCCCAGGCTCAAATTCTTTAAGCCCTTAATTTATTTTACCGTAATTTCAGCTAGGCACAAAGTACCTATTTCTAAACTAGTCTAAGACGTATGTCTTATTCCGATACACTTAAAACCCGCGTCTAGCGCCCTAACTCAAGCGCACTCATAGCCATATCCTTCGAGGCTTGAAGTGCCGATACGTTGGCTTCATAAGCTCGCGTTGCCTGTATCATGTTGGTCATCTCTTCCATTAAATTGATGTTAGGATACGCCACATAACCTTCTGGATTTGCATCGGGATGATCGGGATCGTACTTCATTAACGGCGCTTTTAAATCCGACACAACATCAGTAACTTGCACGCGTTGCATATTTGATTTTGGATTGCTTGATGTCAGAATTTCACCAAAGTTGCGCGCATCCGGCATGGCTTCAAAAACCACGTCCTTGCGGCGATACGGTCCGCCCTCTGGAGTTTGCGTTGTATTGATATTAGCAATATTGCTAGAAATGGCATTTAGTCTAGCTCTTTGAGCCGTCATACCACTGCTAGAAATTCTCATCCCGGAAATATAATCAGACATGACTATCTACCTTCCGAAGCCGCATATTTCAGTGCTGCCATTTTCTTGTTAATTAATTGTAGAGCTGTTTTATATAGGATCGCATTCTCAGACAATGCCGACATTTCTTTCTCAAGATCTACTGAGTTTCCGTCGTTGTTTACCGCACCCTCTGGATTTGCATAGATATCGGGTCTAACAGAGGCCGTCTTGCCGCCAACGGCATAGTGACTTTCATCCGTTGTACTCATACCACGAAGACCATCTAGATCAATTGATCGCGCTAACGCCTCTTCGAAATCTAGCTTTTGCGCTTTGTAACCTGGAGTTTCCGCATTGGCGATATTTGAAGACGTAATGTTATGGCGCAACTGACGCATATTTAAAGACGTCTGAAGCGCAGATGTTGTTTTATCGAATAAGCTCATATTAAGCCTGCCTCTTTGTATTCATTTATTTTATTTCTAAGAGTTCGAATGCTAATACCAAGGATGTGTGCTGCTTTGGTGCGATTATTTTGAGTGTGTTCTAGTGTTTGCAAGATTAAGCGACGCTCAACTTCAGATAAAGACATACCCAAGCTCAAATCTAAAGAGTTGTACTTTTGGAACTCATCAAATCTAATATGCTTGTCCGTAACGACAGATCCTTCACATAACAACACGGCCCGCTCTACTACATTCTCTAGCTCCAATATATTGCCAACCCAGAAAAAGGATTCTAGTCTAGCTATTGCTTCGTTAGATAGACTCAGCTGCGGACGTTTATAGTTAATTGAAAAAACTTTTAAATAGTATTCAGCGAATGTGCCAATGTCTTCTTTTACCTGCTTTAGATCAGGTAAGCCGATATTAAAAACCGATAGTTTATAGTACAGGTCTTGTCTTAGTAGACCTTCGCGAGCCAGATCGCTTAAACTGCGCTTTGACGTTGTGATCACTACCGGCTTTAACTGCAATGAACGAGCTTGGATATACTGAGCCAAGATAGCTTGATTTTCTTTATGTAGATAATCGACGTTTTCTAAAAGAATATGGCGGAATGTGCAGGATTCAAGTTCTGTCTTAAACTTCTCTTCTTCGATTTCTTTTACATCAATTTTGCAGAACTTATTCGCCAAACCCGATTTTTCAAGAATGAATTGAGCCCATGTTGATTTACCAGAGCCTTGGGAACCATGAATATTGATATTTGATTCCACTGGCAAAATCGATTGCACTAGCTTTTGCAAGCTTTGGTACGTTTCCGATTTATACTTCATGCTAAAAAGATCAACAGTGTTCATCATATTCTCCTTAATTCTTTTCCATTGCAGGGATGCGATCTAAATATTTTTTGTAATCTGATTTCCATTCATTCGAACTCACTTGCTCTTGAGCCATTTTCTTCCACGACTCTGACTCTTTGCCTTTGAACTGACCCCAAACATCTTGAGCCTTTTGTAACTGGCCACGGTCAAAATATAATTTACCTAAGCGAAAACGTGTCGATTCCAACGGAAACGTCGGTTCGTACTGAGTCAATAACTTGTCGTACCAAATAATTGCCTGAGTAAAATCGTTTTCGGAATCATAAATTTTGGCAATCTGCTCTAAACTCTTTTTATGCAGAGTTTTGTCAACAAGACCAGTATCCGCCATCAATGTATCTACTCGTTTTAGTGATTCAAGAGCTTCTTTCTTCATTCCCTTTTTCTGTTCGTACTGACTTAAGACAAAGTACGGCTCAGCAACATATTCAGGCTGACCTTTCCAATATTTTAGAAGTTCAGTTAAATATAGAATCGCGCGATCAACGTCGCCTTTCTTGTCGTGTAAATCTGAAGCTAAAATAATACGTTCAATTTGTTCTTTTTCAGTCAAAGTATCTGCTGGCTTGATCTGTTTTAAATAATCAAATGCTTTAGAATAATTTTTGTTTTGGCTTTCTGCTTGAGCCAAGCGCAAATACAGCTCGGACTCCGTTGGCAAATCTTCCTTAATAGAAAGCTCTTTACCAGCCGCCGTACCTTTCGCTGCCAAAAATTTATTTAAAACTTCAGTATAGTAATTTATTGCCGGTTTATAAACTCCACCTTGTTCATACGCCCTACCGATTTGGTATTTGATATCCAAACGATTCGAGTTTTTTAACCATGTGTCGTAATAATCGGTATATATTTTCAATGCATCTAAGAAGTTATTCTCAGACACGCGCTTTGCAATTTTCGAGTAAATATTTGAAAAAATCCGTTTAGAGAATAATTCTTTATCTACAGTTGTTGGATTATTGCGATAGTAATCAATAAGCAGATTTAGAGCTTCATCGTAGTCCTGACGTTCAGAATAGCCTTCAGCAATTAAAACTTTAGAGAACGGCTCGATTCCACTTAGATCTGACTTTTTAGCTAGATCTAGGATTTCATTTACCGTAGTCGAAACTTCCTTCGGCTTCATTCCTTTCATTTTCGAAGACAAAATACGTAAACGCGCTACCACCGCTGATGGATTATCTCCGTTGCGGAAATAGGTTTCTAGATAGGCACCTAAGACTTTATTTTTATCAGCTCCTAAAATATCTAGAAGCTCACCCACACGGGTCATCGCAAATGGGGTCAATTTATCTTGTGGGAATTTTTTAATAAAGTCTCGGTAGGCGTCTAAGCTTTCACGAAACTTATCCTGAAGGAAAAGCGATTGAGCTCTATTGTAGTATGCATTTGGGAAATTGTTTTGGAAACTGGAAACTTTTGTGATCGCATCATCATACAACTGAACGGCTTTGTCAAAAGCACGTTCAGATAGCTTAACGTCACCTTTGCGATAAGCCGCCTCCGCTTTCATTTCTTCGAAAACAGAACTCTTTTGAAGATCGTCGTAGGTCTTTAGCGCTTCTTCAAATTGATTCAAACCCTGAAAACTAAGAGCCACACCAAGTTGAGCCAAGTCATTAGAAAATGAACCTTTTTTATTCCACAATGCATTTTTAGTATGATTTTGAAATGAACGAAGTGAGTTAAAAAAATCTTTCTTTTCAAATGCTAAAATACCCAATAGTAAGGAGTATTTTTCAGCCATCGCATGTTCAGGATGTTTCTGAACAATCTCTTTCATTTTTTGCGTCGCTAAATCATAGTGATTGGCACTTTTTTCATTTTGCCATTGGCGTAAATGAACCTGAATGCTCATATTTTGAATGATGTCTTTATATTCTGATTCTGGATATTTTTCCATGAACCAGTCATATGTCTTAAGAAAAACCTGATCACGTTCGTTTTTAAACAGCGTTTGTAACAACCGGGCATGCTTGTTATCTTTTTGGTCATTTGGCATGATTTCAAATATAGTTTCGGCATTTTTAATTCGTGCCCAATCGACTACTGGTAGAACATGATTGGGGAACGGAATATAATAGTTTTCTTTACTTTTTAGGATAGACGCTTCTTTTACTTCGTAATCTTTTAATGAAAAGCGCTCATAAAATGGGTCCGCCCCATCAAAAATTCCGGCAAGTTTGTTTTCAAATACCTTTTTATCCGAAATATTCATTAAACCCGATTTTTCAATTTCCAAGAAATCAGCAGTAGCAGGGTTTCGAGTTCCTACTTTAGTTTCTTTCGCAACGGCTGACTTGGCTGCTTGTTGTTTAGGCTTTTGAGCGTCCGCTGTCTCTTCAGACTTCGCTTCTTTAGTCTTGGCTTTTTTTGAATTGGGGAATAAGTCGACGACTAAGCGAGAAGGCGCTTCCATCAGATAGTCAAATACGTCTAAGTCAGTAGCCAAATCTAGAGTGATCTTGGTCTTTCCATCAGGACCATTCGCATCGACGCTAACTTTTTTAACCCAGTCGGCTTTAAAGTTTTTGATTTCCGATAAACTCTTTTGATCTAAAGCATCTAGAGTAATCTCTACAGCACTACCTGCACCCTTTTTATCCTTCTTTTCGACATTGTAGTCCCAATCCTTTCGGCCAGAGAATTCCAAATGTATCGTTTCGTCTTGATAGGAAATGCGTGAGTTTACAGGAGCAGATTCGGGATTAGAAAATGAAATGCTTGAAACTAAAAAAGTAACAATAACATAGAACATTTTTTTATTTTTCATTCACTCTGCCCAATCTGTTTTCGTGTTAGAAATTACAAATTGCACATTGAATGCCACTGGACATCACATCAAAGGTATAGGAAAAAATATCCTAGATGTAATACATCGAAATTGGTAAAACTAGACTGCCAGATTACTGACGGTCGAGTTTTACTTTTTGACATTTATTAATTAACTATTGCTACCGAAAAGAAACCTGTATGAAAACCACCTACCGCATTTTTCTTCTATTGCCGAGTCTCTTATTTTTGAGTTCATGCATAACCATTGGGGTTTCCAAAGATCCTCAGCCTGCAAAAAATCTTGAGCTCAAGGAGCCTTCAAGCCCATTCACAAACCTGAAATCTAAAACAGGCGACAGAGCATGGATCTCTAGCAAAACAAATAACGTGATTTCATACATCTCTGACTGCTCTCCCAACCAAGATCCGTCATTGGATCAATTGGAACAAGATGCCCTGTCGGGTTTGGAAAAATTGGAAATTAAAAATCGCGAAGAAATCCCTTACAATCAACGTATCGCTCGTACCACCATTGGCGAAGGACTAATTGACGGAGTCAAAGTTAAACTAAATGTGGTTTCGTTCAAAAAGAACGCATGCAGCTACAACCTTATTTATGGTGGCGTAGCTGAACGTTTTGAAAGTGAAAGCCAAGAATTCAAAAACTTTACTGAAAATTTTAGGGCACCATGATTCACGCCTTTATCGCCTCAACACCGCTATACTTGTTTATCATCGAGATCCTCAAGTTCTTTGGCGGCATTGGCGTCTTATCGTTTCAGCTCCTACGTGATACGCTGAAAGGCAAAGTTTACTGGAAACTTGTAGTAGAGCAAATCTTTCAAGTTGGTAACCGGTCTTTACCGTTAGTTGTTGTAACGGCGATTAGTACCGGGATGGTTATGTCATTACAGTTTGGTCTAGGCTTAGAAAAGTTTGGCGGCAAACTCTACGTTCCTAAATTAGTTTCCTTGATCGTACTACGTGAAATGGGTCCAGTATTCACGTCGTTGATGGTAGCGGCCCGCGTAGGCGCCGGCTTCGCATCCGAAATTGGCAGTATGGTCGTAACCCAACAAATCGACGCTATTCGCGCTATGGGCACATCCCCCCTTAAAACGATCGTTATCCCAAGAGTCATCGCGACGTTTGTTTCCCTTCCGCTATTAGTGGCTTTAACAAACGTTGTGAGTAACTTTGGTGGATTGCTAGTAGGCTATTCTGAATTAAAATTAGATCCAAATTTTTATGTTTTAAAAATCATTCAAACAGTCACTCTGATGGACTATTTCTCGGGTTTTCTAAAAAGCTTCGTCTTCGCTCTATGTATTGCCATTCCATCATGCTATTTTGGTTTAACCGTGAAGAATGGAACCAAAGAAGTCGGTATGGCGACAACTAAAGCTGTCGTTGTATCCTCAATTTTGGTTCTCGTTAGTAACTTTTTCTTATCCAAACTTTTCTGGATTATCGAAAGACTCACATGATTGAAGTTAAAAATTTTCGAAAATCATTTGGTTCAAAAGAGGTCCACAAAGGCATTACCTTCTCTGTAAAAAAAGGTGAATGCATGGGGCTCATCGGAGGATCAGGTGTTGGTAAGAGCGTTATTCTACGTAGCTTAATTGGCCTAGAAAAGCCGGACAGTGGGGAAATCTTTATTGATGGTGAAGAAATCACTCGTTATAACGAAAATGATCTTGTCGAAATTCGCAAAAAAGTAGCCTACGTTTTTCAAGGTGGCGCTCTTTTCGACTCGATGACCGTGTATGAAAACTTGGCGTATCCTTTACGTGAACATACAAAAAAATCAGAAGCAGAAATTAAAAAAATGATTTCGGATCAGCTTGGCGAGTTCGGTTTACCAGCAGCCGAAGGCCTTTATCCTGCCAATCTATCAGGTGGGATGCAGAAACGCGTAGGCTTAGCCCGCGCTCTAATGATGCAACCTAAATGGATCCTGTATGACGAACCTACCGCGGGACTCGATCCGTCAAACACTCGCAAGATTCAAGAGCATATTCTGAAACTCAAAGCCACAGGCATCACTTCAATCCTCGTTACCCATGATATGCCAACTGCCTTTGCGGTGTGCGATAAAATGTCATTTATCCTAGATGGCAAGATCGCATTCGAAGGTACTTTAGATGAAATTCATCAGGACAAAAGCGGTATAGTTAAAAAATTTATTGATGGAGAAGGTTAGAAAATGGAAACCAGCTTAAAAAACCAAATCAAAGTCGGACTATTCCTAGTTATCGGGATTTTGGTAACGATGGGAAGTATTTTTATGTTGGGAGCAAACAAAACATTGTTTTCAAAATTTGCGCATGTGTATGCCGAATTTGAAAATGTTCAGGGTTTAGCTCAAGGTAGCGTAGTTTCCCTGTCTGGCGTGGTAATTGGGAATATCGAATCTATTGATTTCGTGCCCGAAAAAAACTTACTACGCGTGGATATGAAAGTTGAAACAGAATACTTAAGACGTATTTTTAAAGGTTCTGAAGTAGAAATTCGCACCCAAGGTGCCCTAGGCGATAAATTTGTATATATTATTCCAGGTGACCCGCGTTCAGAGCCAATAAAATCTGGAGATGTTCTGCCTATTGCTAAATCAACAGATATTTTAAATGTAATATCTGAACGAGGAAAAGAAACAGAAAAGATTTTCGACATTATCAACGAAATCTACAAATTAACCAAGGCTATCAATCATGAAAACCAAGTGGGCGTGATGATGGCAAACATGACTCAAGCTAGCCGTGATTTCAAAATCATCAGCGAAAAGTCATTGAAATTGGTCTCTGATTTTTCGGATGGTAAATCACCTACAGTTCAAATGAAAAATTCGATCGATAAGCTTAATAACATTCTAGGCAAGATTGATCGCGGTGAAGGCACCCTAGGCGCTCTAGTTAACGACTCTAGTCTGCACGATCAGCTCAAGAGCCTAGTCGGCGGCAGCCAACGCAAGAACCACGTTAAATCACTCATGCGAACGTCGATCGAAAAAGACTAACTCAAAAATAAAAAACCCGGCTTTCAACCGGGTTTTTAGTTTCTATTTCTAAGCAAACTTTTTATAAACACTTGCGACTATCTAAGTGGTTTCTTAAATAAGCGATAAAGCCGTTAAATACATCTTTATGTTCGTCACACAGATCTAGGCTGCGTGAACAACCAGCGACCTCGCCTAACTTCACCTTTTCGCCACTTGCGTATTCAACCCAAGCAAACGGATATTTGTACACCTGCGCGCAGGCGATATCTTCGCGAGCACTGGGAACATTAGGCTGACATACTTTTACTGATTGGAGAATGGCTTTAAATTCCGCCAGCTCCTGACCACGTAAACATAAACGAACCGGACTCACTACACCGCCCTCTAGATCCACATAGCGCATTTCACCGTTAGATAAGTTGATTTTTAAGTTTTGCGAATCACGAACAGATTTCCTTTGAACCTCAGTTTCCGCATACAAAGAACGCAACGATATATCGATATATTCTGCCGCACTCAAATCTACATTTTCAATTTTATCCATTGAATTTGTGCTTGGATTTAAATCACTCGAACCAGAAGTCGATGGAGTAAAGGCTGCTGACCCAGATGCCTGAGCGCAATTTTGAAATGTACCTACAAGAACTAAACTAGAAAACGATAGTAGAACTACCTTTGCGATAGTATTTGGTTTCAACGTACACCCCACCTATCGTCTAGGATAATACAAGAAAGCATCTTTTCAAAATTTTCGCTCAAGCTTGTCTCAAGATGAGCCGAACAAAAAAATACAACACCCTGTGGACCAGAATGATTCAGTCTTAGCTCAAGATTAATTGAGTCATAAGAAAAATAGGACACACCGATCTTTAGTGTAGGTAGGGAGATTAATATGAGCGTGAAAGTAGCGATATTTGAAGATGACAAAGACGTAGCTGATCTACTAATGGAAATGATGGAGAGCAAAGACTTCAAAGTCACAAACTTCTACAATTTATTAGACGTTGGCTGGCAAAGCGCCGATATTATTTTAGGAGACTATAGAAATAAAATCGTTTCTTTTAAATCTCTTCAGTCGGAATGTGGAAAACGAAAAATTCCATTGATTGCGATTTCGGGAGCAGACACAGATTTCACTCCCCAACTTATCAAGCCATTTTCAATTGAAGAACTACAAGAAACTATTCTACGAACTCTGATATCTTTAAAAAAATCAACGGAAAAAAATTCTGAACTTACCAACGGCAATTTAATTTCAAATATTTTTAGAAAGTCATCATAAGCGGGTGTCGCTATGTTTTTGCAATTAAGCCTAATTCTCGAATTTCCTCATCCGAAAATACTCGCGATCGCGTAAGAAATAATTTTCCCTCGGCACCTTCTAAGGAAAATGTTCCTGTTTGAGCATCAATCACATCAATAATTAATTGAGTAAATTTCCAATACTCATACTGAGACTTTGTTATATAAAAAGGACATCCACCAATTTCACCAAGTAGGATGTCACCGTCACTGATACTTAGTTCCCCGGGAAGTAAACAATTCGCCGAACTACCATCGCAACACCCCCCTGACTGATGAAAAATCAGGGGGCCATGTTTTGTTTTAAGAAACTCAATTAATTCTAAAGCAACTGGGGTTGCCAGCACCTTCTCAAGCATTAAAAAAATCCAAGTTTTTTAGGACTATAACTAACTAATAAATTTTTCGTTTGCTGATAGTGGTTTAGCATCATCTTATGGGTCTCGCGTCCAATGCCTGATTCTTTGTACCCACCAAACGCTGCGTGCGCAGGATAGGCATGATAGCAGTTAGTCCACACTCGACCGGCTTTAATACCTCTTCCCATTTTGTAGGCCAAATTACCATTTCGAGTCCACACACCGGCGCCTAGTCCATACAAGGAATCATTCGCAATTTCGAGAGCCTGCTCTTCCGTTTTAAACGTTGTTACCGCAAGCACCGGACCAAAGATTTCCTCTTGGAAAATTCTCATTTTATTATGGCCCAAAAACAGTGTCGGTTGGACATAATAGCCACCTGCTAAATCACCCGGCAGTTGCGCCTGGGAGCCTCCTATTAAAACTTTCGCTCCTTCTTGACGACCTAAATCTAAGTAGGACTTTATTTTATCTAGCTGTTCTTTTGAAGCCTGAGCACCCATCATAGTCGCAACATCCAACGGGTTACCTTGATTTATTGCAGCTACCCGCTCTAGCACCCTAGCCATAAATTTATCGTAAATGGATTCATGGATTATGGCTCTCGAAGGGCATGTGCAAACCTCTCCTTGATTAAAGGCAAATAAAACCAATCCCTCTATTGCCTTATCAAAGAAATCATCATCATGGTCGGCAATATCGGCGAAAAACAAGTTCGGCGATTTTCCACCGAGTTCTAGTGTCGCCGGAATCAAACTATTCGCTGCCGCTTGAGCAATCACACGGCCTGTGCTTGTCGATCCTGTAAACGCAATTTTTGCAATTCGTTTACTGGTTGCTAAGGGCATACCCGCTTCTCTTCCGAAGCCATTTACAATGTTCAGCACGCCCGCCGGCAAAATATCTGCAATTAACTCGGCCATTATCAATATACTGATGGGCGTAGATTCCGCAGGTTTCAATACCACACAATTCCCCGCACCCAATGCTGGCGCTAGTTTCCAGGCGGCCATTAAAATAGGAAAATTCCACGGGATGATCTGGCCAACAACTCCTAAAGGCTCATGAAAATGATAGGCCACCGTATTTTCATCAAGTTCACTCAAAGAACCTTCTTGTGATCTTAAACATCCAGCAAAATAGCGAAAGTGATCGATGCTCAACGGTATATCTGCATTCAGTGTTTCACGAATAGGTTTCCCATTATCGACCGTTTCCGCGTAGGCCAAAAGCTCCAAATTCTGTTCTAACCGATCCGCAATTTTTAAAAGAATATTGGCTCGCTCGGTAACAGAAGTTTTAGACCATGACTCAAACGCCTTGTGAGCAGCGTCCAGAGCCAATTCAATATCTTCGGCCGTCGACCTCGCAGCTCTAGTATAAACCTGTCCGCTAATAGGGGTGATAACATCAAAATACTGCTGCTTTACGGGCGGAACAAATTTACCACCAATAAAGTTGTCATATTTAGACTTATAACTAATTTTGCTAGTTGAAGAACCCGGTAGTCCGTAAATCATATTACTCCTTTTTTAGCCTTCTTGGCCAACGACTATTCAAGCCTAGCTTCAGTTTAAATGGGTAAAGATTTTTTAACAATGGGTTGTGGCCAAAACAATGACGATAAATCTAAGATATCAAATCGGGACAATCGAAAACATTTCGTACTAATTTGAAACGAAAAACTAAATCTACGAAGTACTTCTAAAATTAAAATGGAAGTTCTGAGAGCAAAAAAAAAGGAACCCAAATGGGTTCCTTTCTTCTTTCGTGTTCCAAAGAACAACAAAACGGATTAACGTTTTGAGTATTGGTAACGCTTACGAGCACCTGATTTACCGTATTTCTTACGCTCAACCATTCTAGGGTCACGAGTAAGATAACCAGCTTTTTTCAACGTCGCTCTGAATTCTGGATTAAATGCTTGAAGAGCGCGAGAGATACCTAAACGGATAGCTCCAGCTTGCCCAGCTTCACCACCACCAGTTACTGTGATGTTTGCATCAAACTTTCCAGATTGAGTTAATAAATCGAATGGCTGCATAACAACCATACGTGATTGTAGACGGCTCATGTAATCATCTAATTTTTCGCCGTTTACAGTTACAGAACCTTTACCAGGCTTAAGAAAAACACGAGCTGTGCTCGTTTTTCTTCTTCCAGTTGCATAAAATAATTTTTCCATAGTTGCCATTATCTATACCCTCTTATTTCACTTGGTAAGCTGTAGGTTTTTGAGCAGCATGATCATGAGTTGCGCCAGTGTACGCTTTCATCTTCAAGATCAAGTGTCTAGACATTTTGTTAGTTGGTAACATACCACGAACTGCTTCGTGCATGATGAAAGTAGAATCTTCTTCTTTCACTTGCTGAGCTGTTTTAGTCTTCATTGAACCAAAAAAGCGAGAGTGGCGGTAGAATTTTTTAGAATCCCATTTAGAACCAGTTAGAACCATTTTGTCAGTATTAATTACGACAACAAAGTCACCAGTGTCCGCATGAGGAGTGAAAATAGGTTTATGCTTTCCACGTAGTAAGTTAGCAATGTGAGTTGCTACACGTCCTACTTTTTGGTCAGCAGCATCGATCAAGTGCCATGCGCGCTGAACATCTTCAGACTTTGCCATGAAAGTTTTAGTTTGTTTCATTTACTTGCTCCAGTATCTTTCTTTAACGCCTAATTAAGTTGCATCATTAATTAGTTGTATTCATTGAGGTTAGAATTATTTTTTACAACGGGGCTAATCCTTGACCATGAGTTTGTCTTTGTAAAGTTTGCGGCACTTATTGTCAAGCTCCAAAGGATAATAAACTTTCCATAAGTAAAGCCCCTGAGGAGGGGCCGGAGCCGCCGCTTTGGTGCGATCTTTTAAGTCTATGATTTCACTGAATTTTTCAGGCCTTTCTTTGGTTCTCTCGAGGTGCAATTGGGTGCCGACTATATTTCTCACCATTTGTTTTAGAAAGCCACTTCCCGTAATTCGGAACTCTAGGGTCCCTTCTTTTTTCTGAACCCATCGAGCTTTGTAAATAGTGCGCACTGTATGGGCGACTT
>ERZ761610.892-NODE-892-length-19369-cov-126.975199_pt1 | contig 19369 bp, 15 predicted proteins | sample MGYA00512164_ERZ761610 | MGnify/ENA primary metagenome ERZ761610 (study PRJEB28899, sample SAMN02850038) | bioreactor sludge metagenome | biome: EBPR Sludge; feature: EBPR Bioreactor; material: flocular biomat | place: Australia: Thorneside Wastwater Treatment...
ACATTTGGGAATATTGGCATATACGGTAGTAAATACGGTACGGCAACGACTTAAAGTATCAGGTATCAACCACTCATGGACAGAGATCCTTCGGATAGCACGGACACAAAAGATGGTTACAACAAGAGGCACTAACATGACTGACCAGCTTATTGAAGTCAGGAAAAGTTCCGTTCCGACACAGGATTTTCAAAGAATACTGGATGTTATGGGTTATAAGAAATATCCGTTTGTCAAAAAATCTGTAGTACACAAAATAGAACATCACCCTCCGGAAACTTCCAATCTGCGCAGAATTTCATCCGCATAAGCGCAACTTGGGTTAAGTGAGCGCTATCGCATTTATTGGTTGCGTCAGGAGATCAAAGCCTTTCAATGCACCAACACCACCTTACCAATGATACCGGCTGGATTTTCTGTATTCTGAGTCGTTGTGCCGATGACGAAATAAACGCCCGAGCCTACCTTGCGCCCATTGAAATCCTTGCCATACCATATTGCCTGACCTCCCAGTGAATGCGTCTCATACACCAGCTTACCATTGATATCAGCAATCTTAACATCCGAGTCATGAGCCAACCCTTGTATGATTATGGGGCCACTATACTCCGGCCTGACCGGATTGGGATAGATCAACAACTTGGCATCATGGTATGGATTACCGATTGAAGCATCCGTGCGATACATCTGCACTCCGGCACGCGTGCCGATATATACTATGCCTGCCTTCTTATCGATTTCAAGCACCGTGACATTGTTGTCCGCCAGTGGCGAATTGTCTGTGGTCAAATGCAGAACCACTTCATCTACGGCATTGTTGGTCACATATATGCCATTGCTGGTGCCTATCCATTTTCTACCGGCACCATCTTCAGTAATGAAATTGACCGATTGGCCATAAAGGAAGGGGCCAAGCCCTGTTTCATCCTGCATGATCGGAAACCTTGTCCCACAATTTTCACTACCATCAAACACACCAGAGCCGCAATCCTCTACGAAGATACCCGAAACTGTTCCAATCCATATTCTGCCCTCATTGTCCGCATAGACACATTTTGGTAAAATATTTTGATTCTCAAAACTGGAATATACCTGGAAATTGGCCCATCGGTCATCGTTTGAACTCAGTACTTCCTTGCCCGGATCGTAAACGACTATGCCTCGTGAAGGCTCCACACACCATAGATATTCGTTGATGGGATCGATGGACATATCTATGAGTCGGATTTGACCGAAGTTATTGGCAAAGCCCTTGTCGACACCGCTTTCAGTTCTTACATAGATTGATGTCGGGCTGAGTACATTTGTCGCCCAAAGATTGCCCTTTGAGTCGAAGCCCACATCACTTACACGAGTATTGTTCGGGTCTCCCGGCACTGTCTGCAAAGCTGAGTTTTCAGAATAATACAATTTTTTTTCATTGCCCTTGATGGAAATGATACCATCAGTATAAGAGGCAATAGCCAACTCCCCGGTATTTTCATTAAAGGCAAAATTGGATAAGTCGGAAATAATGCGCGGAGAAGCAAAAAATGAGTCAGAGAATTGATTGTAAACCCACCAGAATCCATCCTTATATTCAAACAATCCTTCCTTGTTGCCCGCACCCTGGTATATCGAAGTATGGGCGCCAGGCGCGATATAAAGTGCATCAGCCGTCTTGATGATGGCATCAACCTTGTCCGACCAGGGTGATATCCGATTGATATCGATAAGCCCGGGTGTCAAGACAGGCAGGTCAAGATATCGAAAACCGTGATAACTATCGGCAAACCAAATCTTATCCTTAGTTTCTATTGCGTACCGGAGATCAGCCAGGTTGAGTCTGCTATAATCTATGGGATCAAGATTCTGACTAAACAAGGCCACTTCCCCAATACAACTTTTATTGTCCAGCACTGCCGAATTGCACGATCCGCCAACCATTAGATAAGTCTCGCCAGCATTGAGGTAAGCAACCTTCTTGACTGTAGGTAAAGAATCAATGCGGGTGAGGGAATCATCCTCCTCCAGACGGTAAAGCTTTCGGTCAAAAGTGGTATAAACCTTTCCGAGAAAGGTGGTGAGGCCTCTGTACGAAGCATCATTATGAGTGAGACTATCCGGTGCATCCAGCAGAGTCCAGTTACCTATAAAAGATATATTGGGCTTGACTGAGCGATCGATGGTATACAATCGCTGGTTATTAATGATGTAAAACCGGTTACCATTGACAGTGATCCAGCCGATTCCTCCTTCTGCTGAGAGCGTGTTGGTAAATACCTCTTCGGTGGCATCGTATTCCACCATTCCGAAGGAAAAACACAGATAGATGTACTTGCCATCTACGACGGCAGCGTTCAATGCCTTATTAGGCACCAGCACATTATTGTTCTTGATATCCTGCACTGAAGTGATTCCCAGACTCTCATCCATTAGGTCAAAACTACCATCGCTATAGTAGATGAATAGTTTCTTTGCATCCGGAATATATCTCACATTGATGATATTTGAACCACTCAGGCCATCGATGGTTGTGACATGTCGGATATCATCGATGTTTGATTTGTTAATAAATACCAGACCGGAACCGGCATTGAATACAATATTATTTGGTGTCTCGGTAACATCGGTGCCGGAACGATAAAACTGGAGACTGGCCCAGTCGTATATGTTCAGCTGCTGTGCCCTCGTCGAAGATCCTATGATTAGGATAAAGAATACAAGTAAAATGTGTCGCATAATATTCAAGATGCCAATTTCTCCAATATTGTCCAATAAAAGCGTACCGAGGGCATTCCAAATTAATCGCCGGCGGGATTGCTCTATTTTCCAGAATTGATGGAGGCAAAGGTAAAAACAGTTCGGTCTGTTTCGCCATTATTTCTCCTGACAGATAGAACGAAATAAATTTTTATAAAATTTTGAATGATAAAAATAATATCTTGAGGCGTATTAGAATGAGTTGATTTGTGGAATAAAAAAATTATTATGCAAACAAGGCGTCAATTTGTAAAAGATGTGGCAAAAGCATCTGCAGTGGTTGCTGCTCCGAATTTTATACTAAAACCTTTTTTGACTGATCAATTTGAGTCAAAGCGACCTGCTGTAAGGGAGAGACACTTTACCAGCCCTGCAGTGGAGGAAGTGATAACCACATTCCGGTCAAATGTAAGGAATAAGGAGCTGGCATGGCTTTTTGAGAATTGTTTTCCTAATACACTGGATACTACAGTTGAATATGAGATCATCAATGGAAAGCCGGATACTTATGTCATCACCGGCGATATTGATGCCATGTGGCTTCGTGACAGCTCTGCCCAGGTGTGGCCTTACCTGTCGCTGATGAAGCAGGATGACAGCCTTAGGAAGCTCATCGCAGGAGTGATACGCCGTCAGACTAAGTTTATCCACATCGACCCCTATGCCAATGCTTTCTATAAGGATCTGACCAAGGTCGGAGAATGGAAAAGTGACCTCACGGAGATGAGACCGGGTGTACATGAGCGTAAATGGGAGATTGACAGCCTGTGTTATCCAATTAGGCTGGCACATCGCTATTGGAAGGAATGCGGAGACACAGGACCGCTGGATGAAGCCTGGAAGGAAGGTATAAGACTGACACTCAGGACCTTCCGCGAACAACAGCGTAAGAAAGATAACGGTCCTTATAAGTTCCAGCGAACAACAGCCTGGGCGACGGACGGGGTGCCGATTGCCGGATATGGATATCCTTGTAAGCCGGTCGGCTTGATACACTCCATGTTCAGACCGAGTGATGATGCGACTATCTACCCTTTCCTGATTCCCTCCAATTTTTTTGCGGTTCGTTCATTGCGTCAGGCCGCAGAGATGTTAAGTGCCATCCATCATGACAATCTGATGGCCGGAGAGTGTATCGCGCTGGCTGATGAGGTGGAAGCTGCACTGAAGAAATACGCAGTTGCAAGGCATCCCTCATTCGGTAAGATTTATGCATTCGAGGTTAATGCCTACGGATCGGCCAATCTGATGGACGATGCCAATGTGCCAAGTCTGCTGTCATTACCCTATTTGGACACTGTCAGCCTCAAGGACAAGAACTATCGTAATACCAGGAAATACATCCTGTCCAATGAAAACCCATTTTTCTTCAAGGGTAAGGCCGGAGAAGGTATTGGCGGTCCGCATACCGGGATGGATATGATATGGCCGCTGGGCATCACTATGAGAGGACTCACGAGCTCCGATGATCATGAGATACGATTTTGTATCCGTCAGTTGCTGGCAACACATGGTGGGACAGGTTTCATGCACGAATCGTTTCACAAGGATGATGCTACAAATTTTACCCGAAAATGGTTTGCGTGGTCCAATACCCTGTTCGGAGAATTCCTGTGGAAGATTTATCGGGAGAAGCCGGCACTGTTGGATGTATAAGAAGAGAGTAGGCGCCTACATTGGCACTAATTTTATTTGAATTGTTGTACTGATCTTTCATGCCGGGGAAAGTTCATCCTGATGGAATTTTTTCAAAGATTGATTAATAGCCTCCTCGCATCGGCCTCGCCCGACAATATGGTTTTGGGGGGAGTTGCAATATTATCAAAGAAGGGATGTTTTTCACGGTACCCGGGTTGGACGGATTTTGAAAACATACTATCGAACCCCATCGTAGTAAAGAAATTCTCATCGCACTGACATATGTAACATGCCGCATATCTCTTCTCAGAAGTTGGCATTTATTCCAGTAACTCTTAATGCACCGGGTTTTTGATTCGCGCCTGCAAATAATACCGAAGGTACAGCATAGCTATCCGGACAAGTATACCAAAAATTTATGGACTATTATATAAATCATCTTGGTATAACTTTCAGATCCTGTTGTCTTTGATTTCCTCTACGACCTCAGGATTAAGCAAAGTACTGGTATCTCCCAGATTATTTAAGTCATTTTCTGCTATTTTCCGGAGAATACGGCGCATGATTTTACCGCTTCTGGTCTTAGGCAGCCCTGATACAAACTGAATTTTGTCCAATTTGGCGATTGGCCCGATCTGTTCAGCTATGAGGGCATTTATTTCAGCCGTCAAAATGTCATATTTCTTACCTTTTGCTTCATCGGCCAGAATGACAAAGCCATATAGTGCATTGCCCTTGATGTCATGTGGGAAGCCTACAATAGCACTTTCGGCGACATCATCGTGAAGGTTGATGACGTCCTCAATCGGGGCTGTGCCTAAGTTGTGGCCTGAAACGATGATGATGTCATCGACTCTTCCGGTAATTCTGTAGTAACCGGTCTCGTCCCTTAGAGCACCGTCACCGGTGAAGTATTTTCCGGGATAAGTCGAAAAATAAGTATCCTTATATCGTTGATGGTCTCCATAGATTGTTCTGGCCATCCCCGGCCATGGGTATTTTATACAAAGATTTCCGCCGGATTGATTTCCATGGATCTCATTGCTAAGTTCATCCATAAGGACAGGCTGGATTCCCGGAAGAGGGAGTGTAGCATGACTTGGCTTAGTGGGGGTAACGAAGGCCAGGGGACTGATCAGGATGCCGCCGGTTTCTGTCTGCCACCAGGTGTCCACAAGAGGGCAACGTCTGTGCCCGATGTTTTCATTGTACCAGTGCCAGGCTTCTTCGTTGATGGGTTCTCCGACCGATCCAATCACCTTCAGGCTGGATAAGTCTTGACGCTGTACAAAGTCAAGACTTTCCTTGGCCAGTGATCGGATAGCAGTAGGTGCCGTATAAAAAATATTGACCTTGTGTTTTTCAATCACTTGCCAGAATCTTCCGTAGTCCGGGTAGGATGGGATTCCCTCAAAGATCAATGTTGTCGCACCGTTGAGCAAAGGACCATATACGATGTAGCTATGCCCTGTCACCCAACCGATATCGGCTGTACACCAATACACGTCTTTCTTCTTATAACCGAAGACATTCTTGAAGGTATAGCCCATGAAGACCATATAACCGGCTGTTGTATGCAGCATACCCTTGGGCTTGCCCGTACTTCCTGAGGTATAAAGGATAAATAGCGGGTCTTCAGCGTCCACCACCTCAGCTACATGTAGAGCAGCAGCCTCATCCAGCAATGGTTGCAACCACTGATCACGTCCTTTTTTCATGACGACATCACCTCCGGTCCGCCTGACCACCAGGACACGTTCTACTCCGGGGCATTGATGCAGAGCCTCATCTACGATATGTTTTAGGTCGATGGTTTTATTACCCCGAAAAGATCCATCGGAGGTGATGACAGTTTTGCAATCACAATCATTGATCCTAGCTGCAAGAGCCGATGCAGAAAATCCCGCAAAAACAACAGAATGAACCGCCCCAATCCGGGCACAAGCCAGCAACGAAACAGCCAGTTCGGGAATCATAGGTAGGTAAATGCACACCCGATCTCCCTTTCTGATACCCTGATCGGTCAATACATTCGCCATTTTTGCAACGCGTGCATACAATTCCCTATAGGTGATGTGTTGCGCCGGCTCATTGACATCATTGGGTTCGAAGATGATTGCCGTTTTATCGCCTTGCGTCTGCAGGTGCCTGTCGATGCAGTTCTGAGTGATGTTGAGCTTTGCATTCCTAAACCATTCAAAGCGAGCTTCCTTCATATCAAAATCAAGTACCTTATTCCAACGGCTGTGCCAGTCAAAATTTTCCGCTGCAATTTTTTCCCAGAATCCGGTTGGATCTTTAATTGATTTCCGGTATTCCTTGAAGTATTTCTCGAGGTTTTTTATTTTATATTTTCCCATGATCCATGTGCATTTGAATCATAAAATTAAGGAATAATCCACTATAATCAAAAGGGATCCTTTTTTGACAGATAAAAACAGACCAGTGATTCGAAATTAATGACCGAGTTTTACTTTACTGAATTGGCATATTGTTTTTGCAACCTGTTCTGGAATTTCATCATACGCTTGAGCAGTAATTTCTCGGCAGCATCGAACTTGCCATTATCAAGCAGGATGTTGATGATATTACCAACTCCGGGAAACTGGATGGCTTGGTTTGCCTCATTGCCGTCTGCCAATAAAAGCCTGAGATTCAGCATATTGGTTCCTGCTTCAGACGTGCGGTCCATATAGGCAAGCACCATATATGGCCGGTCACCGATGGAAAGCGAGGGGTCTTTGAACGTTTCAGGAGTTAGAAAGGATTGATTGATACTATCCTTATCAGGGCTGTTGAAATCCCTTTGAGAGATATACCGCACTTCCGAAAATCTATATACACTGTCAATAGTGTGTCTAAGAACCCTGATTAAGCCGTCCCTTCTGGTAGTTAGCGCGTGCAATTGCGCTTGTGCTCTTTCGCGTTCCTTTTTTCCCGATAAGCTGTCGCCAATGATTGCGTTATAATATTTTTCTTGCTTATCAAAGGATGGTAGCCTTACAATGAGAAAGCCTTTCTTCAGCAGTGCTGCCTGCCCTGTGGCTGAAGAAGGGGACTCGCTCTGGGCCGGCAATGTGTCAATAATGCATATCAACCAACATATCATTATAAAAAGGCGAATACCGATCATAAAAGATTTTGAATAAGAGGTAAAAATAAGTGAATCCGGGAAGTAATTTCGGTAACAGAAACATTAAGTTAACAAATTATGGAAACTAATGAGTAGATTAGAATCGTTCTAAATATGATCCTGTAAAAAGTGGCAGGGGACACTGTCAAAATGGCTACCATGGTAATATGGAGCCATTATTGCAGTATTTAGGACAAACTTTCAATTATTTTTGAAACTTTAACAAAACATTAATTGTGGAATAATATACTGATTATCAAAAAGATGATGGTTTATTTTTTCGGATTTATATGGTTAAGTGACAGGATATTGAGAGGTTTGTTTAACGCATAGTGCATTTTCGTTAAACAAAGTCTTATATTTACGGAAGCAAACTAAAGTACAAGCTATGTCAATTATAGAATTTAATAAAAAGATAGACAACATATCTCAGTATCTGCATTCCTTTGCATTGAATCTGACCAAGAATTCGGAGGATGCAAAGGACTTGTATCAGGAAACAACCTACCGAGCCCTCGTCAATAAAGATAAATTTGCACCGGATACCAACCTAAAGGCATGGTTATTTACCATTATGAAAAATATCTTTATCAACAATTACCGTAAGAAAGTGAAGGCCAACACCATCATGGACTCTACTGCCAATTTGTATTATCTCAATGCGGGCGGTTCTGAACACAATCAAGGTGAGACCAATATCTTTCTGAAAGAATTGAGTGATATGATAGATCAGTTGGATGATTCACTCAGGGTGCCTTTCATTTTACATTATGAAGGATTTAAATATCAGGAGATTGCGGATGAGTTGGAGTTGCCGCTGGGTACCATCAAGAGTCGTATATTCTTTGCGCGCAAGGAGTTGAAGAAATTGATCAAGGATCGATATAGTAATATTTTTGATATCAGATTGAAAGATAAAAAGAAAGCCGTATAGGCATAATGGGTTTATTACAAAAGCAGAGAACAAGGCATTGTAATTTGTTCTCTGCTTTTTTTTACACCCAAGTGTACTTTATTTTACCATACTCATGGTGAATAACAATGGGTTGAGCCGGTTGTGATAAGGGCTGGCGACAATCAAATCCTTCGGCATGAAGTAGGTAGGAAAATAATAATCTAAATCATAAGAGGGGAAGGAGTCTTGTTGATAATGGAAATAAATTGATGCCTAAATATGCTGGAAATATTTGGGCAATTAGACCAGAATGTCCGGAAATAAAGGTAAGTAGGTTATTACTTATCTACCTAATTCGCTTAGCCCCCTAAACTTCACTTCTACTTAGATACAATTGATTTTGTCTGCTTGTCGCATAACCTGGCAATATCAAATAAAAAAGCCGATGCTGAAGACATCGGCTTTTTCGTAATATATTTGGATATTATCCACATTTGCTGTTACCGCAATCTTTACAGGTCAGGCATCCTTCCTGGTAATGCAGATTGGTGGATGAGCAGTTAGAGCATTTAGCCTTGCGCGCTTCCGTGCCATCCGGTATATATCGCTTGAGCGCACGGGCCACACCATTCTTCCAGGTATTGATGGATTCGTCTAACTGAAGGCTATTGATCAGATCCACCACTTTTTCGATCGGCATGGAGTAACGCAATGCTCCGGATATCAACTTGGCATAGTTCCAGTACTCAGGGTTGAATTTATAAGATAATCCCTCAATTGTGGTCTTGTAACCGCGACCATTGATAAACTGGAAGTCGTAGCGAGAAGTGCCGTCAGCCTCTTTGTTTTTGATGATCAGGCCTTGATTGACCCACCTGGGAATCAGGATTCCGTCCTCATCGTCGGCCAATCCGGTGAATATTTCAAAGGGGCGTCCATCTATCAAACCTATGAAGGCGATCCATTTCTCCCGATTATTTTGAAATCTGACAATTTCTGCATCCAGTACCTGTGGGCGTGTTGTAGGGAATGGTGCTGGTTCGTCAGCGGCTGCTTCAGCATTTTTATTATCTTTTGCGGCAACCAGGACACCAGACCTTGAGCCGTCACGATAGACAGTTACTCCTTTACAACCTGCCTTCCAAGCCTCCATATAACACTGGCCGACTGTTTCCTCGCTTACATCATTGGGCATATTGATGGTCACCGAGATGGAATGATCCACCCATTTTTGGATTGCACCCTGCATTCTTACCTTATTTAGGTAGTCAACATCATTAGAGGTTGCCTTGTAGTAAGGAGATGCCTTTACGAGATTATCCAATTCTTCATGAGTATAATGTTTTTTTGTGTCGTGGCCATTGACCTCCATCCACTGTCGGAATCTGTGATGGAATACTGCATATTCTTCCCAGGAGTCGCCTACCTCATCAACAAAATCCACTCTGACATTCTTGTCATTGGGGTTGACCTTGCGGCGGCGTTTGTACACAGGAAGGAATACAGGTTCGATACCTGATGTTGTCTGAGACATTAAGCTGGTGGTTCCGGTAGGGGCAATGGTAAGCATGGCGATATTTCTCCTTCCATACTCAAGCATCTCGTAGTACAATTGGGCATCCGCTTCTTTGATTCGCTGGATAAACGGATTGTTCTTTTCTCGTTCGGCGTCATAGATACCGAATGCACCCCTTTCCTTTGCTGCGTGAACGGACGCGCGATAGGCTTCAAGGGCCACAGTTTTATGCACTTCAACTGAAAAATCGATGCCTTCAGGACTTCCGTAACGATAGCCCAAAGCCGCCAGCATGTCACCCTCTGCTGTAATGCCGATTCCTGTACGTCTTCCCTGGTGTGCTTTTTCGCGGATGGATAACCAAAGATTCCTTTCGATGCTCTTGATCTGGTCGCTTTCCGGATCTTCGTCTACTTTTCTCAGTATCTCATCAATCTTTTCCAGCTCGAGGTCGATGATATCGTCCATGATTCTCTGTGCGAAATGGATATGTTGTTTGAATAAGTCCCAATTGAATCTTGCCTCACCGGTAAAAGGATTTTCAACATATGAAAACAGATTGATGGCCAGTAGTCGACAGGAATCGTAGGGGCAAAGCGGAATCTCGCCACAAGGATTGGTCGAAACCGTCTTGTATCCCAGATCGGCATAGCAATCAGGTACGGATTCCCGGATGATAGTGTCCCAGAAAAGGATACCGGGCTCGGCAGAGCGCCATGCATTGTGCACGATTTTCTTCCAAAGAGCCGCTGCGTCAATCTTCTTGACGTACATAGGGTCTGTACTCATGAGCGGGTACTGCTGCTGATAGGCCGATTGATCCTGCACCGCTCGCATGAATTCATCGTCAATTCTCACTGATACATTGGCTCCCGTCACTTTGCCCTCTTCCAGCTTGGCATCAATAAAACTTTCAGAGTCAGGGTGCTTGATGCTGACTGACAACATCAATGCGCCTCTGCGGCCATCCTGTGCGACTTCCCGTGTAGAATTGGAAAACCGCTCCATAAAGGGCACGATACCTGTGGAGGTCAATGCGGAATTCTTGACCGGAGACCCTTTAGGTCTAATATGTGACAGGTCGTGACCTACACCGCCTCTTCGTTTCATCAACTGCACCTGTTCCTGATCGATCTTCATGATTCCGCCATAAGAGTCAGATGGGCCATCATGGCCAATTACAAAGCAATTGGACAATGAAGCAATCTGATACGGGTTGCCTATTCCTGTCATCGGACTTCCCTGAGGGATGATATATTTGAAATTTCTGATCAGTTCAAAAACTTCTTCCTCTGAAAGGGGGTTGGGATAATTCTTTTCTACACGTGCAATTTCGGAAGCGATCCTGCGATGCATATCGTCCGGTGTCTTTTCATAAAGATTGCCATGAGAATCCTTCAACGCGTATTTATTGACCCAAACCCTCGCAGCAAGGTCATCTCCGCCAAAGTATTTTAGGCTGGCCTCAATAGCCTCATCTTGTGTATACGTAGTCTTCTCTTTTTTGATAACTGTCTTTCCCATTTGTCATTTGTTTTATCATCGAAAGGTTTTAATAAATTTTAAAGAAGCAAATGTATGTAATTTAATTATAATACAAAATTTTTAAGGAAAAAATAAATATGTTTGCATAAAATAAATTATAAGTCATTGAAAGACAAATGCAAATAAAATTTAGGATCGAAAAAAGTTTACAATTTTGTGCATTAATATTTCAAAATTAGATACTTAACATTCCAAAAATAGTCAAGTATCATAATAGATATTTAACTAATGTGTTCAAAATCAGACAACTTCTTTTCCCAAAAAAAATTTCCGGTTTTTAAAAATTTACTGTTTACTATTTTTGCTCATGCACAATTTTTCACTCAGTAAGAATTCTTATATCGATTTTAGGAATAAAATCAATGCCTGGTATCATCCCGATTTTAGAAAAATGCCCTGGAAGGGAGAAAAGGATCCTTACAAGATATGGATTTCAGAGGTTATCCTCCAGCAAACACGTGTACAACAAGGTTGGGAGTATTATGTGAATTTTCTGGAGAAGTTTCCCACCTTACAGGTATTGGCTTCTTCTGATATAGACGATGTGCTGAAAACATGGCAGGGCTTGGGTTATTACAGTCGTGCCCGTAATCTCCATCTGGGGGCGCGCCGGGTTGTAGAGCATTTTGGTGGAAGGCTACCGGCCAATTACCATGATTTATTGAAGATCCCCGGCATCGGTCCTTATACAGCCGCCGCCATTGCTTCATTTGCTTTCGGACTCCCCTATGCGGTTGTGGACGGCAATGTGGTTAGGGTTCTTGCGCGATATTTCAATATCGAGGCTGCATTTGATTCAACAGCAGGAAGGAAGATTTTTTCAATCATTGCAGGAAATGTCCTGGAACCTGCTGATCCCGGTCGATTCAATCAGGCAATGATGGACCTCGGAGCCACAATATGTACCCCGACAGCAACACGATGTGGCATTTGTCCCCTCAGAGATGGTTGCATGGCATTTAAATTGGACAGGATAAAACAGCTACCAATCAAACCGAAAAAGATAATCCGCCGGGAAAGATTTTTCAATTACCTCATAATTCGTTCCACAGACTCATGCTTGTTGTTTCGTCGCCAAAAAGGAGACATATATTCAGGTATGTATGAATTTCTTTTGTGGGAAAATGAGAAGGAGGCCTCGACAATGGATATGGGGCAATGGCTTCAGGACATAGGAATAAATGGCCGGGCGGAACCTATACTCAAGCTTCCTCCTCAAATCCTGACTCATCAGAAGATAATTGCCACCTTCTATATTATACATGTAGCTGATTTGCCCACGTTGGAGTCAGCCATTGAGGTTGCTTTCAATGACCTTCCTCAATTTGCCTTTCCAAAATTTATCCAGACTGCCATTGATCGGATAGATTTGAAGAAAATTGAGGGAGTGATTCAGCCTCAAATATCTCACAATAGTTGATATTTTGATAACTGATCATTAGATAGCAAGGATAGACCATTCCGACACAATGAGACCTTCAATATCCTGTTAGCCCATCCAGTTGCATATTAACCAAAGTTTCAATTTTACAAAACAAGGATTTATCTATAGTTTGACTGAAATTGCTATAGATGGAATGTGTTGTTCGATCCTCTGTGTCCATCGGGAAATATTCTATTTAGAGCATTACATGTTGGCATATTGATTCGCCGGATGAGCAAAGACAAAGATGAAGGCGATGTGAAATAACTCCTCCTATGTATTTTATAATAGATACTTTAGGGATAAACGGGGTCTTCTATACTTATTTAGAGACCGGTTCTTGTGATGTTAACTAAGCGTTTCTGTCAAAAAATTCAAATATTTGACTGAATGTTTGGTTACAATGCAATATATTTATCATTTATTAAAAAAATTAAGTATTATGAAAAAGATTCTCTTGTTGTGTACATTTTCTTTTCTAACCATCTCCATATCTTTTAGCCAAAAAGGTTCATCCTTCATCATTGCCAATATCGGTGTAGATAATTACAAGATTGTAAACAATGAATACACTAAAACCTTCAAAGTTGGTGGTGGATATGGCTATAGTATTACTGAGCCGATGGCATTGGGTGCAGAGTTCAGCTATTCAACCTTTAAAATAAAAAACGCACTCACTACGTCCTCATCAACCAGTTGGTCAGCAGGACCCTTTATCCGTTCAACTTTTCCACTCAGTGACATGATTTCTTTTTATTCTCAATTGGGTGCAGGGTATCAGACGGAAGGGAATAAGACCGCATCAGGATTTTATGCCTATCTGAATCCGGCTGCCATGCTGAAGGTGGACAAAGTGACATACATTACCTTCACAACCGGCCTCATCAGATACGATAATATTAAATCATTTTATAGTCGTTTCCGTTTTCTATATGGGAATCCAACTCTCGGCGTGATGTTTAAAATCAACGGGAAATAAATATTCGAAGGCAAATTTTGGTTCACAGAATTGTATTTTGGGTAAGTAAAGGGGGCATTAAAAGCACGGCTTACCGTATTGCCTTTTCAAGCCTCATTCCGGCTACTATCAGGTCATAGGCTGCCTGAAGGTATTCGGCTTTTGCTTGTCTATAATGCAACTCACTGGTCGAAAGTTCGGAAACCATTACACGACCCTCCTTAAATTGATCTAAGGATAACTTGAAATTCTTGCTTGCCAGTTCCATTGATTGTTCCATGAGATCAAGATCTCTTTTCCGAAACAAATAGTCATTGCGGGCTTGTGATACTTCAAAGTTGTGTTGGTTCTGCTCCGTGAGATATCTATTCCGGTCGGCCAATATCTGCAACTTCAGTACATCAGCCTTTTTTATACGATCCAATCCTTGTGTGATAGGTATCGTGACGGAAAGGCCCAGATAGCTGTTGCCATACCAATGACTTTCATTGAAGATATTAAAGCCATTGTCATAATAATTGGCGCCCAAAAAACCATTGAGTGAAACCGTTGGCAGAAAGCCATCCCTTGTATTTTGAAGTCGGATCTCAGAGAGAGTCTGCTGATGAGCGATCCTCTGCAGATGGAGTGGCTCGGGAGCATTGTGGACGTCTTTGACAAATAATGTCATTAATACCGGAATACTATCAGTAAGTATTGGCATTTCAGATTGCGCAGGGTCTAATCCGAGATCTGTAAGCAACCTCGCTCCTGCCTGTGCCAATATATTTTCGGCCCTGAAATAGTCAGACACTGACCTATTCTTATTTGCCATGGCGTTGTTTATATCGGCATCCGTAGATCTACCCGCTTTGTATCTGTCACTTGTCACGGAGAGTATGCGGGTCATAATAGCCGTGTCGAGGGCAGCCATTACCACTTGCTTACGGGCGATGATACATGCCACATAGTCGAGATTTATCGCAAACTGTAGATCTGATGCCGATATGGCGGCCTCTACCGTACTGATAAGAGTTTGATGCTCGGCTTCACGTACAGCACCGCGTGTCTGTGGATTGAACAGGTCATAATGGGCATTGAGGCCAATGTTGCTGCTCCATCGGCTGGCAAACTTCAAGGGTAAAAGCACATTCTCCGAAGCTGCCGGATCAAAGGCGCGCGCCGGAACAGGAGTTGTCGGAATAATTAGGTTGCTGCGGATATCGTAATTGGTATATACTTGCGGGATTTTCTTCCATCGGGCTTCCTCGACTTGTTTTTGGCTTATGGCGATATTAAGATTGCTGTTGAGGATGGTTGGATTGTTTTTAATAGCGAGTTGTCGTGCTTCTTCCAACGAAAGGGTTGCCGGTATGGATGGTAGTTGTCCCTGGCTATATTGTATTGAGGTAATCAGGCCAATCAGGACGAATAACTTCACTTTCATTTTTAGTACAATTTGTTATTTGAAAACTGAAGCAGGCTCCAGTTTATTGATTTTTGAAATGGCAAACAGTGAGCCGCCCACGGAAATAAACAAGGTAGCAAACAAGAGAAATCCTGCCAGTGAAGGCGTAATCTGTACAATTAATCCGGCTTTGGCCATGCCTTGCTTGAAAAAGAATAGCAATGTCAAGGCGATAACATAGCCGGTAAGCGCAAATAAAATCGCCTGTGCAAGGATCAATCGCCGTACATAACCATTCGTCGCACCAATGGCCTTATAGGTTCCGTAATCCCGCAATCGATCCAACACGGCGGAGTACAATGTCAGGCCTATGATAAAGAAACCTGTGATGATGGCAAAAACCACAAGTGTTCCGAAGCTAACACCCATATTCGTGGAACTGAGCAATTCGCGTACTGTCGATTGGCGCAAATCCTGCAATTCCCAAGCCTTGACACCATAAAAAGTTTGGTTGATATCTGAAGCCACCTTTCTGACATTTACACCGGGTTTGATTTTTACGGAGATTATACTTACTTTGTCATTGGGATAATTGCCATAAAAGCGGGCGTTGTCTATATTCGAATATAAGAAGTGGCCACCAAAAGCTTGTATGTGCCTGGTCTTCAACCGAATGATGGCGCTCTTGCCGTTGATTTCAAGGCGGGTACCTATATTTAAAGGTATTTTTAGTGAACGGGAGTCAAAATATTCGGCAGAAACCGAGTTGGCGCGAATCAGCGCTGACAGATCTCCTTCTGTAATCCTCGCCGTGTCGGGTCCTCCGGCAAATGAAGGTGCTTCACTGCCGATGATTGTGAAGGGTGTCGTGCGGCCATTAGGGAGAGTGACACTGACTGAAGTAACGACGATGGGGTAAGTATGCTGCACACCCGGAATACTTCGGATTTCATTTACCAGGCGGGAATCCAGACGGAACAGGTTATTGACATTGGCTGTGGTATTGTCCACGACCCAGATCTCACCGGTATTGTGATTAGCATGGTCGATTAATGCACCCATCACATTGGTGATGAAATGGAGTGTGCCCAACTGCTGGCCAATCAGGAAACTGCTTATGACGATACCAACGATGATGCCTATGGACTTTGGCCGGTCAAACCAGATAAATTTAATGGCAGTGCGAAACATGATTAATGGTCTTTCAGATGAATCTCACATTCTACCTTGGTATTGAGTAGCATAGGACGGTCTGAAGGATCGATTCTGATCTTGAAGCGGCGTACGCGCCTGTCCTGTGCCTCGCCGGGCATATCGGTAAAAAGAGATTTGTTGTTGAGCTGAGGCGAGAGGAATATGATTTTTCCGCTTCCAACGATCTGTTTATCCCCCATCAGGTGGAGGGTTGCCTCCTGTCCAAGAGCTAGTCTGTCCGCAAACAATTCATCCACCTCACCATGTACCACTAATGGGCCCCTGGGAGCTAAGTAGGCATAGGCCTGAAGAGGTTGAATTGCCGAACCGGGTTGTGCGTTCTGGCTAAGGAGAATACCGGCTGAAGGGGATCGTATGGTTAGCGAGCCCAGATCATGTTCAGCAAGACGGAGATCAGCTTGTAGCTCATCCATCCTGGAGCGGCTTATGACGACTGCCTGTCGACCTTGTTCGATCTGGTTTTTGAGTACATCAATTTCGGAAGCTTGATTAGCTATGTTTTGAAGTGTTTCGGCACCTGATTGGGCCAGCTTCCTTCCTGCCTCCAGATTGGCAGTCTTATAATTAAGTTGGGCTTCATATTGACCTATTGCTGTCTGATTTGCGACGATTTGTTGTCGTTCCGTCGCAATCTGGGCCTTTATTTTACGGATTTTAAGGGAAGCATTTTCGGGCTGCAGTGTAAATATGGCCTCTCCGGCTTTTACCGTATCGCCTTCCTGCCGGAAAACCGAATTGACTATACCTCCAGTGGATGACGCGAGTTGAATCACTCCATCTAAGGGTTCTACTTTGCCGATGCCCACAATTATTTCAATGTTGTGTGGTACCGAAAGGGTATCGGACGCAATGGTTGCCTGCCGGCTTGGTTGTTTGTTGCTACATGACGTTATCAAGAAGAGAATGGTCAAAGCAAGGAAATTTTTCATTGAATCTATCATGATAACACGATTATTGTTCTTCTGGAAATGGGGTTTCGGAAGTTCTGCCTTCGGACAGATAGATAATTCTGTCTGCATATTTGATTAGACGGGTGTCGTGGGTGACGACAATGACCGACTTGCCTTGCATGGACAATGTTTTCAACTCTTCCATTACTTTTGACGCGTTTTTGGAATCAATGGAAGCGGTCGGTTCGTCGCAGAGCAGGATGGCAGGATTTGTCACTAAAGCCCGAGCTATGGCAGTTCTTTGTCGCTGCCCGCCACTGAGGGTGTGGGGCAGGTTATTCATTTTTGAAATCATATCGACCTTTTCAAGGGCTATCATCGCTCTTGCTTTCGCCTGTCGCCGGTTTTCGCCCTGGAGAATGAGCGGCATCATTACATTTTCCAATGCTGTAAGTGGCTGGATCAGATTGAAGCCCTGGAAAACAAAGCCGATGTTATTGAGCCGAATGCGGGACAACTTTTTTTCCTTTAATGTACCAATATTTTGATTCATGACAATGACATCTCCGGTCGTTGGATAAATGACACACCCCAGCAATGAAAGCAGTGTTGTTTTCCCGGAACCGGACGGACCAAGGATAAGGGTCAATTCGTGCGAATGAAATTCGAGCGTGGTCTCTGTTAGGGCTGTGATGTCCGTATCACCCATTTTGTATTTTTTTGAAGCTCTTCTGATGGATGCCACAATCTCCATATTAAATACGATTTAGTATTATATATTGCAAATATAAAATGTTTTCGTATTATTTAATAAAACTACAATGGAAAATCAAAATCGGATATTGAAGGATGAATTCTCCGGATGGACAGAAAGGTTGATATGGGGAAATTGTATTGCAGAAAGTTATTCAATCCTCATTCAGCAAAAAATTCCTGATCTTAAATCAAAAAGTGGTATTTGTGACATGAATACAGCTTTTGAAGACCAAGGGAATACGATTTTATTTTTTTGGATGTAGTCATGGCGCCTTTATTTTCAAGTAGGTATTATTTTAATAAGGAGGGAAGTGTAGTTATAGAAGAGATTATCAGACAAAATAATTAATTGATTTGCTGATTTTCTGTGTGGATGTAACAAATTGGACGAAAAGGCTTGTTGTTCTTAAAGTGTTGTTTATTAATTATCTACCCACTTAGAATTTTATTAAATTTTCTGTCCAGTGTAATCGGACTGATGATTTCTTTTAGTGTTAATTATTTATTCCTATGTTTGCGTTAACAAAACCTTTTTCTTGGACTGAATTTTTCACTTTCCAAAAATCCAATAATGCCTGATAGTCTGAAACCTTGCCCACAATGCAACTATCCATATGCCTATGCTTCCGAAGGCGGACTTTTTTCATGTCCGGAATGTGGTCACGAGTGGAATCCGGAAGAAATTTACTCTTTGGAAGATGTTCTAAGTGTTTTTGATGCAAATGGGAATGAACTTAAAAACGGAGATACCGTTGTGATTATCAAGGATTTACCTGTAAAAGGAGCTCCTAAGCCAATAAAGGCGGGGACAAAAGTTAAAAACATCCGGCTTTCAGAAGGGGACCACAATATAAGTTGTAAGATTGATGGATTTGGGGCTATGGGGCTCAAATCCGAATTTGTAAGAAAAGCCTGAATTTATATAAAAGCCTATTTGTTTTCATTCACTTTTTGAGGCTGACAGCTTCAGTAAGTATTAATGCAGGATGTTCAATCTAGGTTTTTTGCATGTAGAATGAACAGTTTTCAGGAAACCAATTTCTTACCGGTCATCGGCCTATGCCTGACCATTCTGGCGATGATGTCATCCAGGATTTCACCTTTCATGCGGTGCCTGTTGTAGCGGTAGCAGTATTCATTGAGATAGTCCTGCAGATAGGTCACATGGCCGTGTCTGGCATATAGCCAGTTGATCATGTTGGTGACCACCCTGTGAGCCAGGGCCTTGTCCGGTCCTTCACCGGGCATGATGCAATGACCATTACAGCATC
>ERZ761610.895-NODE-895-length-19343-cov-206.531730_pt1 | contig 19343 bp, 23 predicted proteins | sample MGYA00512164_ERZ761610 | MGnify/ENA primary metagenome ERZ761610 (study PRJEB28899, sample SAMN02850038) | bioreactor sludge metagenome | biome: EBPR Sludge; feature: EBPR Bioreactor; material: flocular biomat | place: Australia: Thorneside Wastwater Treatment...
GCGGCAGCGAGTTCGGCCCGTCGACATCCTTCTCGATCACCGGCACCCAGTTGTCGGAGAGGTAGCGCGTCAGTTCGGACTGCACGCGCGCGTCGTCGATCGCCACGTTGCCGGGCAGGATCAGCGGATTGCGGTCGCCCTTCTCCCACAGGCTGTGGATCACCGCCGCCATCAGCCGCAGCACGCCGCGCGTGCGCTGGAATTTCACCAGCGTCGACCAGTCGGTATACAGCCGGTCGAAGATTTCCGGGTGGATCGGGTACGCTGCCCGGATGCGTTTCTCGTAGTCGGATTCGCGGCACTCGGGCGGAAACTCCGCCTGCTGCGTGCGGTAGAACTCGGCGAAGGCGCGCGCCACCACGTCCCGGTCCTTGAACTGCGCCGGGTCGGCAAGTGGCTGGAACAGGCGCCGGCGAACGATCTCGAAGCCTTCTTCGGCACTGGCCGGCCGCCACGAGGATTCGACACGCCCGACGACGTTGCGCAGCCGGTCGAGCGCCTCGCGGCCACGCGTGCCGCCGACTTCGACATCGTTCGCCTGCGAGTGTGGCAGATTCTGCGGCGAGCCGGAGGTATCCGACGCCGGCAGGCTGATCACCAGCAGGCAGTTCTTCGCCAGCTTGGCCGATTCCGTCAGCACCTGCGCAAAGCTGAATTGCGTCTCGAAGCCGCCGGCCGGCAGGTCGCTCTGGTCTTGGAGCTGGCGCGCGTAGGCGACCTACTCGTCGACCAGGATCACGCAGGGGCCGTAATCGTTGAACAGCTCGCGCAGCGCGTCGCCGGGGCTGGTTGCCTTCTCGTCGTCAGCCGCCAGCCGCGCGAAGGCTGGTTTGCCGCCAAGCTGCCAGGCCAGTTCGCCCCACAGCGTGCGCACGACCGTACCGTCGGGCTTGGTCGACGGGTTCCCCGGAGAAATCTTGTTGCCTACCAGCACCACGCGCCGGGCCGTCGGAATCCTGCTCGCCCCGGCGGCCGACATCACTTCGTCGATGCCGGCCAGCTCGGTCGGCGCGATGCCCGAGAACAGATGGTAGAGCGCCAGCATCGAGTGCGTCTTGCCGCCACCGAAGTTGGTCTGCAACTGCACGACCGGGTCGCCGCCGCCGGTGGTCAGGCGCTGCACCGCGGCGACCAGCATCCCCTTCAGGCTTTCGGTCAGGTAGGTGCGGCGGAAGAACTCCACCGGGTCCCGGTATTCGTCAGTTCCCTCGCCGAGATGCACCTGCCATAGATCGGCGGCGAACTCGGCCTACTGGTAGCGACCGCTCGCCACGTCGGCATGCGGCATCACCACTTCGCGCCAGGGCTTGAGGTTGCCGGTGACGCCGCTTTCGATCGCCGTGCTGGCCGATTTCCGCTTTTCGCTGCGCGCCTGCTCGTCAAAGCGCACGCGCAGCAATTCCATCTTCATCTTTTCGACGTCGTCCGCCTGCGCGGCCGAAACGGCGGAGAGCAGGCGGCCAGCGGAATCGAGGGCACGGTAGGCGTCGTCGCTGGAGAAGGGTTCCTGATGGGCCCAGGCGTTGCGCACGGTCACCAGCTCATTGACCAGACTGCGCTCGCTCTTGCCGAGAATCTGGCGAAATACCTCGCCCCATTTGCGATCCATGACGACCAGCGAGGCGGCGACGTCCAGTAGCGATTCGCCCTTGCTGGCCCCGAGGCGGGTGTCGGACAGGATATCCTTCACTTCGAAAGCCCAGCCGTTGCCATACTTCGCTTTCAGTTCCCGCTCGATGAACGGCAGCAGGCCGGTCTTCAGAAGCTCCAGCGCCTTGCCGACGCGCTCGTGGTTGGTGATGGCCATTGCGATCCCTATCCGTCGTGTTCGCTTGCCGCAAGCGTTTTCAGTTGACGAAGCAAGGCGGGTATCTCCTCGGTGACCGCCACCCAGACGATGCTGGCATCGATATCGAAGTAGGCATGGACCAGACGGTTGCGCATGCCGATGATGGCCTTCCAGGGAATCGCCGGATGCGAAATTCGTGTTTCCTCGGAGATCTTGCTCGCCGCCTCGCCGATGATTTCAACCGCACGCACGATGGCGAAAACAAGCATCTGATCCCTGTCAAGATCGGCACGCTCGCGACCGGCAATGAATTTCTGCGTGCTTTCGGCGGCCTCGATCATGTGCTGGAGGCGCCAGCGGTCATGCGGCGACATACTGCACCTCTGCCGTGCGCACCACTTCGTCCCGAAAGTAACGGGAGAGATCCTGCGCGGTACGCAAGTCGACCCTGCGGCCCCCCAGCATCTCCGACAGCGTCAGCTCCATCGCGGCGATGCCCAGGAGACCGGGAACATGATCCGGATCGAACTCCACCAGCAGGTCCACGTCGCTGTCCGGGCGTGCCGTTCCCTTGAGTTGCGAGCCGAACAGCGACAGGCGGCGAATGTGATGCGCTTCGCAGAACCGTGCCAGGGCTTCTGCGTCGAGGTTCAATAGTCGTTTCATCAATCGCTCCTTCGCGGCGTCATTCTTCGCTCCCGCATACCCCTCGTCTCGGCCACGAGCACGCAACCGGCGAGCGTGATCAGGTGGCGAAGTCATGAGCCTGCCCCTCCCGATCCGCACGCCAGGCGAGCGTATTGACGACCCGCTTCTGGTGCTCGAAAGTCTCGGCGCTCATGACCACCACAGCGGCCGGAATCAGGCGTTGCCCGAGCAGGGTCGAGAGCCTCGCGATCTCGGCAAAGCGGTCCGCGACCTCGGGCTCGATCGCCAGCAGGTCCAGGTCGCTCTCGTGCCTCGCATCGCCTCGCGCCTGCGACCCAAACACAATCATCCGACTGCCATTGGGCAAGTTTTCAGCAAGACACATCCTTGCCTGGTCAATCCATTCCATCACTGATCTCCCACCACTCCGGAGTATTCAGACGTTCCAGCGTCTTGCCGACGCGCCCGTGATTGGTGAACGCAGGTGAGATCCCTGTGCTGGAGGCGCCAGCCGTCATGCGGCGACATACTGCACCTCTGCCATGCGAACCACCTCGTCGCGGAAATGGCGACTCAAGTCCTGCGCGGTACGCAGATCGACTTTCCGCCCCCCGAGGGCTTGCGACAACTCGATTTCCATCTGCGCCATGTCGAGCAATGTCGGTCGCGCGTCCGGCAGAAACTCGACCAGCAGGTCGACGTCACGATCCGGGCGTGCCGTTCCCTTGAGTCGCGAGCCGAACAGCGACAGGCGGCGAATGTGATGGGCTTCGCAGAACTGCGCCAGCGCTTCTGCGTCGAGGTCCAATAGTCGTTTCATGAAAGGCTCCTTCGCTGCTTCATTCTTGCCCAAACAGGTCAGGCGTACCAGATATCAACGCGCGGGGCTTTTCGGCGGCCAGGCGGGTGATCTCCGGCCAGCTCTGCACGAGACCGTTGTAGGCCATGGCCTCGACCGCGCGCTTCTTGCGCTCGCACAGGGTGTAGAGGCGGTAACAGAGTTCGCGGGCGGTTTCGGCCTTGCTGCCGAGCTTGGCGACCAGCCCGGCGGCGGCGCTCTCACCGCCGGATTCCAGCGCACGAATGAGCTGGTGCACGATTTCCCAGTGCGAAAGCCGCTTGTCGGTCAGCGGATCCCAGTCGGCCGGCAGTTCGTCCGGCTTCAGCAGGCGCACCTTGCCGGCCCGGGATACCAGAATGCCGGCTTCGTCCAGGCCGCCGACGCTGGTGTTCTTGGATTTCGAAAGCTGTTCCGCGACACCGTAATCGCCTTCGGCAAAGCCGGTCTGCTCGAACCAGGTGAGCGCCCACCGGCTGTCAGCATCGAAGTCGCCTTCCTGTTCGGCCAGGGCTTCGTCGAGAGTCTGGTTGATCAGCGCCAGGGCAGCGCGTACCGGCAGCGGTTTGCCTTCGGCATCGAGCACCCTGGCGTAGCGCGTATAGACCGCCATGCCGGGGCCGATCGCCGCTTGCGCCAAGTCTACCGGGGCAATGTAGGTTTTAGGGGATAGCGGATAGGTTGTAGGGAGTTGGCGCGGCGGCAAACCCTGGAGTAGGCGGATGGCGGCAGGCAGTTCGGCTTTGAGGGCGGTGACGAACTCGCGGCGAGTGGCGGTGGGCGCGGTAGCGGGACGCGGCCGGCAGACGAGGACAATGCTGGATGCGAGGGCGTTGGTGCCCGAGCCGATCATGCGGTTGCTCAGTTCGGTGCGCATTGGCCAGGTGCCACTAACGGCAAAACCAGCTTCGATCACCGCAGCAAGGAAGGTGTCCCAACCGGTATTGGTTGTGCCGTCCGCATCGTCAGTTTCCGCCTGTTTCAAGGCGTAGTAGATGGTGACCGGAAACGCCGGGTGTGCCTGTTCGGCAAGGCGATGCATGGCTTTCGTCATGCCATCGAGGAAGAATGCCTCCGCCTTCTGCTTGCTGCCATGGCGGTAGGGCGTGGCCACGAGTTCCTCGGCTTTCGGCACGGCGAGTGTCGCGAAAAGCTCGGGGAAAACGGCCTTGAGCGAACGACGCAGCCAGCCGTAGAAGAAGTCGGAGAGATCGGCGTAGCCGATGTTGTCGTAGTACGGCGGGTCGGTGGAAACGACTTTGCCTGCGCTTACAGATTGCCTTGATGCATTGTCAGGCGTCGCAGTACCGCGAGCAGTACCGCACAAGAAACGGATGGCCGGCTCGATCCAATCCAGGGCACTGTTATAGCCACCGCCGGAGTCGCTGAAAGGATTGGCCTCGCCATAGTCCCAGGCCATCGGTATCGCCTGCCGCGAAAAGAGGTTGCGCAGACTTGCCGTGCGCGCCGATCCGCCAGTGGACGCTCGGGTGCCCACCGGGCCAGGGTCCCATGTACAGATGGAATTATTGCGATCCGCAAACCGGCTGATGGCCAAACCCAAATACACCCCCACCGCATCCGCATACGCCGTGGCGCCAGCGCCGACTTCCGCCAAGGCTTTCCCGTCGTCGGACAGGACAGCGGCGATGGCATCGCGCTTCACCCGCTCGCACGCTTCCTGCACCAAGTCGGAAAAGGTCGTCAGCGCGACGAGTTGTCGGGGGGTGAAGAGATCAGCAAAGGTGTTCAGCCCGTAGTTCGGCGTCTTGAAGTCGCGCGGATTAACCGGCAACGTGGTTTCCGGCCGCCAGATTGGCTGCGCGGTCAGAGCAATGGCTTCCATTTCCGGCGTTGGCGCGAGATAGACCCGCCCGCGTTCGCCCTCGGCAACGATGGCCATCAGCCGTGCGCCCATCCGCCCGGCGTTGGCCTCGCCGTCGATGTGGTCGGAGGCAATCGGCGTGTCCGACATCAGGCACCTGAAGTTCGCGCCGCGCGACAGCTTGGTGCCGTTCTTCGCTCCTTCCACATCCCTCGGCTTGCCCACCTTCACCGAGAAGCGATAGCCGCCGCCCTCGATCACGGGCTCGACATAGGCTTCCTTGCCGGCCTTGGTCGAGAGCATGAAGGTCGAGGCCAGTGGCACATCGACATTGGCGAAGGCCGGGTTGGGGCTCTTCACCGTGCGCGCCCACAACCAGGCGATGACTGTCAAGGGGAGAGGTTCCAGGTTGTGGGGGATAGGGGCGTGGGTTGGGTCGCCGTAGACCTTGCCTGTCCCCTTATCCCTATACCCCGTAACCTTCGGATACAGGTGACCGATGCGCTTCTCGGCCTCGTCACGCATCCACTGGCCGTAGTAGCGCACGTCGGCAGCGAGGCCTTCGGCCCGTGCCAGGTTCTAGGGAATAGGGAGTGGGTTTTAGGGGTTGCCCTATTCCCTATCCCCTGAACCCTATCCCCTACTCCCTGCCCACTATTCCCTGCTCCATCAGTCGTTGCCGCAGAACGGTCAGCATCTTGCCGAGTTCGCTCGTCAAAGACTGTGCTCTGGCCGCCTGGTCTTCCTGGAGCAGGCCCGTTCTCACCGCCAGCAGCAAGAACGTCTCGGTCTCCGCCAGCGATCCCCTCGCCACACTCACGAAGTGCGCGTAGTCTTTCCGCGTTCCCCGCGCGTGTCCCTCCGCGATGTTCGCCGGGACCGACGCAGCAGCTCTCAGCAATTGAGCCGTGAGCCGATACTCCTCCGTCCTCGGAAGTATTCTCGCCAACCGGTACGCTTCCTATGCCAGATCCATCCCCTTCTGCCAGACGTTCAAATCCCGATGCGATTGAATGCGGCCCATCCCTATCCCCTATCCCCAAAAACCTATCCCCTGGATTGACGGGCGCCAGCCCGGCGAACTTCGGCGGTATCTCAATCATCGCCTTGTTGATCAGCACCGCTACCGGGTTGAGATCGCTGGCGTAGCTCTCCAGCCCCAGCCGCTGCGCTTCGAGCGGCAGCGCACCGCCGCCGGCGAAGGGGTCATGAAAAGCCGGCAGCCTGTAGCGGTCGAACAGTTCCTTGGCCCGCGGATGGTCGGCATTCTCGGCGCAGGTATAGCGCCAGCTCTGCCATATCTCGTCGCGCGCCTGCTGCAGCACGGTCTCGTTGGTGGTGTTCTCCCACTTCACCAAGTCCTCGATGATGCGGAACAGCCGCTGCCTCTCCTTTTCCTGCTTCTTCTCGGTAGGAAAGATGTCGGGATGCGCCGACGGGTCATCGACCATCTGCGCGAAAATCACCGCCCGCGCCGCCGCCAGCGGCCGCCGCGCCCACCACAGGTGGAAGGTGCTCGGGTGACCGTGCCGGATGGATTTCTCGCGCCCACTGGCGATGTTGATCGCCTCCAGCGGCAGCGCGACTTCGATGAGCTTTTTCTTTGGCGTCATGGACAAGCGTTCAAGAGTTTTTTGTTCGTGGTCAGAAGATCAATCCCGCCCAACGTCATATCACCGTCGTGGGTGAGAAGTTTCCAGCCATTCAGCCGACAGTTCTGGATCAGCATGGCATCGTTGAAATCAACGGTGCCGCTCTCCACGGCGGCGAGCACCGCAGGCATGTCGATATTTTCCAGATGGGTGTCACGCGATGAACTGTTCTTCAGGATTTGCTTGACCTCGGCCACGGCTGACTGAAGGACATTGGCGCCGTCACTGGATTGCCGAAAGTCCTTGAACCTCGGATAAGCTTTTTTCCATGCCGCGTCGTATTCGATGCGCACGTAGCGGTTGAGGTATTCACTCAAGACCAGAGCATCGACTACCGGCTGCGCCTTTGCCTGCAAGAGACGAGAAAACGTGCCGGAATAGGCGGCCGCCCATGATGGTGTGGGTTGCGACGCGGGCGGCAGCAGGTAGAGCCAAACATTGGCATCAATGAGTATTTGCTCGCCCACCTGGTAAGGGTAGGCCGCCGCGTCGTGCGCACTATTCTTCGTCTTCATCGATGACCTCTTGCCAGGTTTGGTCATAGGCTTGCTGGTTGGCGAAGTAGCGCTTGGCGTTTTCGATGGCGCGTCCGAGCATTGCGCGGTCGTCGTCAGAGATGTCGGCAAAGGCGAGATGTTGCTGCAGGAAGGCTTCGTCATATTGGCCACCGTAGAGCTGACCGATCGCGGCATTGAGAAACGCCGTGATCAGGTTCTCCCGGTTGGCGAACGAAAGCTCGACAGCACGATTGGCCTTGAACGCGGCCACGATCTTGTCGAAGACCTTTTGACCATCGTCGGTGGATACCCATACCGGGCCGCCGACAATGTCAAATATTTTTAGTGTGACGCGATCAGCCATGGTGGCAATCCCCCTGTTCAGTTTTTCGATTCGGCGCGCAAACGATAGCTGCTGGTGTCCGCCGTGTTGATTTCTATATCGATTACGGTTCCCGGGAATGAAGTGTCCATGCGTGTCAAGGTTTCGCCCTGTGGACTGAATTCCCAGTAGCCTCTGTCTGATACGATCTGGATGCGGCCCTTGTTCATGGCAATGAATTCCCGGATCAGCTTAAGGCCGAGTCCTCCGGGGACGCTGCCCTTTCGAGTTGTATTGCCCTCCTGCAAGGCCCATTCGATGGCCTTGTCGGAGTTCATCTTTAGCCCAAGCTCCTTGTAAATCTTGCGGCGAACTCCGAGCCCCGCGTCGGCGACGCAGAAATCGAGGCGATTCTGTTGTGGGAAATACTGGCCGCAGGCAAAGATGCCCAGTTTGCTTTCAGAGTGCATCGCCGCATTGACAAAAATCTCCAGGATGCTGTTCTTGAAACGCTGCGACAAGGCTTCCGACATGATCGGCAGATCCTTGCCACGCAAATGTCTGTTCAGGTAGGCAGCAAAGTAGCGGTCGTCGGTGGCCGAAAAGCGGTGGTACGGAATCGTTGTGCCATGCGTATCGGCTCTTTCTGGAAACCCGAATCCCGTAAGGAAGTGGTTCTTGGCAAGAATGGTTTCGACACCCTGTCGAAGCCCACAAGGCTTCAGCGTGTTCAGGTTATCAAGGGCATGAACAAAGACGACGCCGAGTGGCGCGCTCATGTTGGCGTCGAACCAGGTGCAGGCCGAGAAATCCACGTCGACGATATCTAGCAGATAGCTATCCAGGGCAGCCGCAAGCACTGCCAATCGTGAGAATCCCAGTTCGTTGCTGCGGATCTCGCCCAGAGCCACCTTGGCTGGATTGCCGGTCACAGGAAATCGGCCCGGAAAGCACGGCCGCGGGCGGTGGGCAAGGGATCTCCTTGCAAAAGTCTCAACACTGTTGAGATTATTTCTGGCACGTATCGATTCATACGTCCCCTTCCAGCAAATGGGCCAGTCCGACGCGAACGGCCAAGGCATCGCTGGCCGCGAGCTTCCCGAGCTCGCCGCGCACCAGGCGATGGTCGAGGGTAAAGAGCTTGAAACGCACCATCGACGGCGCTGGCAAGCCGGCGGCAGCGAGATCGGCGAGCGGGCAGTCGAGCGGCCAGGGGGCATTGGTCTGCGAGGTGATCATCGCCATCACCGAATGGCCGGCCGGAGTGTTGAAAGCCGCGGCGTCCGAGAGCACCAGCGCCGGGCGGTTCTTCGTCGCGTTGCGGTCGGTGAAGGGAAACGGCACGCGGACGACCGCGAAGCGTTCAAAGCTCACGATAGGCCTCCTCGTCGGCACTGCCCGACCATTCGGAAAGCGTGCCTTCGACAGCGCGCAGGTACTCGATGTCCAGCGGCTGCACGCGGCGGACGGTCGCCGTGCCGTCGGCGCCGACCTCCCAGGCGATCAGGTCGCCGGCTGTTACGTGCATCGCGGCGCGGACGTCCTGCGGGATCGTGGTCTGGCCCTTGGCAGTGATCTTGGCAACGGCGAGCATCTCGTTCTCCAGTAAGGATTGCATTACATTCTTACTTTACAGCGGGCATTCTCCTGAATCAAGCAAGCAGGAGGGCTTAGCGCGGTGTCCCGGCACGCGCCAGCAATCCGGCAAAGTCGTAATCGACAGTCACTGCGTTGAAATCGGGTTCGCGCTGAAACGGCTGGCGCAGGTAATGCACCTTGTGATTGGTCGCGTCGATGAACTCGACGATGGCGAGAATGAAGTCCTCGGGCTTGTTGAGCGAGAAGAGAATCTCGTTGCGCGTGACGGTGATCGTCGGCGCGCCGGCAACGCGGCCCTTCACTTCGATGAAGCGCAGCTTGCCGGTGCCGGGAACGCGGCTTTCAACGTCGTAACCCAGCTTCTCGAATTCGCGATCGGTGGGATCGAAGCCGAGCTGGCGCTCGATGTCCATGATGATGGCCCGGGCGCGGGCGGCGCTGATCTGTGTGTCTGCGGGCAAAGTGGGTGTGGTCGATGTTTGGCCGGTCATGGCCTTGATCAGGCCGATCGGGACCACCAGCATGCCGCCCAGTACCACTGGCGGCAGCGGCGAGATTTGCGCTTCCAGTTTCAGGTCGTCCAGACGTTTTTCGAGCCGCCCTTGCAGAAGGTCCGCGCGCTTGCGTGCCTCGCCGGAGTTGAGTTTGGCATTGGGTTTCCCGGCCTGCTCCTGCAGTTTGAGTTCTTCGGCACGGTGATCCCACCAGGTGATTTCCTTGGTGAGGCGATCCTTGACCGCGGCTTCAGTTCGGGTGATCAGTTCGAGTTTGCGCCCACGGACCTCGGCAAGGTGTTCCGGCACGACCTGGGTGACGGCGTAGCCCTGAACCTGTTTCTCCAGTTCGCGCGTGATCCACTGGCATTCGGGCCGGTCGAGGATCGATTCGATGCCGGGTTCGCCCGCAACGAATGGCCGATAGTCGAGATAGGGGGGGCGTAGTGCACATGACGTGTGCTGGTGCTGGCGTCCATCTCGACGTAGAGCATGCGTTTCGACACGACCCGACGCTCACCGGCATCGAGTGAGGCCGGCGTCCTGGATGGCATGCTCCAGGTAGAACAGCACACGCGGCTGCATTCCGGGATCGCGCTCATCAACCAGCACGCTGCCGCGTTTCAGCAGATCGCGATGACGTTCCAGCGTCAGGTCGATCACGGCGTCGAGCATTGGATGGCCGAGGCAGACGAATGCCGCCAGCGGTTGGCCCTGAGGCGCGACGAGCGATTTCTCGAAGGCGATTCGTTCATAGCGCGGCAGCACGGGTTCGCCGATGCCGATCAGGCGGTCGCGGTTGCGCACCGGGGCGGGTACGTGGGTGATTTCGTAACGACGGGGCTCATTGATGATCCGGGCCAGGCGGGAGTTGAAACAGCAGTACGACTGCGTCTGTTCGATGCAGGTCCTGATGATCGGCACACGCCGCGAGCAGAACGAACCCACCGCCACGCAGAGATTGGCTTCGCGGTGCATCGCCAGCAGCTTCTCGGCTTCCTCGCACGAGAGCAGCTCCGAGATCAGCTGGATCGCCACGGCGATCGCCAGCGAGTACGGGTCGAAGTAGAAATTGAACGGACCCACGGTCCCGAGCGAATAGATCGGTCCGCCGAGCACGCCGGTCGTCATCGTCCCTGTCGACAGGGTCAGACCGTAGAAGCTGAACGAGGGCTGGAAGTTCGTCGGCGTGAACAGCACCTCCGACGAGATCAGTGCCTGCGCACCGGCCTCGACATAACCCGCGTACTGCGGATACATGAAATCGAAGACGTACTTGCTGCCCGCATTGACGGCCAGCTGGCCTGCGGCCGATGCGCCCTGGATCGCCGCCGACATCAGCGCGTTGTTACTCCGGGCCGTGCCGCCACCACCCTTCCGGCAGCAGTTGACCAGACCGAAGGGCTTCTTCCGGCACTGTTCGGCGACCCCCGTGAACAGCCTCTGATCCGCCCCGTAGACGCCGGCTTCGCGGGCCGCCTCGAGCGTCGCGACGACCCGCCCGAAATCCTCATCGGCCGGGTGACTGCTGTCGAAGCAGCCGGCGCCACCCGGACAGACCGAAGGCCGATCGCACACCGTTCGCTGCGTCGTCGTCGCTGCCGACGCCTGGCACGAGTAGCGGCGCTCACTCATCTCGCAGACGCCCGAAGCAGCCCGGTCGAGGCATTCGCGTCCCACCTGTGTACAGCCGCGATCGATCAGCTCCTGGCAGTCATCGCTCAGCGTCGTCGCGGCACAGCTGTAGTCCTCCGACCAGGTCCAGCAGGAATCCCCGGCGGTCTGCGCGCCTGCCGGCAATGGCGACACCGTGTTCAGGCAGACCTGCAGGCCGTTGATCGTCTTGCACGGCGTGTCGTCGGTACAGGTGTGCGCCGCGTGGACGCAGTTGTTGCTTTTCGCCAGCGACGTGCAGGCACTGGTATCGAGGGTGTTCGAGGCGATGGTGTAGGAGGTGTCGAGCGCCACCACGACGGGCGGGCTGGTCGCAGCCGTCGCGTTGGTGCACTGGTACGTGTGCGTGTATTGGTTGCAGGAGCCGTCGAAGGCCGTGCCGTCACACTGCGAGCCGACCGCCACGCAACCTTGGGTCGCCTGGATCGCCGCGCAGTAGTCGATCGGATCATCGGCAATGCAGGCGTAGTCGTCGCGATACTGCCAGCAGGTCGCCGCCGTATTGAGGCCGCCCGTCGGTGGCGTGACGCCGGTGAGGCACACGGTCGCCCCGCTGCCGTCGATCCGGCACGGCGTCGAATCGACGCAGGTGTGCGCGGCCAGCCGGCAACGACTGTTCTGCGCGTAACTGCTGCAGGCCCGAGCGTCGGCGACGTCCGTCGTCAGCGTATGGCTGTCGCTCAGGCGGATGGTGTCACTCGGCACCCCCTGATCGACGGCGCACTGAAAGGTCTTCGTGTAGGTGTTGCAGCTGCCGTTGAACGCCGTGTCGCTGCAGGTCGACGCGATCTGCCCACAGCCGGCGCCCGACAGAGCCGAACAGTAGTCGATCGCCTCAGGTTTGAGGCAGGTGTAGGTGTCCTCAACCTCCCAGCAGCCACCGACCTCGGCCAGGGTCACCGTAACCCCGGAGATCGTCTTGCTCGACGTCTTGTCGACGCAAACCGAGCTCGCCAGCTGACAGTCCCCGGCGAACGCCCGACTGCCAAGGAACAGCGCAAGCAGCATCAGCAGCCCCGGCTTCATCACTGTGCCCGCTGCTGCAGGGTGGCGCAGTCGCTGCTTCGCCAGTTGCCGACCGTCGTCGCCACCGGCAGTTGCAGTGGCGACCCGCTACCGCTGCCGCCAGAAGAACTGCAGCCGGCGCTCACATTGCGCACCGACGGCGTGCACGTGGTCGCGGCACAGTTGACGCTGAAATAGACGTAGAGATTGCAGCCAAAGCCGAGATCGCTGACGTAGTGATCGGTCACCGACTGGCCCGGTGCAACGGCGACCGGAAAGCGTCCATAGCTGCCGTCCCAGGGATAGCCGACGGATCGGTAGTCGAAGCGACTGACGCCGTCGGCGGATCGGTAGGGCTCCACCTCGTAGGATCGACCGTCGGCGCCGCAATAGATGTTCATCGCCATGTACGGGTCGATGCAGTGGCCGCAATCGACAAAGGCCGCGCGACCGAGCCAGGAGCCGGCGGCGCAGCGACCGAAGCCGACGGTCACCGAGACCCCGCGCCGGCAACTCAGCGACTCGGTGGTCTGGACGGTCTGCTGGCACTGGTAGTTGAACCGGGTACCGACGACGATCTGCTGGCCGATGAAGCAGGATGCGTCCCGCACGGTCTGCTTCTGCTCGACACACTGGTAGCGCTGATGTCGATCGACGACGATCTGCCGCCCGGTCGCGCAGAGCTGGCTGCTGACCGGACGGTAGTCGCTGCACGTCTCCTCCGTGAAGGTTGCTGAGGTGCTTTCGGTCACCACCCGGCAGTGCGCGGCACCTCGATCAGCGCTCATTCCGGTCGCCGCCACCGTCGGATTGCGCGCCAGCGCGTTGGCCCGTGTGATCAGCGGGTCGTTGGCGCGATCGATCGAGAAGGCCGGCCGCAGCGATGGATTGCGCGCCACGAAATTGACCGCTTCACACTCCTGCCGACGATAGGCATCGACCTCGGGCGGCAGGGTGGCGCACTCGGTGACCCGGGCGACACCCGGTCCGGACAACTGTCCCTGGCCAGCCTGGAAGTGCTGCGACTGCGGCGCGCTTGCACCGAAACCCGGCACGCTCGCAGCGGCCGTTCCGTGGCCAATTCCCTGGAAAGCGGGATCGAGCGAAGCGGCGCCCAGCGCCTTGCCGTCGGCGAAAGCGGTTGCCGGGTCGTAACCCTGCGCCCACACACGGCTCGCCAGCAGCAGCGCCAGGAACAGCCCGGAGCGGTACTTCATGGCTTCGGTCCAGCAAGCCGTGCCGCATGACGACGGGCGATATCCGCCCATGCCGGCGCCTGGCGCTCGATCAGATCGAGCGCGTAGTCCTGGCCGACGTCGCCGTCGATCCGGATGAAGCTCGCTGCCGGCGCGCAGCCGTCTTGGTCGATCTGCGCCGCCGCTCCCGACTGGGCCAGCACCAGCGAGGGGACCTGCCGTACCTGGAACTGCTGGAAGGCCGGCGGGTGAATGAGGACCGTGACGTTCCGCTCGCCGACGAGCCGCGCGATCTCCTCGCCCGTTTCCGTCAGCGAGTGGCCCTTGAGACCGCGCAGGACCAGCACGGCACCCGATCGCTCGGATTGGTGGATGATGCGCTGCAGGGTCTCACGCGGCAGCGAGAAGGAGACGAACACCATCAGCTCGGGAACGTCCGGGTTCGCCGATGGATGATTCCCGCCCGGCACGGACGGGCGGTGTGCCGGCGCGAGCGTAGCCAGGTCGGGAGCGCTCGCTGCCGGCTGCGGCAGATTTCGCAGCTCGGGCACCACCGAACGGCTCGGATCCCCTGCCCGGTCGATGGCGTTCAGCGTGGCAGCCACTCGCTCACGAGCCGACTGCAGGTCGGCCTGCGGGACTGGCGCCAGCTGCGAGAATGCCGGCGTCACCGTCAGGCCCCAGGCCGTCGCCAGGAACATGGCCCGAAAACTGGCCCGGCAACCGGCCCACAGCACGGACTTGCTCATGGCCTCAGAACGCCCCCTGGCAACAGTTGCGCTTGCGGAAGACCATGTACGCAAAATCCTCGCCCTCGAACGGAAACTCCCGGCCGGCACCCCAGCGGATCGTCGATCGCCCGAGCGGCTGGCAGCACTTGCCGTCGATGCGCGCGGTCTGGGGAACCGGATACAGCATGTGGTACTTGTAGCCGGTCTTGTCCGTGATCGGCTGCGGGTAGTAGCCGCAGAGACCGTCTTCGCCGGAAGCGGCCCACATCAGCCCTTCACGGTGCATCTTGGCGATCAGGCGAGTCATCTCCAGACTCGACGCCTGGACGCCGCCGATGTGCGCCTGGACATTGCCGTTGAGGGGATAGAGACTGCCCTGGCAGCCGGCACACCAGAACAGGCTGTTCAGCGGGAAGCCGGCGCTGGCCGCCACGCAGTCGGCGGCACAGGCGGCGCGCGCCGGCAGATTGCCGAACAGCGCGACCTCGGGATTGAGCAGGAAGGTCAGCTCGTCGTCGTGCCACAGCGGGTCGAGTTCGGTGAGGTAGGCGACATCGAAGCCGCCCTGCTCCAGGCAGGCATTGTCGAAGATCGCTCCGAGCCAGATGAGGACCGGATCGACGTACCAGTGCGCGTGATAGAAGGAAGCGGTCGAGGTGCTGTCCTGGCTGAAACGCGAGCCGCGCGGCGCATCGAAGCCGGGATCGAGTTCGAGTCCACCGAGGCTCGTCAGGCAGAACGGGCGACGAACGACATCGACGCGCCGCACCGGTTCCCAGAAGCTCACCTTGAAGCCGATGCGCCGCTTCGAAGGACAGGTGCAGATCGGCGAGCCGCCGGGATTCGGCGTGTCTTCCTGCCCCATCGACATCAGGGTCGCGCCGCCGAAGCGAATCGGCAACATGCAGCGCCAGCAGATGTCGGTGATCGGGTTGGCGAAACGGCCGGTGCAGGTCGGCGTCGCCGAGACGAAGCCGGGACTGCCCAGGAAGAGCAGCAGCCCGAGCACCAGTTCACGGACGGATTTCATCGATCCGCAGCCGCTTGCCATCCTGACTGACCACTGCCGGCACCTGTCGGATTCCCAGACGCCGCGTCAGGCTTCCGCCCTGGTCGTAGAAAACCCGGCGCTGCCACGAGCGCATCAGTCGCAGGGGCTCGCCGGCGACCAGGATCGGCTTCGCATCGCCACGCTGCAGCAGCTGTCGCGCCAGGGCGACCTGCCGGCGGTCGCGGCCGTCAAAAAGGACCAGGCGTTCGCGCAGGGAAACGTGTTCCAGGGGATTGACCCTCTGACCGCGGGCGAACAGGAGCGCTCCGTCGGCAGTCCGGATGTCGCGATCGAGGACCCAGGTCGGATCCAGGAAGAAACGGCGCGGCGTCACCGTGGCCTGGATGCCGGGGACGGGCTTCGGCTGCTCGACGGCAGAGACGACGCGATCACGGTGCTCGTACTGCTTCCGGGCGAGTTCGCCGGTCTGTTGCATGCGTTTCAGACGCGACTCGATGACCGCCAGGAGATCGGGTTCGGCAATCGCCCAAGTCGGGCCGACGACGCCGAGTTCATCGCCCCGGACGCCCGGCATCCAGCCGACCAGAAGCAATGTGAGGAGGGGAAGAAGCGTCGACATGGGGATCGATTCTGGTCTGTCGCTGCGCGCGATGGCCGCCGAAATGCGCAGCGCGTGGGCGCATTTCGGTGCATCGACGGACCCCGGCTTCAAAGCTGCTACGGTTGGTCGCGCCCGCCGCCTTCTCTAACGGGAACGGCCGGAATTCGATAGCAGTGCACCCTGTTGCGCGTCTGGCAGAGGAAGACATCCGGGACGACGGCGCCCAGACGCAGGATCTTCGTTCGCTCCAGCTGCAGTCGCTCGATCAACAGCGACTCGGCCTTCCGGGAGGGAAGCCACACGAAGGGACCGTCCGGTTCCGGCGTCAGCAGGCCATCCTCAATCGCCGCCCGTAAGGAGGCGACGACCTTCCGGATCAGCACCAGCCGCTCGTCTGCCCCAGCGGCCTCGGTCTCGTTCGGCACTGGACGCGGCTGCCGTGGCCGCTCCGCGGGTTCGGCCGCTGGCGTCGGTTCGACCGGGCGCGCGGGCTGTCCGATCGCCATGAGCCGACCGACTGCCGGCTGGAGACGAACCACCCGCCACTTCTCGCCGCTTTCGACCTTGATCTCGGTCACCTTGCGAAAGGGCGACAACGGATCGACCGCCAGCCAGTCGTGGCGCGACAGCTCGTCGAGGATCGCCTTGCTCTCCAGACCGCAGCCATCAAATGCGTCCGGCCATTTCAGGCATACGACGCCGGCGGGGTCGACATGGGTCAGCGTGGCAGCGGATCGTTTGCCGGACTGGAGATCCCGGGCGAGCGCCTGCAGCGCTTCGCCGACCGCGCCATCGAGGTGATCGACCTGCTGCGCCGGAGGCTGCCGGTCGGGCGACCCCTGGGGCTTCCCATCCGGATCGGGCGGTCCACGCGACGTTGCTGGAAGAAGCGGCTCAAACACCGTGCCAGACTGAACCGGGACGTCAGGCACCTTCGTTGCCGGAGCCTCATCGCCGAGTAGCCTGCCGCGAATCGAAGGCGGTGGCGGCTCGATCAGCAATGCCGAATCACGCAGCCGGATCGCCGTCAGGCGGATGTTGGGGATCTTCTCGGCCAGCACCGCCGGAGCGATCAGCCAGCAGCGCTCTCCTCCGCCACGATCTTCCCGGATACTGGCCAGGCTCCGGTCAACGAGCATCTCGAGCAGGCTGTCCGGGGTTCTCGGCAAACCGGGGACCTGCTCCTGATGGATGAGTGCGGCGAGTTCCTCGCCGGCGGCCGGCCAGACCAGATAAAGCTGCCCGTCGATGCACCACAGGCGCGCACCCGGGCGATTGATCGCCCACGTCCCCTCGCGGACCAGCCGCCGCATGAGGTCGAGCAGGAAGCGCTCGACCGGCAGGCCAATCTCGTAGCCGGTGAACGCGACACCCAGACTGCGCAGGTCGCGCTCGACGCTGACCTGGTCCGATCGGACGACGAGATCATGCATCGGGTTCTCGGCGCTGGGAGAGCCGTTGATGGTTTCCATCATCCACAACACAAGTTCGGGGTCCCCCGCCGCGAGCCAGGCGAGGCCCTGCGGTCCGATGATCCGTTCGGCGATGAGGGCGGAAACGGCCTGGTGCTTTCTGCCGCGATTCTCACGCCAGTGCAGGAAGTAGCGATCAACGCGATGCCGGGTGGCCCAGGCGTGGAGATCTTCGACAAAGGGGTTCCACACCTCGGCACCGTCGCGGCTGGTGACGACGAGGTCGGTCACCGGCTTCCCCAAGTCGTGACAGAGCGCTGCCAGGAAGACGGCCAGGTGCCAGCGCGGCTCGAGTTCGCGGCGTCGACGCGGGGTCTGCTCGCCGGGCAGCAGCACGCGATCGCCGGACTGCAGCGACCACAGGGCGACTTCGGTCGCGTGGCGAAGCAGCCCGCCGGCACCGCGGTGATGATGCGTCTGGCTGGCGGGCAAGAGGTGCGCATAGGACACAAAACGGCGCAGGGCGGCGAGATGGAACTGCTCGAAGATCTCCGGCGTGGCGACGCTGGTTTCACGAATCTGGCCGATCAGTTCGCCTTGCGTCTCGATCAGCTTGTCCGGATGGGTGGCCGGAAGACCTTTCATGAACGGGGGGTAGCGCGGAATCTCATCGTCGAGGAGCGGTTCTGCAGGGGTGATCACCGGGAGGCTGGTGGCGAGCCCCTGCTTTGACGTTGCGGGGCGGATCGTCCTCTTGAAGAAGCCGAACACCGGTCAGTCCCCTTCCCCGCTGCGTTGGCATCGCGCACTGGCGATTCCTCGGCGAATCGCCGGATTCTGCCGCAGGCGCTCGCGCGCCCGATCGGGATCGATGTCGAGGAGGTCGCAGAGCGAGTGGAAGGAGTTGGCAGCCGACGATCGGTCATGAAAGATCCAGCGCAGCGCCTCGCGCTGGACGCATTGGATCTCCTCGGGCGAGCCGGGCGCAAAACTGCCCCGACCCATGGCATCGTCGATCGCCTGCTGGACGACGGCGATCCACAGGCGCTTCGATCGTTGCGCGAAGACCCGTGCCGCGTGCTCGTGTCGCATCCCCGGTGTCCGGCCGTGCCCCTTTCAGAAGATCCGGTGGGCCCTGCCGACGATTTGCTGTCGGGCGACCCAGCCGGTCAGCCGGTAGCGGGAATCGAGACTATCGGGATGCTCGCTGGCGACGTAGTAGTGTCCGTCAGGGATCGTTCCGACGGAGCCGATCTCCAGAAGCTCTCCGGTCCCGGCCCTTTCCTTGGCGCGGCCGACGGGGTCGCCATCGACGAAGAAATCGCGGGAGCGGGCGCTGACGATCGAGCCGGGAATACCGATCAGACGCTTGACGAAGAGGCTGCCCTGCGGATAGGGCCAGTTGGCCTGCCAGGGGAAGGCCACGAGATCGCCGCTGTTCGGCAGGGTACCCTTTTGAATCAGGAAGAGCGTACCGGGAAGGCTTTCGGTGAGATTGAAGGCGATGAGATACGCGCGACCGAAGGCGAGGTACGCGGCGACGATCCAGAGGATCAGAGGCGACCAGAGGCCGCGGAGATTGAGACGGCGAAAGGGCATGGCCCCACTCTATCGGGGCGGTCCGGCTACGGTGCTGGAAATGTGGCCGGCGATGGTGCATTTCGCTCGGAGGCCTGCCGGGAGGGCGCTCCGACGGCCACGGGCGGCCCCCCCGCCGAGGTATTGCATTTTTGGCGACCTGTGCGATGCTGCATTCAAAAGTGTCTGGAGATACCCATGCCCATCGCCGCTGCTACTCACACGAGTCACGTCTTCTGGTTCTTGCCGCTGCTCGGCCTGCTGCTGATCGGGGTCGTGATGTTCCGTTGGAGTCGCCGAGCCAAGACCACGACGACTCGGCGGCTGCACGAAGTGGAGCGTGAACTCGCCACCGTCCAAAGCCAGATCCTGCTCGTCACCACCAGCGCGGTTCCTGGCGGCAGGACGCTACGGACCCTGGCCCATCTTTAACATCCCATAAGCATATTTGGGGCTTTCTGGGCAGGGCG
>ERZ761610.898-NODE-898-length-19329-cov-15.884923_pt1 | contig 19329 bp, 12 predicted proteins | sample MGYA00512164_ERZ761610 | MGnify/ENA primary metagenome ERZ761610 (study PRJEB28899, sample SAMN02850038) | bioreactor sludge metagenome | biome: EBPR Sludge; feature: EBPR Bioreactor; material: flocular biomat | place: Australia: Thorneside Wastwater Treatment...
TGATCGAACTCAAGAAGCCCGGCGTGCCGGCGCGCGCCGCCTTCGACGAGAACCTGCGCCACTACAAGCAGCAGATTCCTGCCCTGTTCTGGGCGAACGCGCTGTTGATCGCCAGCAATGGCACCGACAGCCGCGTCGGCTCGCTCACCGCGGACTGGGAGCGCTGGGTGGAGTGGAAGCGCATCGAACGCGAAGACGAGCCGCGCCGGGTGTCGCTGGAGGTGATGCTGCGCGGCACCTGCGCGCCGCAGCGCCTGCTCGACCTGGTCGAGAACTTCACGCTGTTCTCCGAGCACAAGGCGGGGCTGGTCAAGATCATCGGCCAGAACCACCAGTTCCTCGGCGTCAACAATGCGATCGCCTCGATGCTGGAGGCGCGCAAGCTCGGCCACGGGCGCGGCGGCGTGTTTTGGCAGACGCAGGGCAGCGGCAAGAGCTTCTCGATGGTGTTCTTCGCGCAGAAGGTGCTACGCAAGCTCGCCGGAAACTGGACTTTCGTGGTCGTGACTGACCGCATCGAACTGGACGATCAGATCGCCAAGACCTTCAAGGCGGTCGGCGCGGTCTCCAAGGACGAGGGCGATGAATGCCACGCGGCCAGCGGCGCGCACCTGCGCGAACTGCTGCGCGGCAACCATCGCTACGTGTTCACGTTAATCCACAAGTTTCAGACGCCCGAAGCGCTGACCGACCGCTCCGACGTCATCGTGCTGACCGACGAGGCACACCGCAGCCAGTACAACACGCTGGCACTGAACATGCGCGCGGCGCTGCCGAAGGCGATGTTCCTGGCATTTACCGGCACGCCGCTGATTGCCGGCGAGGAACGCACCAAGGAGGTTTTCGGCGATTACGTGTCGATCTACGACTTCCAGCAGTCGATCGAAGACGGCGCCACCGTGCCGCTCTACTACGAAAACCGCACACCCGAGCTGCAACTGGTGAATGCCGACCTCAACGACGACATCTACCAACTGATCGAGAACGCCGAACTCGATCCTGAGCAGGAAGCGAAGCTGGAGCGCGAACTGGGTCGGCAGTACCACCTGATTACACGCGACGAGCGGCTGGAAACCGTCGCGCAGGACATCGTGCGCCACTTCCTGGGGCGCGGCTTCGTCGGCAAGGCGATGGTGGTGTCGATCGACAAAGCCACCGCGCTGCGCATGTACGACAAGGTGCAGGCGCACTGGGCGGTGGAAACCGCCCGGGTGCAATCGGAACTGGCGGCGCTGAAGTATCTGCCCGGTAGCGACATGAGCCCCGAGCAGGCGCAGCGCGATCGGCGCCGCGCCGAGCTGAAGCAGCGACTGGCCGTGCTGACCAGCACCGAGATGGCGCTGATCGTGTCGCCGGGGCAGAACGAAATCGAGCAGATGCGCAAGCTGGGGCTCGACATCGAGCCGCACCGCAGGCGCATGAACGACTCGGAGCCCGGTCTCGACGAGCGCTTCAAGGACACCGTCGACCCGCTGCGCCTGGTCTTCGTCTGCGCCATGTGGCTGACCGGCTTCGATGCGCCAAGCTGCTCGACGGTGTACCTCGACAAGCCGATGCGCAACCACACGCTGATGCAGACCATCGCTCGCGCCAACCGCGTGTTCCCCGGCAAGCACAGCGGCGTGATCGTCGACTACGCCAACGTCTTCGCTTCGTTGGAAAAGGCGCTGGCGATCTACGGCGCCGGCAAGGACGGCAAGAACCCGGTGCGGGACAAGCAGCAACTGGTCGATGAACTGCGCGCGTCGTTGCAGGCTGCGACCACCTTCTGCGCGGCACACAAGGTCGAGCTGGCCGACATCGAGTCGCTGGCGGCCGGCAGCATGGAGCGGCTGTTGCGCATCCAGGACGGCATCAACGCGCTGATCTCGCCCGATCCAGTGCGCCGCGACTTCTACGCCCATGAGCGCCTGGCGAGCACCCTGTTCCGCGCGGTGAAGCCCGATCCGGCCGCGCTGGAATTCGTCAGCCGCGTCGCCTGCCTCGCCACGCTGGCCGAGGGCATCCGCGCCACGCTGAACCCCAATCCGCCCGACATCTCAACGGTGATGGGCCAGATCACCGGACTGCTCGATGAGTCGATCACCGGCCACGCGATCCGCGATCAGGGACCACCTGCGCTGGATCTGTCCAAGATCAACTTCGAGGCGCTGGCGCAGCGCTTCAAGGACTCGAAGCACAAGAACACCGACCTCGAAGTGCTCAAAGCCGCCATCCGCGCGCAGCTGGAGAAGATGATCCAGTTGAACCGCACACGCGCCGACTTTGCCGAGAAGTTCGAAGACTTGATCGAAAGCTACAACGCCGGCAGCCGCAGCATCGACGAACTGTTCCAGGAGCTGCTGAAACTGTCGAACAGCCTCAACGACGAGCAGCAACGCCATGTGCGCGAGAACATGAGCGAAGAGGAACTGGTCATCTTCGACATCCTCACCCGCCCGGCCCCGGCGCTATCGACCGAGGAGCGCGCCGAGGTCAAGAAGGTGGCACGCGAACTCTTGGCAAGGCTGAAAGCGCTGCTGGTGCTCAACTGGCGCCAGAAGTCGACCGCACGATCGCAGTTGAAGCTCACGATCGAGGACACCCTCGACGGCGGGCTGCCGCGTGCCTACACACCGGAGCTCTACAGCCAGAAATGCTCGGCGGTCTTCGAGCATGTGTATGAGAGCTACCCGGAGAGGGGTGTGGGGGTGTATGCGGGGGCGGGGTGAGGCGGTCGCCTTCAGTTGTTGCGGGATATCAGGCAATCGGACGGAGCAAGCTGTCAAAGAACTCTGGCTGCCGTGGAGGCGTCAGGCAGTGCGCTTGAAGCGCACCCGCACCCCAGCCTTTTCCGCGGCGAGGTTTGCAACTGCGACGTCCTTGGTCAGTTCCGCCGCGTAGTAGGAACTTCCGGGGCATTCTCCTTCAACGATCTGGATACCAAGCGTCTCCAGCACGCTGGCGTCCTGGTCACTAAAGTAGGCAAGCGCGGCGCCCTGTGATGTCGTGGACTCCGGCAAATAGTCATCCTCAAAGGTCCAATCGGGTGGCGAGCGGAACCACTCTTCGATCTTTGGGACCACGAGGGCTGCAAACTCCACTGTCGACAGACCAAGGAGCCAACCGGGGGCGCCCTCCTCCGGTTCTGCTGGTAGCGACTTGATCCGCCGACGAAGCGCTTTCAACCGATTCGAGCGGCGGTAGCGCTTCGATTCTTCGCTCGCCAGGTCCTTCTCAAGCCCGTTGCGCACATCGTCGTAGATCGAATGGACCGCCCAAGCGAGCGGCTCGCAATCGTCCATCGCGTCGGCGAGATCCTCGGGCGAATTCATGCAGCTGTCGGCAACGTCTTCATAGGCCTCGGCTCGTGAACGAGGCTGCGCGACGCCAACCATGGTGAGTGTCCCACTCGAATCGACCTCAAATTCCTCGAGCGGCTCTTCAACCTTTGCCGCGGATTTCGTTCTCTTTGCGGTCATTGGATTCCCCTTCGGCTCACGTACGATGAAATCGCTTCCCGACAGCATGCCCTGGCACTGCTGGCCACCCTGGCGTAGGCCGCCGACGGCCTGCCGGACTCTTCGTCGATGTACAGGCGGCGATTCACCTCGATCCGAGACACCTCTTCCCTCGAAAGGCGAAGGCCGGCGGCCTCAGTCACCTGGCTGACAAAAATCCGAAGCGAATTCGCATCAATCCAGTTCCCCGTGAGCTGCGCCATGGGGATGAGCATGCGGTCTTCGGCTCTGAGTGCGCTCGCAAGCGACCTCGCCCTTGTGGAGAGGTTGGCATAGTGCTGCCTGTGGGCCGCGGCAGGGCGATGGTTTCGTGCCGACCAATCGTCCAGTGAGCGCAGTCCTTCCTTGACCAATCCGTATCCGTCATTCATCCGGCGCATTCGACCTTCTGCTTTGGGCTCGACAGCATCGAGCTTTTTGCAAAGTTCACGGTCCTCTGCCAATCGTTCGAGCGTACAGAGCCAGTGCTCGCGCCAGCGGTCCTTGACCTTGGGCTTCTTGGCGACTGCGCTCCACCGGCGCGCGCTCGCGATCAGATCGTCAACCCGTGTCTTGCGAGCCTGACGACGCGCGCTCAAGCGCCGGCTCCCGCCCGGCGGGCGCCAAAGCGGGAGACGTTGCTCGCAGTCGCAGGATTGGTCGCAAGGTATCCAGCCCAAGCCTCCATCAGCTTTGCCCGTTTGGCAAACAGGTCCGTTCGCTTGTAAGCGGCCTCGGTCTTGTCCTTGAGCGCATGCGCCAGCGCGGCCTCGATCACGTCACCGGCAAAGCTGGTGCGCTCCGCCGCCCAGTCGCGAAAGGACGAGCGGAAACCGTGAACCGTGACTCCGGCCCGCTCCATGTCCTTCTGCAGCAGCTTGCGCGCACTCTCGGGGTTCATGTGGGTTTTGCCCTTCAAGCCCGGAAACACATAGACGGCTTCCGCCGCGCGCGGGAGGTTGCGCAGGAGCTTCACCGCATCCGCTGACAACGCAACCCGATGTTCTCGGCCTGCCTTCATGCGTTCGCCGGGGATCGTCCAGACCTTGGCGTCGAGATCGAACTCGGACCAGCGAGCGGCGGCGGCCTCACCCACGCGAGCGGCGGTCAGGATGACCAGCTCCAGCAGCCGCGGTGACAGGCCGACGCGCTTGCGCAGTTCGACCATCAAGCCCGGCAGGTCGGAGTAGGGCATCGCCTCCTGATGTTCGACCTTCTTGATCTTGGTCGGCGACGCCAGGAGCTTGTCAAGGTGCCCACGCCAGCGAGCCGGATTGTCGCCCGTCCGGAATTTGCGCACCGTGGCCCAGTCCAGCACCGCCTCGATGCGCTGGCGCAGGCGGGTTGCCGTCTCGGTCTTGGTCGACCAGATGTCGCCGAGCACTTTGACGACGAGGTCAGTGGTGATGTCGGCGACCGGCAACGGCGACAGCAGCTTTGCGTCGTTGGTCAGCGTGGTGCGCCATTGCGCGGCGTGCTTGGCATTCCGCCAGCCTGGCGCGTGCGCCTCGATGTAAGCGTCGCAGCACTGTGCAAAGGTCATCTGCTTCGCAGCCGCCAACAGCCTTGCCGTCTTGGCCGCCTTTCGCTCAGCCATCGGGTCCCGCCCGTCGGCAAGCATCGCGCGGAGTTCGTCCCGCTTCGCGCGCGCCGCCTCAAGGCTGACGTCAGCGGCGGCGCCAAGGCCAACGTCGCGGAGCTTGCTCGTCGCGCGGTCGCGATAGCGAAAGACCCACGCGCGCGAGTCTGGGCGGATCACCAGATACAGACCGCGCCCATCGTTGAAGCGGCCAGCGCCTCGCAGCGACTTGACCTTGAGCGCAGTGAGCTTCCCCGCGTCGCGCACCTTCGCCACGCCCGTCCCTACCTATTCGTCCCGACTTCCGTCCCTACATTATGGGGTGGTTTTGCGCGGTAGTCGATGGTAGTACTTTGGAGGTCTGAAGAGATAATAAATATAGAACAATCAGTTACGACGCGAGTTTCGTGGGCGTTCGGTGCAATAGGTGGTGATTTGGTTGGACGGACTGTCTCTCCGCCAGTAACGCAAAAAGCCGCCGTCAGGGCGGCTTTTTGCGTTACTGGCGGAGAGACAGGGCAAGAGCGCCATGGCGGGTTCGACCCCAGGAAGGCGTCGGGCGTAATGACCGGCAGGCGCAAGGTGCACGCATCGTTGAAATACTGACAGCAAGCAACTACATTTGCTGTCAATGGCAAGGAGGCATCATGGCAGTCCTGACAGTGCGCAACCTCCCGGACGAAGTGCATCGCGCATTGCGGCTGCGGGCCATGCAGCACGGGCGCAGTACCGAAGCCGAGGTGCGGGCGATCCTCGAAAGCGTGGTCAAGCCGCCGGATCGGGTGAAATTGGGCACTTTGCTGTTTGAGATGGGGCGGCGAGCCGAGCTGACCGATGAAGAGGTCGCGATCTTCGATGCGGTGCGGGATCGCACGCCCGCTGAGCCGATGACCTTCGAGTGATCCTGCTCGATACCAACGTGGTGTCCGAGCCGCTGCGTTCGGCGCCGGCAGCCATCGTCGTCGCATGGATCAACGCACAGCCCCTGAGCACGCTGTTCCTCAGCGCCGTCACGGTCGCGGAACTGCGCGTTGGCGTCGCCCGGTTGCCGAACGGCAAGCGCAAGGCCGGTTTGCACGAGGATCTGGAGCAGCGGCTGCTGCCGCTATTCGCGGACCGCGTCCTCGCATTTGATCTGGTTTGCAGCCAAGCGTATGCGCAGCGCGTTTCCATCGCGGGCAAGGTCGGACGTGTGATCACAGGCGCCGATGCCTACATCGCGGCGACCGCCGCGACCCACGGCTTTGCGGTCGCGACTCGCGATGTTTCGCCCTTCGAAGCCGCCGGCTTGCAGGTCATCAATCCCTGGCAAACGTGACCGCCCACGCCTACAGCGAATAGCAACTCCTCGATCAACCCGCCATCGGCCTGTTCGCCGAACTCGGTGAAGCAGTCGCGCGCGGCTTTTTGCTTTCAAACGCACTCAACGCGCTGCCACCGTCCGACTGTTCTCCGGCGCCGCCACCTTGCCGTCGTAGGTACAGTCGAAGCCCGCGGCATCTTCGGTGATCGACCAGCGTTCCTCCTGTTCCTGGCCGTTGCGCTTGGTGTATGTGACGGTGACTTCGAATTGTTCAGGCAATTCGTTGCGCTGGATGAAGGCGATGATTTCGCCGCCGGCGACCAGGGTCGGATGGGTTTCGTCGATGAAGTGCATGCGATCCTGGTAATGCCAATAGAGCGACACGCCCCAGATCTGTGCGCCGTTGTTTTTCAGGACCAGGACGATGGCGGCATCGCCCATCGAACTCTCCGGACGCAGAAATAGTCGCGGGTCTTCCGGCGCAAACATGAAATCCGGAATTTGCTCGGCCGGATTGCTGCTGCGGGTCGCCTGTCGGGTGATTTTCGACATCTGTTCGCGCTGTTGGCGCAGTTCCTCGCGTTGCATGGCCAGTTCACGCGTCTGGGCCTGCAGGCCGTGCCACAGCAATACCAGCGCCAGTACTGTGGCGATGCTGCCGAAGGCGGCTGCTGCAACGGGTATCGAGAATCCGGTCGGCGTCTGGCCGGCGAACGCGGCCACCATCAGGGAGGCCAGAAAACCGGCACCGATCCACTGGTTCATCGTGAGCATCGCGCGGCTCCTGCTGTGCTGACGCTGGCATCCTGTCACGTCCGTTGCGGCGGCGAAACCCCCACGACCCAAGTGCATCGCTCATTGACAATTGAGCCTCGAGTTGGAAAGCACTGAAACGCGGGCTGGCGCCGGATCAGGGCGTTCACTACGATGCGGGGATGCGCATTTCCTCCTGGATTCCCGTCGTTGTAATGGCCGCGCTGGCACGGCCTGCAATCGCATTCGAACAGGCGGAACTATATTTCGAATCGGTGGGCAGCATCGAGTCGATACCCGACAACAACGTTTCGGCGTTGGCGCAGGACCAGGCGGGCTTTATCTGGATCGGAACGCCCGATGGTTTGATCCGCTACGACGGTTACCGCTTTCGGCATTACGACAACGACCCGGAGGACAGGGATTCCCTGGGCGGGGACTTCGTGCGCTCGCTGCTGACGGCGCGCGATGGGCGCCTGTGGGTGGGCACCAACGCCGACGGTGCTTACGTGCTGGACCCCGACAGCGGGCAGATCGAACGCTTTCGAGCGCGCGCCGGCGACGCAGCTGGACTCTCCAACAACTCGGTTCGCGCGCTGGCGGAAGACGCCGATGGCGGGATCTGGATCGGTACCCGCGAAGCTCTTGATCATTGGGACCCGAAGACTGGCCAGTTGCGCCAGCATCGGCAGCGGCAGGATGCCGATGGCAGCCTCGGCGACGAACAGATCTTCGCGCTGCTGGTTGATGCATCGGGCGATCTTTGGATCGGCAGTTCCAACGGCCTCAGCGTGCGCGCAGCTGCAACTGGCGAGTTTCAGCGGCTGCAGATGACGACTGATGAAGGCGTCTCGTTGACCGGCGAACAGGTGCAAAGCCTGTTGCAGCTCGACAGCGGACAGATCATCGTGGGAACCGCGCGCCGCGGCAGTTACGTCGTCGCTGGCGATCGCCGCACCTTGCGCAGGATCCCCGTCGAGACCGATGCACCGACAGATGCCATCCAGCCGTCCGTGCTCAGCATGCTGCAGCCGCGGCAAGGGCTGCTCTGGATCGCCGCATTCGGCGGCGTCGATGTCGTCGATGCCGGCGACTTTCGCTTGCTGCGCACGATCAGGCCCGATCCGGCGGTCCCCTCGAGTCTCGCGCACGACCAGATTCGAGCCTTGTTGCGGGATCGGTCCGGGCAGGTCTGGATCGGTGGTTATGGCGGCGGGTTGCAGCGCCATGACCCGATCAACGAAGCAATCCGCGTGTTGCGCCACAGTCCGTCGCGGCCTGATTCGCTGAGTTTTCCGAGTGTCAGCAGTGTGCTGGAACTGTCCGATGGTCGAATCTGGATCGGCACGCGCGGCAATGGCGTCGATGTCTGGGAGCGTCGGCGCGGGATGATTCACGGTTATCGGCCCGACGCCGGCGATTCCTCCGCGCTCGCCAGTGGCGTGGTTTCGGCGCTCGCGCAATCGCGCGACGGGAACATCTGGGTGGGAACAATCGACGGTCTGCACCTTTTCGATGCTGCAGCCGGCGCCTTCCAGCGCTTCGGCACCGACGATGGACTGCCCCATCTCTACATCCGGCGTCTGCTGGTCGGGCGCGACAACGAACTGTGGATCGGCACGGATGCCGGGCTGGCGCGGCGATCGGCCGGCAGCGCGCAGATCGAGGTGCTCGATGGGGCGGATGGAGCGATATTGCGCGCCGACGTGAACGCGCTGACGCAGGCCGCTGATGGTCGCCTTTGGGTGGGCAGTTCGATGGGCCTGCTGACCGTCGATCCAGAGACATCCGTGTTGCAGTCCGTGATCCTGCGTTCGGGCGACAAGTCCGAGCCGATTCAGGCCGGCGTGGTTGGGCTGCTTCTGGATCGCGCCGGCCAACTGTGGGCGGACACCCCGAATGGCTTGCACCGGGTTCATCGGGTCGACGATCGCACGGTGAATTTCGAATCGATCAGTGCCAGGTTGGGTGGGGTAGGGGTGCCGTTCGGCGCAAATCTGCACGAAGATCGCGAGGGGCGCATCTGGAGCCAGCGATTCGTCTACGACCCGCGCGACGATTCTCTTTATGAACTTGGTCGTGCCGACGGTGCCGATCTCGGTACCGCATGGTTTCGTGCGAGTTGCACCACTCACGACGACCTGATGTTGTTTGGCGGCAGCAAGGGTCTGATGGTTGTCGACCCTTCGCGTTTCAGCCGGTGGCAGTACGCGCCGCCATTGGCGATCACTGAAATCAAGGTCGACGGTGAGCTGTTGACGCTGGACGCCAGGCAGGGCTTCAGCCTGTCGCCGCGGCAACGTGGATTCAGTGTCGAGTTTGCGGCGCTCGATTTCACGGCACCATTGCGCAATCGCTACCTGTACCAGTTGCAGGGTTTCGACGATCGCTGGATCGAGACCGATGCCAGCCGCCGCGTGGTCAGCTACAACAGCCTGGTTCCCGGATCGTACCTGTTGCGTATTCGTGGCAGCGGACGCACCGGCGTTATGAGTACGCAGGAACTCGCCGTAGCCGTGACGGTAGCGGCTGCGTTCTGGCAGACCTGGTGGTTCAAGTTGCTGGTGCTGGCGCTCGCGGCGCTGGGTCTGGCTGGCGCGGCGCGCCTGCAGAGCCTGCGCATTCGTCGTCGCGCGCAGCAGCTGGAACAGTTGGTGGCGCGGCGTACGGCCGAGCTGACCCAGGCAAAAGAAGGCGCCGAAGCGGCGCTCGCCCAATTGCAGAGCGCCCAGGAAGAGCTGGTCGCGCGCGAAAAAATGGCGTCGCTCGGACAGTTGGTGGCGGGCGTTGCGCATGAGATCAACACGCCGGTCGGGGTGGCGCTGACTGCGTCTTCCTATCTCAGCGAGCGCAGCGACGCCTTGCGCAAGGCGCTCGATTCGGGTGGCTTGCAACGCAGCGAGCTGTCGACGTTCATCGCCCAGGCGCATGAGGCGTCGACGATGATCGATCAGAATCTGCGTCGCGCCTCGGATCTGGTGAAGAGCTTCAAACAGGTTTCGGTCGACCGCAGCAGCGACGACCGTCGGCGCTTCGACCTGCGCGACAATCTGCGCGCGGTGGTCAGCAGCCTCGAACTGACCTGGAAGCGGCGGCCCGTGCAGTTGCAGCTGGATTGCCCCGCGCAGATCGAACTCGACAGTTATCCCGGCGCGCTCGGACAGGTGATCACCAACCTGATCCAGAATGCCCTGCTGCATGCCTTCGACGGTGGCCGCAGTGGAACCATGCGCCTGCATGCCGAGCCAGTCGCCGGCGATCGTGTTCGCATCAGTTTCGAGGACGACGGCCACGGCATCGGGGCCTCCGAACTCGCGCGCGTGTTCGAGCCGTTCTTCACCACTCGGCGGGCGCAGGGTGGCAGCGGTCTCGGCTTGCATATTGTCTACAACCTGGTCACCGCGAAGCTCGGCGGGCGCATCGAGGCCAGCGGCGAGCGCGGGGCCGGGATGCGCTTCGTGGTCACGATTCCAGTGAGTGCGCCCTGACGCCCGAGGCTGAGAGCAACCCGCATCTGCGACAGGGGACCCGATAATCGTCAGAGTTGGCTGCGAAACGCCAAGCTCGTCACCAACCTCACACCTGTTCACCCGTCACCATCACACTCACGATCACAGGGCGGAATCGAATGTGCGCAATCCGGTCCAGGCCAGCGTGGCGCCAGCTTGTCTGGGCTGGTGCCTTGTTCGTGCTGGTGGCGTGCCGCGAGGCCGATCAGCCCGCCGAAGAGGCCGACCCGCCGCCGATATTGCCCGCGCAGGTTGAAACAAGCATTCCACCCGCTGCGCCAGTGGCGGCCGCTGATTTGCCGGCTGTTGCGCAAGAGTCCGCCGTCGGTGAAAGTGCCGAGGCCGAACAATCGCGGCGCCTGGCTACGGCGCAATCCTACTTCGAGCGTGCCCGCGCCGATGCCGAGGAGCGCCACCGACTGCAGAGCCAACGTTGTCAGGAGCATGGGTTGGCAGGCGCCGACGCCTGCATCGCCAGTGCCGACGAAGCGTTGCAGGCGGAACTGCGCGCCGCGCGTGTCGAGTTCGATGCTCAGATGATGCAACTGAACTGAACATCGGTCAGGGGAGAGGCTAGGGGAGGGGTTGACGGCAATGATTTCCCCCGACATACTTTCCTTTCTACGCGCCCGTAGCTCAGTTGGATAGAGTACCTGGCTACGAACCAGGTGGTCGGAGGTTCGAATCCTTCCGGGCGCGCCAGTGTCTGTGACCAACGCCCGAACTGGTTTCGGGCGTCGATGTTTTAGGGTGTTAAAAGCGCCAGTGGGGCGTCGGTTTTTGGGTGCGGTGATCGGCAGTTGGGTTTGACCGTTCAGGGTGCTGGTCGTATCGTGTTGGTTCGCGGATGACGTACCGCAAGAAGATCGCGGGGTATAGCGCAGTCTGGTAGCGCGCCAGCTTTGGGAGCTGGATGTCGTGGGTTCGAATCCCCCTACCCCGACCAATTCTCGCAGCCGGCAACGTTTCAGTAGGCGGCGTTCATCGCGGGACAGGCTTCGGAGCTTTGCGCCCGTAGCTCAACCGGATAGAGCATCGGCCTTCTAAGCCGACGGTTGCAGGTTCGATTCCTGTCGGGCGCGCCAAGTGGGTCAGGTTTACGGTGGTGGATGTAGCTCAGTCGGTAGAGCATCGGATTGTGATTCCGAGTGTCGCGGGTTCGAGCCCCGTCTTCCACCCCAACCGTAGCCGGAAAAATCGTTTCTTGTGGGCTGTTAGCTCAATGGTAGAGCAGCTGACTCTTAATCAGTAGGTTCGGGGTTCGAGTCCCTGACAGCCCACCAACTAGTCCGGTGCCAGTGTTCGGCCCTGCGAAAGTGGCGAAACCGGTAGACGCGCTGGACTTAGAATCCAGTGGGGCAACCCGTGAGAGTTCGAGTCTCTCCTTTCGCACCAGGCTCATCGGGTGGCCGTCGCGCTGCCGCAACAGTTTGTGACTTTCGGAGGATTCATGCAGGTTTCGGTGGAAAAGCTGGACGACTTCGCGCGCCGTCTCAAGATCAGCGTTCCCGGTGAGCGCTATCAGCAGGGCATACATGCCCGCATACGCGAGTTGTCCAAGACCGTGTCGATGAACGGCTTTCGCCACGGCAAAGTGCCTGCTGTCGTCATCGAAAAGCGATTCGGCCAGCAGGTGCGCGACGAAGTCACCAACAACCTGATTCGCGAGACTCTCGCGGAGGCCGTGCAGCAGGAGAACCTGCGCCCCGCGCATGCGCCCTCGGTGAGCCGCGAGAGCGACGACAGTGGCGCGTTCACTTTTGTCGCAACTTTTGAGGTACTGCCCGAGTTTCCGGCGATCGACGTCAGCGACCTCTCCATCGCTCGCGAAGTGGCCGAGGCGACCGAGGCCGACATCGACGGCATGATCGATACCCTGCGGCGCCAACGCATGAGTTTCCGTCCGGTCGAGCGCCCCGCCGGCGTGGGCGATTATGTTGCCTTCGAGTTCGTGATCAGCGGCGACGACGTGCGCATTCCCGAGGAGGGGCAGGAGCGTGGTCTGACTGCGATCGGACAGAAGGCAGTCATGCCCGAAATCGAGCAGGGTCTGGTTGGCATGAGTGCCGACGAGACGCGGCGGATCGAAGTGACCTTCCCGGCCGACTATCGCGATGCGCGTCTGGCCGGCAAACCGGCTTCGATCGAACTCAAGGTCACGCGCATCAACGAAGGTGTGTTGCCGGTTGTGGACGATGCCTTCGCGCTCAGTTTCAATATCCCCGGTGGCGTGGACGCATTCCGTCGCGAAGTGCGGATGAACCTGGAGCGCGAACTCGGCCAGGCGCTCTCGGCGCGGCTGCGCGGAGCGGTCGTGGAGCAGTTGCTGGCCAAGTACGATGCCCTGCCGGTGCCCAATTCGTTGGTGACCAACGAGGCGCAGGCGATGCAGCGCCAGGCGATCGCCGAGATGACCGAGCGCGCCAAGCGAGCCGGCCAACCGGTGCCGCCGGAACCGGCGGTCGAGAGCCTGCGCGAAATGGCGCGCAAGCGCGTGCTGGCGGGCCTGCTGCTGAACGAGCTGGCGCAGCGCAACGGTTTGCGCCTGGACGAGAATCGCGTGCGTACCGCATTGCAGGCGATCGCCTCGACGTACGAGGATCCGTCCGAAGTGATCACGATGTACCAACAGGATCAGCGCCTGATGAACGGCCTGCGCGCTCGCGTCATGGACGAGCAGGTTGCCGAATGGGTCGCCGGCCACGCCAAGGTCACCGAGGTGCAGCGCACTTTCCAGGAAATCCTGCAGCCCGGAGCTTGATTGCTGAAGGCAAACAAGCTTGATGGGATTGAAGGCACGAGGCGCGAGCTTCGTGCCTTCGTCGTTTCCGGGTTTCGGAGTGTGCCTTCGGCAGGCCCAGACTTGACCGGACGCTCTCGGCTCTTGGTGGGTCCAGACTTGTCTGGACGCCCTCAGCTTTTGGTAGGTCCAGACTTGTCTGGACGCTCCTGGCTCTTGGAAGGTCCAGACTTGTCCAGACGCTCTCGGCTTCTGGTAGGTCCAGACTTGTCTGGACGCTTTTTCACTTGCCTTTCAGGAGCCAGACAAGTCCGGACCCACCAAAGCGCTTCACTCTCCGGCTTTCGCCGCTGTCAATATCGGGCAATGGACACGAAGCGCAGCTTCGGGGCCTCGTCGCGCACATTGAAAACCGGTAGAACAGTCCCATCTCAGACCGTTCCTGAAGGGAGTATCCAATGGCCAGCGACATTCGCGCCCTGAACCTGGTTCCGATCGTCGTCGAGCAGAGCGCTCGCGGCGAGCGCGCCTACGACATCTATTCGCGCCTGCTCAAGGAGCGCGTGATCTTCTGCGTCGGTCCGATCGACGACTACATGGCCAACGTCATCGTTGCGCAGTTGCTGTTTCTTGAATCGGACAATCCGGACAAAGACATCAATCTTTACATCAACAGCCCCGGCGGCGCGGTCACCGCCGGCATGGCGATCTACGACACGATGCAGTTCGTCAAGCCGTCGATCAGCACGATGTGCATTGGCCAGGCGGCCAGCATGGGGGCCGTGCTGCTCGCGGCCGGAGCGCCGGGCAAGCGCTACTGCCTGCCGAACTCGCGAGTGATGATCCACCAGCCTTTGGGCGGTTTTTCCGGTCAGGCTTCCGACATCGACATCCACGCCCGCGAAATCCTGCTGATTCGCGAACGTCTCAATCGCATCCTCGCCAGCCATACCGGACAGCCACTCGATCGAATCTCGCGCGACACCGACCGCGATTACTTCATGAGTGCCGAAGACTCCAGGGCCTACGGCGTGGTGGATGCGGTGCTCGATCGTCGCGCCGACGCCACGATCAAGTCGGTCTGAGCGTGCACAGGGCCTCGAAAACCCTGTGATATGCTCGGGCCATGCCGGTTCTTCGAGGCTCTGAATGGTTGAGGTTCGCTAATGTCTGACGATCGCCAGCACCGCTCCGGCGATGGCGGCAAGGTGCTGTATTGCTCGTTCTGCGGCAAGAGCCAGCACGAAGTCCGCAAGTTGATTGCCGGTCCCAGCGTATTCATCTGCGATGAATGCGTGGAGCTGTGCAACGACATCATCCGCGAGGAACTCGAGGACAAGGCGCAGGCCGGGCGCAGTAGCCTGCCCAAGCCGCGTGAGATCCTGGAAGTGCTCGACCAGTACGTGATCGGGCAGCAGCGCGCCAAGAAGATTCTCTCGGTGGCGGTGCACAATCATTACAAGCGTCTGGAGTCGCGCCAGCGCGGCGACGACGTCGAACTGGCGAAGAGCAATATCCTGCTGATCGGGCCCACGGGTTCCGGCAAGACCTTGCTCGCCGAGACCCTGGCGCGCCTGCTCAATGTGCCGTTCACCATTGCCGATGCGACGACGCTCACCGAGGCCGGTTATGTCGGCGAGGACGTCGAAAACATCATCCAGAAACTGCTGCAGAAGTGCGACTACGAAGTCGACAAGGCGCAGACCGGCATCGTCTACATCGACGAGATCGACAAGATCTCGCGCAAGAGCGAGAACCCGTCGATCACCCGCGATGTGTCCGGCGAGGGCGTGCAGCAGGCGCTGCTCAAGCTGATCGAGGGCACGGTTGCCTCGGTGCCGCCGCAGGGCGGCCGCAAACATCCGCAACAGGAGTTCCTGCAGGTCGACACGCGCAACATCCTGTTCATCTGCGGTGGTGCCTTCGCCGGTCTGGAGAAGATCATCCAGGCACGTTCGACGTCCACCGGGATCGGCTTCTCGGCCGATATCCGCAGTACGCAAGGCAAGCGCAATGTCGGGCAGGTCCTGCTCGAAGTCGAGCCGGAAGACCTGATCCGTTTTGGCCTGATCCCGGAATTCGTGGGGCGACTGCCGGTGGTGGCGACGCTCGAGGAACTCGACGAATCGGCGCTCGTGCGCATCCTGTCCGAGCCCAAGAATGCGCTGGTCAAACAGTTCAAGCGCCTGTTCGAGATGGAGGGCGTCGATCTCGAGTTCCGGCCGGACGCACTCGCGGCGATCGCGCGCAAGGCGCTCGAGCGGCGCACCGGCGCGCGTGGGTTACGCACGATCATCGAACAGGTGTTGCTGGATACCATGTACGACTTGCCGTCGATGACCAACGTCAGCAAGATCGTGGTCGACGAGGCAGTCATCAACGGCAGCGCCGAGCCGTACCTGATCTACGAGGGCAGTGCGCAGCCGAAGGCGGCGCACCAGTAAGCGGGCGCCCGTGCCGGGCGCCTGAATAGTCATTTGTCCGCAAAGGACGCGAAGAACGCAAAGGAATGCGGTTCAGTTCTTTGCTCTTCTTCGCGTCCTTTTCGTTGTTTGCGGGCAAGAATTGCAGGTTCGAAACGCGGCGCGAACTCGATCGGCGAGCGCAGCCGGATACCACCGCTGTCAGCGATCGTCATCGCCGCTTGCATTCCCCGGCGCCCACCCCAATTCTGCTGCGATGGCGGGCGCCGAGCGTCCACAACTGGAGTGAATGATGTCCGCAACCACGCGACTCGAATTTGGCCACGGCGAACGATCCTTGCCGATCCTGCCGCTGCGCGATGTCGTGGTCTATCCGCACATGGTGATTCCGTTGTTCGTCGGTCGCGAGCGCTCGATGAAAGCGCTGGAGTCGGCGATGGATGGCGACAAGCAGATTCTGCTGATCAGCCAGCGCGCGCCCGAGATCGACGACCCCAAGCCCGACGAACTTTACGATGTCGGTACCCAGGCGTCCGTGCTGCAACTGCTCAAGCTTCCGGACGGCACCATCAAGCTGCTGGTCGAGGGCCTCAAGCGCGTAGCCGTAACCCAGGTCAGCGAAAGCGAGAGTGTCTATCGCGCGGTGCCGGTCGAGATCGAGTCGGCCATGGATCGCGAGCCGCGCGAGGTCGAGGTGTTGTCGCGCACGCTGCTGTCGCAGTTCGAGCAACTGGTCAAGCTCAATCGCAAGATCCCGCCGGAACTGCTGTCGACCCTGGGCGCGATCGACGACCCGAGTCGTTTCGCCGACACCATCGCCGCGCACCTGTCGATCAAGCTGGCGGACAAGCAGAGCCTGCTGGAGACGGCCGGCATCGGCGCGCGCCTGGAAATGCTGATGGCGGCGGTGGATGCAGAGATCGACGTGTTGCAGATCGAGAAGCGCATCCGCGGCCGGGTCAAGTCGCAGATGGAAAAGAGCCAGCGCGAGTACTACCTGAATGAGCAGATGAAGGCCATCCAGAAGGAACTCGGCGAACTCGACGAAGCGCCCAGCGAGATGGACGAACTGGCGCGTCGCATCGAGAAGGCGGGCATGCCCAAGGAAGTCGCGGCGAAGGCGCGTACCGAGCTCAACAAGCTGAAGATGATGTCGCCGATGTCGGCCGAGGCGACCGTGGTGCGCAACTACATCGACTGGCTCGCCAACGTGCCGTGGTCGGAGCGTTCACGCATCCGCAAGAACCTTGCCGAGGCCAAGCGTGTGCTCGATGAAGACCATTTTGGCCTGGAGAAGGTCAAGGAGCGCATCCTCGAGTACCTCGCCGTGCAGCAGCGCGTCAAGCACATGAAGGCGCCGATCCTGTGTCTGGTCGGCCCGCCGGGTGTTGGCAAGACCTCGCTCGGACAATCGATTGCGCGCGCTACCGGGCGCAAGTTCGTGCGTGTCTCGCTCGGCGGGGTGCGCGACGAAGCCGAGATTCGCGGTCATCGGCGGACCTACATCGGATCGCTGCCTGGTCGCGTGGTGCAGAACCTGGCCAAGGCCAAGACCAGGAATCCCTTGTTCATGCTCGACGAGCTGGACAAGATGTCGATGGACTTTCGCGGCGATCCGTCTTCAGCGTTGCTCGAAGTGCTCGACCCGGAGCAGAACCACAGCTTCAACGATCACTACCTCGAGGTCGATCTGGACTTGTCGGAAGTGATGTTCATCGGCACCGCCAACTCGCTGAACATTCCCGGTCCGCTGCTGGATCGCATGGAAGTGATCCGCATCCCCGGCTATACCGAGGACGAGAAGGTCGCGATCGCGAAGCGTTACCTGGTGCCCAAGCAGATCAAGGCCAATGGACTCAAGGCGGACGAGATTTCGATCACCGATGGTGTTTTGGTCGACATGATTCGCTACTACACGCGAGAGGCTGGTGTGCGCGGCCTCGAGCGCGAGATCAGCAAGATCTGCCGCAAGGTGGTCAAGGAACTGTCGCTGAAAGACGCCAAGGCCAAGGCGCAGAAGGCGCAACGTGGCAAGGCAGGCACCACTCAGAATGCGTCGAGTGCCCGGTCTGCGGCGCGCTCGGGTGCCGTATCGATCAGCAGCAAGAACCTGTCGAAGTTTCTCGGTGTGCGTCGCTTCCAGTACGGCCAGGCCGAGGAGAAGGACGAGGTGGGCCTGGTCACCGGTCTGGCCTGGACCGAAGTGGGCGGCGAGATCCTCAGCATCGAGGCGTCGATCGTCCCTGGTCGCGGCAAGCTGATCCAGACCGGACAGCTCGGCGAGGTGATGCAGGAGTCGGTGCAGGCGGCGTTGTCGGTGGTGCGCAGCCGCAGTCAGTCGCTGGGCATCGATCCGGACTTTCACCAGAAGTGGGACATCCATGTGCATGTGCCGGAAGGCGCCACACCCAAGGATGGGCCCAGCGCTGGCATCGGCATGTGTACCGCGCTGGTGTCGGCGCTGACCAAGATCCCGGTGCGCTCGGCCATCGCCATGACCGGCGAGATCACGTTGCGCGGTCGCGTGCTGCCGATTGGCGGACTCAAGGAGAAACTGCTGGCGGCGCATCGTGGTGGCATCACCACGGTGATCATTCCCGACGACAATCGCAAGGACCTCGCCGACATTCCGGACAACGTCAAGGGTGCGCTGGTGATCAAGCCGGTGAAGTGGATCGACGAGGTGCTGGATATCGCACTGGTGCATTCGCCGGTACCGGTGGCGCAACCGCCAGAGCGCCCCGTCGAAGAAGCTCCGGCGGCAGGTGCCGAGCCCGCGCAGACGCCTGGCGTGGTAAGGCATTGAAATGCGGAGTTCCGGACTTGCACGCCGTTGCCTGCGGAGCAGGCTCGGGACACCGCGCACAGGCGCGCCGCGGCACGCTTTGTTGCGTGGCCATTTCTCGCCTGATATAAAGCGCCAGCGCTGATCGCCGCACCCACCAGGCGCTGGTGTGACCAAAGTCAAGATTCGCTCTCAGGTAAGCCGATCGCCCAACTACAATCACCATGATCGACAGCCCATCGCGCGGTCGATCTCGAAGGGAGTTTCACTGTATGAAAAAGACTGACGTCGTCAATGCGGTCGCTGATGCCGCGGATCTCAGCAAGGCTGACGCTGGCCGCGTGCTGGACGCGGTCATCAACGTCATCACCAAGGCGCTGAAGTCGGGCGACAGTGTGACGCTGACCGGTTTTGGAACGTTTTCCGTGCGCGAGCGCGCGGCTCGTCAAGGCCGCAATCCGCAGACGGGCGCGACGATCAAGATCAAGAAGTCGAAGAATCCGGGTTTCAAGGCTGGCAAAGCTCTCAAGGATGCAGTAAACTGACGGGCTCGCCAGTTGGGATCTCGGTTTCAACCGGGAAGTTGTTCAAACCAGGTACTTGGTTCCGGCCGGGTGCTTAGCTCAGCGGTAGAGCGTCGCCCTTACAAGGCGAGGGTCGGGGGTTCGATCCCCTCAGCACCCACCAAAGGTTTCAATGGAGCGGTAGTTCAGTCGGTTAGAATACCGGCCTGTCACGCCGGGGGTCGCGGGTTCGAG
>ERZ761610.899-NODE-899-length-19328-cov-35.132725_pt1 | contig 19328 bp, 21 predicted proteins | sample MGYA00512164_ERZ761610 | MGnify/ENA primary metagenome ERZ761610 (study PRJEB28899, sample SAMN02850038) | bioreactor sludge metagenome | biome: EBPR Sludge; feature: EBPR Bioreactor; material: flocular biomat | place: Australia: Thorneside Wastwater Treatment...
AATGGGCAGCCGAGTACGGCGCGTGGATGAAACGGGATCGGTCGGCCAGTCGCTACGTCTATTGGTGGGCGGACGGTACCCAGTGTGAATTAACTCACATTGTCCGCAAAATATGCGGAGACGCTCCGTCAGATTCTGCTTGGTTTCGGTGACGAGAGGCAGCGGGAAGTCATCCGGTCAAGGACGGGGTGCATTTTTCGTTTTCCATCGTTTTTCCTCGTCCCAGCCAATGCTTGAGGCGAACTGAAAAGCGCTTGATTTCATTGGCAATGGCGCCGAGCAATACGCTCGCCACGGTCAGGCCGATCAAGCCGGCCACGAAAATTGCCCAACCAGCATTTCCTGCGCCCCAGACCTGAAAAAGCACGGCAGCACTGATGCCTGCGACAAAGAGGCCGATGTAGCCAACGGCGACGAGGATTACGCCCCCCATGAGAATGACGATCAGAGCGATGGCCTGGACGATGCGTGCCGCAATGCTGAGCAACACGAACGTGGCCAGCAGGCCGGCAAGCAAGGCAATCAGCAAAATGACCATGGCAACAAAGCCTTTCCGTTATTCAAGAATGTGCAGTCAATCGGCGGGGATGGATACACAACGCCGTCTCGCTGGGCGGCCAGACGCGAAGACTCATTCCGGTTTGAACGGACTTTTGCGTATCGCCAGCATTCCGTTCCTGATGTGCATTACAGATGCTTCGAGGTTTCGCTTGATGTCTGGTGCAATCTGTTCCATGGACATCGGCGTCGAATCCCGGGCGTGTGGCGGGTCATTGGCACCCTTCGCGACAGCACAATCATCATTCGCTAGCGCGTCTTCGGACTTGGCCGGCTTGCCCGAAATGGGGTCGAGTTGCGTACCGAAAAGACTTTGATGGGAAGCGCACTCGACGATGCCCTGGGATTCCGGAGTGGCATTGGCGGCCTTCCAGTTTTCGGATTGATCGGGATTCAGCATGGGATTGATCCTGAAGAAGGTGTTGGTGGCTTGAAGCCTGCGACAGCGTTGCTTGCTGTTCGTAAGCATTCTGCCGTCCGCATGCGACGAAGTAGGTCGCAGCTTCTTCGGGATCAGATTCTTGCGTCCGTGGATCCGGGCTTCGCCGGACGTGACCTAGGCGAAACGCGAGTCGAAGTAGTCGTGGATTTCCCGCTCGAGTCCGCTCTTGAACGGTCGCAGCAGAAACCCCAGATGAATGTGGATCGTCACCTCGCCCTTGCCGAGCGTCAGTTGCCCGTGGACACCCATGCGCTCGAAATGCAGGACGCCCTCGTCATCCCATTCATGCTCCAGGTTGAATTCCTTTTCCAGGTCGGCAGCCACCAATTCGGCGGCGGCCCTCGCCTTTCTTGCCGTCAGGCGGTGCTTCTTGGTAATCAGTATTTCGCTCATGCGCGCAGTCTACCGATGAAGCGCCGAATCGGGAATACGCCCTGGCAACTATTCGGGTGAACCCGTGCTGCCCATCATCTCGTTGCAGGTCGCCCGGCCCAGCGCTTCCGCCGCTTTCGGGGTGGCAATCTGCGGCTCCTCGTAGATTCGCCTGATCACGACATTGGTGATGCGCGCCCCGGCGGCGCCATCCTCGGCAAAGACCTTCATCGGCCGCCCCTTCTCGCGGTCGTAGTAGGCCTGCACGGCAAAGTCGCGGACCCGCTCGCAGAAGCGGACCTTCTGGGCGTCCGGCATCGCATCGCCGGGTTGCGCGGCATGCGCCGGCGGCAGGGCGCCGGCCAGCGCCAGCAGTCCGCAAGCGGCGAGGGTTGGCATTTTCATTCCGCCGGCTCCTGAATCGAGGTGAGATAGGCCAGGATGTCCTGGACATCCTGTTCCTTGAGGCCGTTCAGCACGCCGACCGTGCCCACCTCGTCATGCGGACGATCGCCCTTCAGGTAGAGATCGACCTGACGCTTGAGGTAGTTCGTGTATTGTCCGACCAGCATCGGGAACATGCCCCGGCCCTTGCCGGTCTTGCCGTGGCAGGCGGCGCACTGCTTCTGGTAGATCGCCTGCCCGTGGTCGATGTTGCCCTCGGCGCGCGGAATGATCATGACGCGGTCCACCATCTGCAGGCGGGTCAGCGCATCCTCGGTTCCCTTGAAGGTCGGCATCTTGGTGGACAGTTCGATGCCGGCCAGATAGGCGCTGACATCCTTGATGTCTGCGTCGGAGAGTTCGCGTTCCTGCGTGTAGGGGAACATCGGGATGTTCACCCGGGTCCGCGAACGGAAGCTCTTCAGCTGGCTCTCGATATAGCCGACGCGCTGGCCGGCAATCCGCGGATACTCGCCCTTCTTGCCGCCGGCCCCCTGATCCCCATGGCAGGCGGCGCAGGTTCCGTTGATTTCCTTGCCTTTTTCCAGGTCGACCGCAACCGCCACGCCTGAACCCAGCAGGCTGGCGACGAGAAGAACGATAGAACGACGCAGCACCATTGCGCACGACTCCGAGGATGACTTGGTCCATTCTCGCATGCCGCGGGCCGCTTGAACTTGACGCAAATCACGCATAATCCGGCCCATGCCCGTGATCTCCTGTGCCGACGACGGCGCCGACCAGCTTGTCCACCTGCGCCGCCTGATCGCGGTGCGCTGGGTCGCTCTGGCGCTGATGGCGGCGCTGACCCTTCTCGCACCGGCGGCGCTCGGGATTCCGCTGCCGACGGCGCCTCTGCTGGCGATTATCGGCATCACCGCGCTGTTCAACGGCATCGCTCTGTGGCGCGCAAGGCGCGCCGATTCGGCGGCGCCGGTCGAACTGCTCAGTCAGTTGCTGATCGACATCGCGGCTCTCGGCGCGCTCGTCTTCTTCAGCGGCGGCGCCACCAATCCGCTGGTCTCGCTCCTCCTGCCGCCCGTCGCCATCGCCGCACTGACCTTGCCGGTGCGCTGCGTGGCGGCCGTCGGGGTCGCCGCTGTCGCCATCTATTCGGCGCTGATGGTCTTCTACGTGCCGCTGCCGATGAGCGATGCGACCCGCGCGACCCGGCTGCACCTGCTCGGCATGTGGCTGACCTTCGCCCTCTCGGCGCTGATGATCGCCTGGTTCGTGGTGCGCATGACGCGCCTGATCCGCGTCCGCGACGCGGAACTGGCAGCGCGCCGCGAACAGGCGCTGCGCGACGAGCGCATCATGGCCATCGGCACCCTCGCCGCCGGCGCCGCGCACGAACTCGGGACGCCGCTGGCCACCATGTCGCTCGTCACCGGGGAACTCGCGCGCGATCCGCAACTGCCGGACGGCTTGCGCGACGACATCGCCCTGCTGCGCCAGCAGATCGCCGCCTGCAAGGAAATCGTCACCGGCCTGTCGCGCCGCGCCGGCGCCGAACGCCTCGAAAATCCGGGCATCCAGCCGGTCGACCGCTGGCTTGCCGGCCTGCGCCAGCGCTGGCATGCCGTGCGCCCGCAGGCGCAGAGCCGGCTCGACGTGTCCGGCGTCCAGCCGCCGCCGGCCGTCATCGCCGACCCGCGTCTGGAACAGGCGGTTCTCAATCTCCTGAACAATGCGGCAAGCGCCTCGGTCGAGCCCATCGACATTGGTCTGGGCTGGACCGCGGAGCGGATCGTCATCGAGATTCACGATCACGGCCCCGGTTTTCCGGCGGGCGTTCTGACGCAAGGTGGCCGGGTCGAGTTTCCCGCGCACGAACATGGCAGCGGCATCGGGCTGATCCTCACCCGCTCGGCGATCGAACAGATCGGCGGACGCCTCGTGCTGCTCAACCCACCCGCAGGCGGCGCCCTCGCCCGCCTCGAACTGACCAGGGAAAGCCGATGCCCGACCCGATCCTGATCATCGATGACGACACCACCTTCAACACCGTGCTTGTCCGGACTCTCGAACGGCGAGGCCACCCGGCGCACGGCGCAACCGATCCGGCATCAGCGCTCGCCGCGGCGCGTGAAATCGTTCCCGGGCGCGTCGTGCTCGACCTCAATCTGAACGGCAGTTCAGGCCTGGCGCTGATCCCGCAACTGCTGGCAATCAATGCCGACTGCCGCATCGTCGTGCTGACCGGCTACGCCAGCATCGCCACGGCAGTCGACGCGATCAAGCTGGGCGCCGTTCAGTATCTGGCCAAGCCGGTCGAGATCGAGGCCATACTCGCGGCCTTCGAAACCGATGACGGGCCCGACCTGGAGATGGCGGCGCCGGATGAACCGCTTTCCGTCGATCGGCTCGAATGGGAGCATATCCAGCGCGTCCTCAACGAAAACGACGGTAACATCTCGGCCACCGCCCGGGCGCTCAAGATGCACCGCCGCACCCTGCAGCGCAAGCTCGCGAAGCGGCCGGTCCGGACCTGAGTCCAAGGCCGCGGCTCAGGGCGATTCCGGGAAGGTCGATGCCTGGTGGCAAGCAAGCCGTTGCGCAGGATTCCCGCGGGAGACCGGGGATGCGATCACGCCGCCAGCTTGCCGCTCTTCTTGAGTTCGGCCAGAAACTCGGCGAAGCTCACTTCGCGAACCTTGGTATCGACCAGCGTGTCACGCAGCACGAAACCGGAAACGGCCCTCTCGTCGGCGCGGTCATGTGCATCGCTGCCCGGATAGACGGCACTGGTCGATGAAATCGTCTTGCTGGCGGTGGTTGTCATGGTTCGAGACCTCGTGTTGAGCCGTTGAACGCATGATGCCAATCCATCCCGGGACTGTCCGTGAGCAAATTCACGCCTTGCCCCAGCTTCCGTGAGCGAATTCACGGCTTGCCCCGAATAATACCCTCGCCGTGGCGCCAGCGATGCCACGGCGCTCCGGGAGAGTCCGCGGCGCGCCGGGCAAACCTGCGGTCGACGCCAAAAAACCCACGAAAATCAGGGCTGCCTGGGCTCCGTCGCCGCCGGGGCGGCGGTCGTCCTGACCACCCTGGCATCGACCCGCGTGCTGCTGCCGTCGTCGAAAGTCAGCGTGATTGGCACCGTATCCCCCTCCTTCATCGGTGACTTGAGGTCGATCATCATCACGTGCAGGCTGCCGGGCTTGAGCACCGCCTCGCCTTTCGCCTTGATCTCGATCGCGGGAACCGGACGCATCTTCATGACGCCGCCTTCGTTCACGTGGGTATGCAATTCGGTCACCTTCGACACGGGATTGTCGGCCTTGACCACCTTCACGTCCTTGTCGCCGTTGTTCCTGATCACCATGAAGGCGCCGGTCGCCGGAGCATTGGGTGGCGCCAGGCGGACGTAGGGATCCTGCACCGAGACATTGTCGGCGGCGCCGGCCAGGACGCCGGCGGAAAAAAGCAGGCCGGCCACCAGTATTGATCGTTGTTTCATGTCGCTACTCTCCTTCAGGGTGGGTAAAGATGCTTGCGGATGATGGCGGCCACCTGGTCAGGCGGTGTCGCGTGGGCGATCCTGCCCACCAGTTTGCCGTCGGCGGCAACCACGTAAGTGTCCGCCGAATGGTCGACAACATAGCCGTCGCCCGCGGTCGCCACCTTCTGCTCGGCGTAGAAGACGCCGTAACGCTTGGCCACCGCGGCAAGTTCCTCCGGCGTTCCGGTGACGCCGACGATGGCCGGGTGAAAGAACTCGGCATACTCCTTGAGCCTGGCCGGCGTGTCGCGCTTCGGATCGACCGAAACCAGGATCACGGCGACCCGCGCCAGTTCGTCCGGATTCAGTTGCTTCAATGCTTCGGCGGTAGCCGCCAGCGAAGTCGGACAGATGTCGGGACAGTAGGTATAACCAAAATAGAGAAGGACCACCTTGCCCCGGAAATCCCCGAGCGCAACCGGGCCGGCGGCCGAGTGCAGCGTGAAATCCCCGCCTTCCGGCATTGCCGCGCGTGGCAGCGGCCGTTCCGTAACCTCCGGCTGCCAGAACAGCGCCAGCCCGAGCACCAGGGCCGCCAGCAGTCCGGCGATCACGGACAGAACACGTTCGCTCATTCTATTCGTGCCTCCCCGAACGGAAGCGATAGGGGATGGCGATGCGCTCGCCGCCGGTTTCGATCAGCACCGTCGCCTGCCAGTCCATGGTGCCGGTGATGCACACCGGCAGCGTCGCCTGACCGGCAAAGCTTCCACCAGCACGCGGCGTGAGTTGCGGCCGGTTCAGTCCCATGTTCATGTCGATGCCGGAAAAATCGACCTCGACCCGGGTCGCCACGAATCCGCCGGTCGTTACCTGCACCTCGAACGGCATGGCCATGGGGATCGGCCGTGGCGTCATCGCCAGTTCGGCGCTGCCGCCGGCAGGCAGTGTCACCGCGCACGCCTGGCGCTGCAGATCGCACGCCGGATCCGGCTGGATCACGACATCGGCCCGCGGGAGCAGCAACGGCGAGAGCTTGTAGCCGACGACGACAACGAGAGCAATCAGCAGGATGCCGATCACGTCCATCAGAATTTTCTTTTTCAATGGTCTGGTCCTGGCCTGGGGGCCGGCGAGGAGACGGCATTTTCCTTCAACGCGGGCGAAAGGAATTAGCAGAGATCAAGTTTTTAGCATGGCGCGAGGCATAGAGTGTGCGACATATTGTCACAGTGGCATCGCGCCGCCGGCGGCGATCGAGGGTAAGAAGCTCTACTTCTTGTTTCCATGGGAGAAATCGAGATGAAACAAATTGCAGTCAAAACCACCGCGCTGTTGCTGGCGGCCGGTTTTGCAGCCACGGCGTGGTCCGCCGAATCGCTGCAGGACGTGATGAAGCGTCGCAACCTGAGCCAGCAGGATCTGCTGGCCGCGGCCAAGACCTATGTCCCGACCGGCAAGCGCGACGAGTTCTATGCCTTCAGTTCGGGCGGCCAGTCCGGCCAGATCCTCGTGTATGGCATCCCGTCCATGCGCATCCTGAAGTACATCGGCGTGTTCACGCCGGAACCGTGGCAGGGCTACGGCTTCGACGAGCAATCGCGGATGGTGCTGCGCCAGGGCAATATCAATGACCGGGAGATCAACTGGGGCGATACGCACCACCCGGCCATTTCGGAAACCGAAGGCAAGTACGACGGCCAGTTCCTGTTCATCAACGACAAGGCCAACCCGCGCCTCGCCGTGATCGACCTGCGCGACTTTGAAACCAAGCAGATCGTCGTCAATCCGATCTACAAGTCCGAACACGGCGGCGCCTTCGTCACGCCGAATACCGAATACGTCATCGAAGCCGCCCAGTACGCCGCGCCGCTCGAAAACAAGAAGTTCTATCCGCTCGAGGAATTCAACGAAAAATATCGCGGCGGCGTGACCTACTGGAAGTTCGACCGCAAGGAAGGCCGCCTCGATCCGAAGCGCTCCTTCTCCGTCGAACTGCCGCCTTACTCGCAGGATCTCTCCGACGCCGGCAAGGGCCCGTCCGACGGCTGGTCGTTCACCAACTCCTTCTGTTCCGAGCGTTACGTCGGCGGCATCGAACGTGGCCGTCCGCCGTTCGAGGCCGGCTGTTCCGCCAAGGATACCGACTACCTGCACGTGATCAACTGGAAGAAGGCCGCCGAACTGGTTGCCGCCGGCAAGGGCAAGAAGATCAACGGTCACGATGTCCTGTCGATCGATACCGCGGTCAAGGAAGGCATCCTCTTCCTGGTTCCGGAACCGAAGTCGCCGCACGGCGTCGACGTGACCCCGGACGGCAAGCTGATCACCGTCTCCGGCAAGCTCGACACCCACGTGTCCGTCTATTCCTTCGAGAAGATCATGGCCGCCATCAAGGCCGGCAAGTTCGAATCCAAGGATCCCTACGGCATTCCGGTCATCGCCATGAAGGACGCGCTGCACACCCAGGTTCAGCTCGGCCTCGGCCCGTTGCACACGCAGTATGACAGCAAGCCCTGCGTCGCCTACACCTCGCTGTATGTCGATTCCCAGGTGGCCAAGTGGAACTACTGTGAAGGCAAGGTGCTCGACAAGATCTCGGTGCATTACAACATCGGCCACCTGATGACCATGGAAGGCGATTCCATGGACCCGAAGGGCCGCTATCTGGTTGCGCTGAACAAGCTGGCCATCGACCGCTTCATGCCGGTCGGCCCGCTGCACCCGCAGAACCACCAGCTGATCGACATTTCCAACGACAAGATGCAGCTGTTGTACGACATGCCGCTGCCGCTGGGCGAGCCGCACTACGTCGTGGCCATCGCCGCCGACAAGGTCAAGCCGGGTGTCCGCTACAAGGTTGGCACCGACAGCCGTACCGACAAGCTGAGTCCGAACATGGTCCGCGCCGGCGAGGAAGTGACGACCAAGAAGGGCAACAAGGTCGAAGTCAAGGGCACACTGATCCGCTCGCACATCACCCCGGAAATCATCGAGGCCGAAGTCGGCGACGAAATCACCATCCACCTGACCAACCTCGAGCGCGCCCAGGACGAAACGCACGGCTTCACCGTGTCGACCTACAACGTCCATGCCTCGGTCGAACCGGGCAAGACCGTCACGGTCAAGTTCAAGGCCGACAAGGAAGGCGTCTATCCGTACTACTGCACGGAATTCTGCTCGGCGCTGCACCTTGAAATGCAGGGTTACCTGCTGGTCAAGCCGAAGGGCTGGAAGCCGACCAAGACCTCCGCCGAGGCCAAGGCCAGCTACACGGAAGCCGACTACAAGGCGACGCTGAAAAAGGTTGCCGACACCCAGGCCGTCATCGACTCCGTCGTTGGCTTCATCACCAGCCACAACTTCAAGGACTTCCCGGATGTGGTGGCCATGGTCGACGATGCCACCGATCAGCTGAACAGGGCCAAGGATGCCAAGGGCAAGCATGAAGCTGCTGCTGCCAAGAAGGACTGGGACCAGGCCAACCTGTGGGCCGAGCAAGTCTGGCAATACCAGGTCAAGGCGGCCGACATCGGTCTGCGTGCCAAGACCTATCTCGAGCAGAACGGCGCCAAGAAGGTCAAGTAACGCCCGACAGTCTTGATCTGACTTAAGGCAAATCGCGGGGAGCAGAGTTACTCTGCTCCCCGTTTTACATCAGGAGGGAACCATCCATGAAACTCGTAATATCTCTGATTGCCGCAGTTCTCGTCGCCTCCCCGGCTTTTGCCGCGCCGGACGGAGCCAAGCTGTACACCGAAAAAACCTGCAACGCCTGTCACGGCCCCAAGGCCGACAAACCGCTGATGCCCAACTACCCGAAACTGGCCGGGCAGAACGCCGCCTACGCCGAGCAGCAGATGAAGGACATCAAGAGCGGCGCCCGCAACAACGGCCAGACCGCCGCGATGAAGGGTGTCATGCACCTGGTCAACGACGAGGAAATCAAGGCCCTGTCCGAGTATCTCTCCAAGCTCAAGTAATCCGCGAAGCCCGGATCAACCGGACTTATGACCGACATCAAGGAACGCTAATATACTCCGGAAGACAATGAACCCAGTGTTCCGGTTAACCAGCCAGAAAGGATTCGAAACATGAAAGCATCTCTACTGCTGATTGGTCTGCTCAGCGCGGGCGTGGCCTTTGCCGCTCCTCCTGCCCCGAAAAAGGAAGGCATCGAAGGCAAGGACTACAAATGGAACGCCCAGGAAGGCGAGAAAATTGAAGCCCTGAAACTCAAGGGCGACAAGAAGAACGGCCAGGAAGCCTATGAAGTCTGCGGCGCCTGCCACCTCCCCTCCGGCGCCGGCCGTCCGGACGGCACCTTCCCGCAACTCGCCGGCCAGCACACCACCGTGCTGATCAAGCAGATGGCCGACATCCGTGCCGGCCTGCGCGACAACCCGACGATGTACCCGTTCGCCGCCACCCTGACCGACCCGCAGGAACTGGCCGACGTCTCCGCCTACATCGAGAGCCTGTGTATCCCGACCGAGCACGGCAAGTACGAGGGCGCCGATGCCGCCGTGCAGATCGCCAAGGGCAAGGAACTGTATGAAAAGCAGTGCCTGGAATGCCACGGCAAGAACGGCGAAGGCGACAAGGCCAAGTTCTACCCGGTGATCGCCGGCCAGCACTACAAGTACCTGCTGCGCCAGATGACCGAAATCCGCGACGGTCACCGTCGCAATGCCAACCCGGACATGGTCAAGGTAATCAAGCCCTACACCAACGACCAGCTGGTCGCCATCTCGGCCTACCAGTCCAGCCTGGTGATGCCGGGCAACATGTGCAAGCCGAAGGCTGGCGCTGCTCCGGCCAAGAAGAAGTAACACAGCACCTGGCGAGCGCCGCTGCCCGTCGGCGACGGGCAGCTTCCCCACCCGGCCGCTCACCGGGCATGACACGATAGAGAACTTAGAGAACAGCGACATGGAGAAACAGAACAGAATCATTGGCGGCCTGACCCTGATCTCTCTTGTCTGCCTGGTCGCCGCCTACTTTGCCCCGATCTGGTGGGTTTCCCTCACCGCCCCGAACTATCCGCCCGATGCCTTCCCCGACGGCATCCGCATCCATTTTCATTTCGATGGCGTGTATAACGGCTGCAAGGCGGCCGGCAAGGGCTCGCGCATGGCCAGCGAGATCATCCAGAAGGACCTGGCGCACGACGATGAGCGCTACAACCCGATCACCGACGCCAAGAAAGATGTCGACAAGGGCGCCGAGGGGCTGGATTGCGTCCACGAAATGAACACCATCAACCATTACGTCGGCATGTTCCCCATCGCCACCGGCGCTCCGGTCGAAAAGCCGCTGGCCAAGTTCTTCTTCGGTTTCTTCGCGGTGATGATGATCGGCTTCGCCGTCACCGCGAAAAAGGCCCGTCTGGCGGTGTTGACCGCAGGCTTCATCGCCGTCGCCGCGTGGATGATCGTCGACCAGTTCGTCCTCGGCCACCTGGCCGGCCATGTCGACAGCTACGTCAAGGAAGCCGGCACCTTCTTCAAGGAGCCGGACAAGATCAAGGTCTGGGGCGACAACGTCACGAGCATCTCGAAGCTGGTCATCGTCGGCCTGATCGCCGTCATGGCCATCGTCGTCGCCGGCGTCGCCAGAATCCGCTCCTTCCAGCTCCTGCTCGCCCTGGTGCCGGCCCTGCTGCCCCTCTTCTTCGTCATCACCTACGCCGGCTGGCTGTGGTTCTTCGGCCACAACCTGCACCCGTGGGGCGCCTTCACCGTCAAGCCCTTCATGCCCACGGTCTTTGGCGAAGGCAAGGTCGCGCAGTTCTCGACCTTCTCCTATCCCTACTGGGGCTACGCCCTGCTGCTGGTGATCTTCGTCTGCATGATGCTGGCGCTCCTGATCCGCCGCAAACAACTGCGCGAAGGCCGGGCCGAGTAATTTCCGTGCCGCCGCTCAACGCCTTTGCCAGGGCGGGAGTCGCCCTGGCCTCCATCCTCGCCATATCGACCGGCAACACCGAGCAGCAACTGGGCGCCACTGCCGACCTGAGTACCGCCCCCCGGGTCACCATCGACCGTCCGAAACCGACGTTCATGCTGATGGAGCGCGACAAGCGAATCCACGGCCTGAAGCCGCTCCAGGATCTGGTCGACAAGGCGCCAGCCGGCAGTGTGCTGAAGCCCCCGCCCGGCGCCTACGCCGGCCCGGTCACCATCAACAGGCCGCTGACCATCGACGGCGGCGGCAAGGTGACCGTCGATGCCGGTGACAGGGGCACCGTCATGGTCCTGAATGCCAGCGACTCGGTCATCCGCGGCCTTCACCTGACCGGTTCCGGCGACTCGCACGACACCGACGATTCCTGCCTCGATGTCCGCGGCCACAACAACCTGATCGAGGACAACGTCGTCGACAACTGCCTGTTCGGCATCGACCTCAAGCAGGTCAACGACAGTACGGTGCGCGGCAACCGGATCCAGTCCAAGGACTTCGAACTCGGGGTACGCGGCGATGGCCTGCGCTTGTGGTACAGCAACAACAACCTGATCGAGAAGAACGAAATCATCGACTCGCGCGACATGGTCGCCTGGTACGCGCACAAGAACATCTTTCGCGAGAATATCGGCCGGCGCAGCCGCTACTCGATCCATTTCATGTTCGCCAACGACAATGTCCTCGCCGGCAACCAGTTCTACGACAACGCGGTCGGCATCTATTTCATGTACACCGAGGGCGGTGTCGCGCGCGACAACATCATTTCGCACGCGACCGGCGCCACCGGCATGGGCATCGGTTTCAAGGAAGCCTCCGGCACCCTCATCGAGAACAACGAGATCATCTATTGCGGCATCGGCATCGGCTCCGATCTCTCGCCGTTCCAGCCCGACAGCACCATCGAGGTGCGCGGCAACCGCTTCGCCTACAACGGCATCGGCATCATGTTCAACAGCGAGACCGGCGGCAACAACATGGTCGACAACGTCTTCGAGGGCAACCTGACCCAGGTCAGCTACGGCGGCCACGGTGACAACGACAACAACGCGAGGAACACCTGGCGCGGCAATTACTGGGACGACTACCAGGGCTTCGACCGCGACAGCGACGGCATCGGCGATCGCACGCACGAGCTCTATTCGTACGCCGACCAGATCTGGATCGAGATGCCCGTCGCCCGTTTCTTCCGCAACTCGCCGGTCATGGAACTGCTCGATTTCCTCGAGCGTCTGGCCCCGTTTTCCAACCCCGACCTGATCCTGCGTGACGAAAAGCCACGCTTCCTCAAGCCCCGGAGGACAGCGCAATCATGAGCGACGACGATCGCAAGCCGGCCGCGCCGACACCGCCCCTGTCCAAGGCCAAGCGGCAGACCAACCGCCGCCGCTTTCTGCGCACCGTCCTGCTCACCGGCGGCGTGCTCGGAGCGGCGCTTTCCGGCTTTCTGCCGCTGATCTATTCGCAGAGAAAGCGCCTGCGCCCGCCCGGCGCCCTCGACGAACAGGATTTCCTCGCGAGTTGCATCAAGTGCGGCCAGTGCGTCCAGGTCTGCCCGGTCCAGGCGATCAAGCTGGCCGACCTGATCGACGGCATGGGCGTCGGCACGCCGTACATCGATGCCCGCCAGCAGGCCTGCGACTTTTCCTGCGACGCCGTGCAGTGCGTCCTCGCCTGCCCGACCGGCACGCTCACCTACCACAAGCCGGAAACCCTCGGCGTGCGGGCGGGCGCGGCGCTGGCGGCAAAGCCGATCCTCCTGGCCAAGGCGAAGGATCCCGAGCCGACGCTCAACCTCGGCGAGCGCATGGGCGTCGCGCGCCTGACCCGCCCCGAGGCCTGCCTGGCCATCCAGGGCAAGGGCTTCAAGGGACAGACGCGCGGCCCCGACTTCAAGGGAACCATGCGTTACATGGACGTCGACCGCTGGAAGCCGATCCGGATCGCCGACCACCCCTACGACATCGCCGAGTGCGATCTCTGCGTCCGCGAGTGTCCGCTCAAGGGCGCCATCTCGATCGAGACGGTCTTCGCCCCCGACGGCAGCAAGCGCAAGTCGCCGGTCGTCCATGAACCCTGTGTCGGCTGCGGCGTCTGCGAAATGGTGTGCCCCGTGGAACCCACCGCCATCAGTATTCAACCCAGAGAGGTCTGGAAGACATGACCAAAGGAAATCCCCGGGGATGAGCCAACTTCTGAAAAGGCGCTTTTTCGATCAGATCAAGGTCATGTTCGGCGCCGAGCCGAGCAAGCCGGCGGAGATCGCCCCGGCCGCGCAGGCCATCCATTTCTACAAGAAGGGCAATCGCGACCTGATCGCCGAGAAGCTGCATGCCCGGGCGCACGCCGAGCGCAAGCCCACCTGGCGCAACCGGCGCTGGATCACGCTGATCATCGCCAACCTGCTGTTCACCTTCTCTTTCTTCCTCGACATCCAGATCCTCGAAGGCGCCCTGACCGCCTCGCGCTTCGTCGGCTTCCACCTGATCGACCTCAACTCGGCGCTGCAGGTGATGCTGGCCCACAAGCACATCATCAACAACCTGATCATCGGCACCGGCACCGTGCTGGTGTTGTGGGCGCTGCTCGGCGGCCGCACCTTCTGCTCCTGGGTCTGCCCCTATCACCTGCTCGCCGAGTGGGCCGAGAAGATCCACCTCTTCCTCGCGAAGAAACGGCTGGTCACCGACCAGACCATCGACCGCCGCCTGCGCGCCGTGTTCTGGGTCATCTTCGCGCTGCTCGCCCTGGCCACCGGCTACACCGTCTTCGAGGCCATCTCGCCGACCGGCATCGTGTCGCGGGCGCTGATCTACGGGCCGGGGCTGGCGCTCCTCTGGGTGCTGGCGCTGCTCGTCTTCGAGGTCTTCTTCTCGCGCCGCGCCTGGTGCCGCTATGCCTGTCCGATCGGCCTCACCTACGGCGTCGTCGGCATCATCTCGCCGGTGCGCATCAAGTACAAGCTCGCCGAATGCTTCCACGAGGGCGACTGCCGCAAGGTCTGTCTCGTGCCGCACGTGCTCGATACGGTCATCAAGGGCCGCGCCGTCGAGACCGAAGTGCCCCTCGGCCCCGACTGCACGCGCTGCGGCCTGTGCGTCGACACCTGCCCGACCGGGTCGTTGAGCTTCGAAATCAAGGGGCTGTCGAAGATCGCCTGATTCCTGGCCGTTTCTGGCCGTTTCTGGCCGTCGACCGCAACCATTCCGGTTGCCTGCTCCGGCATCGACGGCGCGATCGGTCGCTGGCGGGCAAGGGCGGAATTCGCCACTGTTTTTCCCGCCCAGAGTGGCGCCTTCATTTCGGAACCGCGAAGCGGCGGCGGCTACCTGCGGTCCCTGGCGACAAAGGGTTCCACCAGTGCCTCCTGGACCGAGCCGGACAGGTTGAGCGCCTTGTCGAAACTGGCGTTCCAGACATCGGCATTGGCCAGGTCGGCGCCCTGCATGTCGGCCTTGAAAAAGACTGCCTGGCGCAAGGTGGCGCCCTTGAGTCGCGTCTCCCAGAGCTTTGCACTGGTGAAGTCGACCTGCTCCATGGCGGCGCCGGTCAGGTCGGCTCCGGACAAATCGGCGCCTGTCAGCTTCGCACCGGAAAACACGCCGCGAAACGCGTAGCAGTTGCGGATCGAGCCGCCCGAGAGGTCGATGCCTTCCATCAGGACATCCTTCAGGAAGGCTCCCGAAAAATCCGCCCGTGGCGCCCTGGTATTGATCAGGTTCGCGCCGAACAGGTTGGCGCCGACGAGATTCGCTTCGCTCAGGTCGCCCTCGTCGAAGGTCGCGTGAAACAGGTCGGCATCGCGCAGATCCGCGCCGGCCAGGTTGGCGCCGGTGAAGTTGGCCCATTTGGCATTGCTGCCACGCAGATCGGCGCCGGACAGATTGCCCCTGCTGAAATCGGTGCTCTCCAGCTTGGCGCCCGCCAGGCGCGCGCCATGCAAGTCCCTGCCCGCCAGCTTCTTGCGCGAGAAGTCGCACTGCGAGAGATCCGTCGCCGCCTGCGGCGCGGCGCAGTTCCCTGGCGGCAGATCGGCCGCCGCATGGACGACGATGGGCAAAGGCAACAGAAAAGCGATGATTGTGCGTGGCTTCACGATGTTCTCCTCCCCATCCCGACCGTGGTCGATGACTGCATTCCTCCGGACATGCGGCATGCTCGCATGAGTTGAGCCTCCTCCGCCGACAAAGCTCAACCCGTGTTCCACAACTGCTTTGCTGTCCGGCGCCCCTGCCCCCGCCCGGACGCCCGCCCATTCTCCAGCAATCGCCGTTCACGCACGGCTATGGCCCGAACGTCGTCGTCGGCGTTCCGGTGGTGGCCGCGATCGGCAGCGGGAGACAGAAGGCTCTTCGTCATCTGGCCAGCCGCTCGTAGAGTTTGACGGTCGTATCGACATAGCGCAGCAGACGCTCCCCTTGGGCGACCGCCGCCAGCGCATGCCCGCTCCTGCTGGCGTGGGCCAGATTCGGCAACAAGATGCATTCGAACTTTTTCCACTCGTCGCCGATCTCGTTGAGTTGGGCAGCCAGTTCGGGAACGCCCGCCCCGCTCCGCTTCAGTTCGGCAAGGTTCACGTCGAACTCACACCAGGAAGCCCCCATCCGTTCCAGCATGGCATCGCTGCATGCCCCCCATTCCCGAAACAGGAAGAATTTGCCGATCCGTTGCGTCAGCATGCGGTTGCGGCCGGCAATATTGACTTGGCGCGCTGCCGGCACGGCGGCATGCCTTGCCGCCTCGCCAGCCAGGTGGTCGATGGCTTCCAGGATCTCTTCGCTCAGTTCGAGCACCAGCGGGGCGCCGGCCATCGCCGGGGCGGCGCCGAACAAGGCATGCCGATAGCGCGGCCAGACATCGCTCACGGCCGCCAGGCAGCCGGCGAGCGGGTCGGGCAGGCTCATGCCTTTGAGGCGATCCAGCGTCCGCTCGAATTGCGTGTTCAACTGGCGCAATTTGACCGCCGCCCTGGCCGGGGTGATGTCCTGACCGATCAGCGCCCAGGCGATCGCCATGCGCTGTGACAGCACCCGTGGGCGACCGCAGAGATTGATCAGGGCGCCGGACGACACGGACTTGCCGGCTCTGGCCTCGGCCGCTGCCGGTCTGCGGAAAAAACTGAGCCGTTGCCGGGCGTTGCCAACTTCGGTGTCCAGCAAGGCGGCGTTCTGGATATGCACATTGCGCCCCTCGACGACGATGACGCCGCTGTCACTCAGCAGGCGCAGGCTTCGCGAGAAGCTTTCCGGCGTCATGCCGACTCGGGAAGCGATGATCTTCTTGCTGGCATTCAGGGTGACGGTGCTTTCGCCGGCCAGGCCGGGATACCCGCCGGCCAGTTCGATCAGGTAGTCGAGGACGCGTTGGGTGCCCGTCAGACCGTAGTGGTAGCCGGTCACGTCGAATTCGACGGCGCACTGCCGCCGGGCCAGCGCCTGGATGATCCGCCAACTCAGGTCGAGATCCCGGCGAATGACGGCATGCAGCTTCCGGAGATCCAGGGCGATGACAATGCAGGGAGTGATCGTCTCGGCAGAGCAGGCATAGCGACTGGCGCCGAACAGTTCTCCCAGGCCGAGAACTTGCTGGGTCTGCACCAGCTCGATGATCTTTTCCTTCTGGCCGGCCAGAACCGTCGACCGCTTCAGCGTACCGCTGACCAGCAAATGCGCTTCGCGGATCGACTGGCCGGCGCGGAACAGACATTCACGCGCCTCGAGTTGAAGCAGGCGGCTCGCCCCGACCAGCTCGTCAAGCTGCGCCGACGCCAACCCGGAGAACAGCGGGCTGTGCGACAGCAGCTGGCGCTGCGCCCACCTCGGCTCTTTGATCGGGACATTCAATTTGGCCGAACCTCGCGACACTCCTTGCCGAGGAACAGACCGAGGAAACGCTCTTTCATTTGCCACGCCGGCGGCCCGCAGGGACTTCCCGCGGTCGACGGAATGACAGGCCAGGAATCCATGTGCGCCTCCCCAGGGAAAAGGGAAGGGGGTGTGTGACCCCTTCCTCTTGCCTGAACCCCTTGAACGATCTAGTAAACGTCGTGCTGGGTATTGTAGACGTTGAACTTGCCGGTCGGGGTCACCAGTTTCGGATCGCGGATGACGGCCTTCAGCTTGCGTGTCTTGTCATCGACGACAACGATGGCGGATTCCTGATCCTTGCCGTTCCACACCGAGAACCAGACCTCATCACCGGCCTTGTTGTACTCCGGCTGAACGACGCGCTTCGGACCCGCCTTGATCCCGGACCAGTCGCCGATCGGAATCAGCTCGTGGCCTTTATCGAGGTTGTTGATGTCCCACACCGCCACCGCCTGGCTGATGCCGGCCTCCGGGTTGAGCGTGGTGTCGACCCACAGGTTCTTCGACTTGGGATGCGTCTTGAGGAACAGCGAACCGCCGCCCAGTCCCTTCAGCGTGCGCACCACCTTCCAGGCATTGTCCGGATGCTTCTTGGGATCGGTGCCGATCAGCGAGATGGTCTCGTCGCCGAGATGGCCGGTCGCCCAGACCGGGCCGAACTTGGGATCGACAAAGTTGGCGCCACGCCCCGGGTGCGGCGTCTTGCCCACGTCGACCAGCTTGGTCAACTCGCCCTCCTTGGTGTCGATGACGGCAATCTTGTTCGAGGCATTGGCCGCATCCATGAAGTAGCGATGGGTCGATTCGAAACCCCCGTCATGCAGGAACGGCGCCGCCTCGATCATCTTGATCTTCAGGTTGTTGAGATCGCGGTAGTCGACCGAATAGACCATGCCGGTTTCCTTCACATTGACGAAGAATTCCGGTTTGAAATGCGAGGAAACGATGGCCGCGACGCGCGGTTCCGGATGGTAATCCTGGCCGTCCACGGTCATGCCGCGCGTCGACACGATCTTGCGCGGCTTCAGCGTGTCGCCGTCCATGATCACGAACTGCGGCGGCCAGTAGGTGCCGGCAACCGCGTACTTGTCCTCGTAACCCTTGGCCTTTGAACTTTCCACCGAGCGCGCCTCCATGCCGACCTTGATTTCGGCAACCGTGTCGGGTTTTTCCATCCAGAGGTCGATCAGGTTGATCTTGGCATCGCGGCCGATCACGAAGAGGTAGCGGCCGGAAGCCGACATGCGCGAAATGTGCACCGCGTAGCCGGTGTTCAGGATGCTGACGATCTTCTTGCTGTCGCCGTCGATCAGCGCAATCTCGCCAGCGTCACGCAGGGTGACGGAGAACAGGTTGTCCAGATTGAGATTGTTCATTTTCTTCTTCGGACGCTTGTCGACCGGAACGATCACCTTCCACGTCGCCTGCATCTCCTTCAGCCCGAACTCGGGGGGCGCCGGTGGCGTCTGCTGGATGTAACGCGCCATGAGGTCCACTTCGTCATCGGTCAGCACGCCCGAAGTCCCCCAGTTCGGCATGCCGCCGGGGGAGCCGAACTTGATGAAGACCTTCAGGTACTCCAGGCCCTTTTCCAGGGTGATGTCCGGGGTCAGCGCCTTGCCGGTCGCACCCTTGCGCAGCACCCCGTGGCACCCGGCGCAGCGCTCGAAGAAGATGCGCTTGGCCTTGTCGAACTCGGCTTCCGTCATCTTGGGCGCCAGGGGATTGATGTCCTGGTGCATCTTCACGTCAGCCAGCGGCGAACCGCCCGCCGCCTGATATTCCTGCATCGTGGTGTCGCCATGCGTCGTCGGCGCCTGTGCGAAAGCCAGGTGGCAGAGCATCGTCAGTGCCGGCACCGCCGCGAGATGGTAACGCTTGAAATTTCTGGAAATCATGAGTCCCTCCTCCTCTAGTGAAATCTGAATGGCGGCGCACTATCTCACCCGGATCGAACCGCGCCTTGATCGAAATCAAATGCCCAGAGAGGCCAGAGACCGCGTTGTTCCTGCATGGACACGAACTTGATCATTGACAAGAAAGCGATTCTTCCCGCGAGAAAGATGTGCCGGGCTGTGCTCGGCAAGGTCTTACGGCGACACCCGCCCGACCGGGTCGTTGAGCTTCGAGATCAGGGGCCGGGCTCGAAGGATTCTGGAAAGCACAACGTGAGAACAGAACGAGAACAGCAAACCAATTTTCAGCCAACAGGAGACAATCCATGAATGTCATCAAT
>ERZ761610.902-NODE-902-length-19299-cov-49.730669_pt1 | contig 19299 bp, 17 predicted proteins | sample MGYA00512164_ERZ761610 | MGnify/ENA primary metagenome ERZ761610 (study PRJEB28899, sample SAMN02850038) | bioreactor sludge metagenome | biome: EBPR Sludge; feature: EBPR Bioreactor; material: flocular biomat | place: Australia: Thorneside Wastwater Treatment...
CCAATCCCAACATTCCCATTTGTGAGCACAGTTAACCCAGAACCAGCCGTGGAGTTCGACTGAAACCGCGCCAAAATACCATTTGTCGAAGCCCCAGTATTAGCAACATTTAAAAGACCATTTGTAGAATTTAGCGACGCACTCGACGTGGTCACATTCATCGCGCTTCCGGTGGTCAATGCATTAGCCGACATAGACATCGGACTTTGAGTCGTGGCCGTTGACCAGTTCCAGGTTTGTGCAAAGTTAGTATTATCTATCGTGTTAGCTGCAGAGGCGGCTGTGATTGCAGAATACGCTGGCGCCCCGCCAGCCGAGTCCGTCACGCACGATAACACTGTACCATTAGACTTTAGCACTTCGCTAGGACCGCACGTCGGAGGCGCTGTTGTTGCAAACGTTTGAATCGTGCTAAATTGCGCCGCCGTTGCATACTGCGGAGATGTTCCAGCAAGAAGATTTGTTAGGTTAGTTAATTGCGTTGGATCAAGTGCCGGGGCTGCTGCGGGATTACCACTGCCATCAACGGCTCGCAAAAGATTAGTCACCGCAAATGTTCCCACTTTTTGCGATTCCAGAGCATACATCGATTGCGGGACATAATTTAAATTCATAATCGGCATGGCTTCATAGGCGGCCATGGTTTCATCTTTGAAATACACAACTAATTTACGACCATCTGATGAATTTGGTGTGTAGTCAGTTCCTGTTGCGCAGCGACTGGTATCCAAGGTCATTGTTCCACGATTAGCAAAAATTCGGTCCACTTGATACGTGGGGGAATCCAGACGAGTGCCTGTTCCATCATTCATGGTGAGTGAAAAAACTCCAGCGGATCCAGCCATATTTAATGTTTGAACTTCTTCGTACAGCAAGCAGTTTTCTGAGCCGGGTGATCGGACTTGCATGCGAAACTGAACAGCAGTTCCTTCTAAAGCAGTTCCATCGGGTTTGAAGATTCGGCCCTGGTATGACACTCCAGGGTTGTTGGCGAAACTAGACGACGCTAATAAAAATGTGAGTAAAAAGAAAAGTGTTCTCACTGAGTCTACTCTCCCGAGGTGATTCGTCCGTTAACGTGCAGGTAGACTCGATATCGATTTTGTGTGAAAGCAAATTGCTTATTGGTTATCATGCCAGCTGATTGTTTGACTCTAAATCCAGAGGCCGCTGTGGAAACGTAGTTACTAGAACCGGATACATTTTCAAGAGATGTTAATTTGTTAAACGGAGTCAGAGGCACACCTGAACTGCCATCAAGAGGAGTGATCGAGCTATGCATAAAGCAGCCTGATAAAACAAACTGAAGTGGAATAAAAAGTAAAATCCGTTGGTATTTCATATATCTAGATCTCGGACTTTGCGAGCGATGTCTTGAGTAGAAAATAGAATTCGTCTCAAATTGAAACGAAATTGTTAGCAAATGCAAACCGGTTCTATTTTTTTCCTTGGAAATACTAATTGCACTAGGGTTCTAAAGCTATGTTGCAATGCTCTTTATGCCGTTGCAAGTGCCTTGTGTCGTATAAGGTATTCGGAAATTTTTAAAGTTCTGTATTCTCCATCGTCGTCATCTTCAAGTAGCTTTGCCAGTACTTTCATCGCATCGGTGGTTGTAAAAATTCCTACGACTTCACGATTGTAGTTTACAATCACTGTACTTCCGATTTTTGATTCGGCCATTTCTTTAACGACGGTTTGCAAACTTGTGTCGGGAAGTACGGAAAATGGATTGGGTGTCATGATGTCAGAAACAGGATTAGTTCCTTTTATGTTGGAATTGTAGAGCCTAGAAAAATCTCGATCTGATAAAATACCAACTAAATTGTCTGACGCATTGGTAACTGGTAAGTGACGCATGCCCCACATTTGCATTACTTCTTTGGCCTCATTTATAGCAACCTGATCCCCGATTCTAACAGGTGCTTTAGTCATTTCTTTTGCTATCGATTTTGTCATAGATCCTCCCCGCTATGAAAAGACAGATGCAACGGGATGGCCAAGTCCTAATTCGAATATATTTTCACTGAAAGAGAGTTTGTGACAGAATTTCCCAAACTCTCGACTAAGGCGCTTTAAATTGGTAAAAATGTCATTTTCTATCGTTCAGTCGATTGCACTCTCTGAGTGCATAGCAAGGCTGTCGGTGTTTGCCTACTATTCAAAAAGTTCTAGTTCTAATTCGTCGGCCGTTATCTGCAAAGCGGTCTGTCGAGCTTGTTTGTAGAAATCGTGTTGATTGGAAATCCAGTCTCCCCAGGCTTCGTTCACAAAGAAATCACGTTCTTCAGGTTCAGTATCCTCGCTGATCGCGGCCTGACAGTAACTGAGTGTGTTTTCATCGAAATTCATTTTTTCTAAAACTCGGCACGCCAGTGTCCATTCAAACTGATTTAAGTAATCTTCAATTTGTTTCCAAAAATTTAAACCTTTTTTTCCTTGATTGCTCTTGCAAAAATAAGAAGTACAAACTCCGGGGCGATACGTCCAAATGGAACACTGGTTTCTATTTCCGTCGAAAAATGGGCACAGAAGTTCCGAACGTTTACCAAATCCGTCAGCACCAAGGGCCGAAATTTTATTTTGCTCGGCAATTGATGGATAGAGACCTACCGGAAGATAAATGCCTCTAGCCGCGGCTTTCTGTAAATCATCTAAAGATAAAGCGCCCAAGCTAAAGTTGGGAAGATATGGAAAATACGTACAACATTTCAAATGATTCAGAAATGGGCCAGGATCACGAGTTACGCCTGATGGATTGACCATCGCACACTGATCACACGTTGCTAAGGTTTCTTCGGGAACATCGCAAAGACGCTCCTTTAGCCATGGATCGTAAGCTTGAGGATACGGTTTCATTTTAAACCCACACGTTTTTGCACGTCATAATTTAGCTCCAAAACATCAAATGGCAGTATCAGCTATAGTATTGAATGAAAGGCAGAACGAAATCAATGCCTAAGGCTTTGGTTTTTGAGGGCAATAGCCATGGCGCCAGCCCATCCGAGTTGGAAACTCTCTACATACAAGGGGACGCTTTGAATACACAACGCATTTAGTGTCGATCAAATATCGACATTTTCCATCGCGAGTTTGTTTCAATGCAAAGAGTCCGGATTCCTTGCGATAGGCTGTAATTATATTTTCTTTTGTCAGACGGGTAATTACTTTTTTAAGCGGTTTACTTAGATCGTCATCAGAAACTAGATCTAGTTCAACCATATCTTCCCAACGAATTTCAATAGGCATCGTGCAGCAGGTGGCCGCGCACGTTTTGCAGCTAGTTTTAGTGTATTTCTTCCAGGTGGCTGGATTTTCTTTGTCGACCAGGTTGTCTAGTTTACTTTTTAATTTTGCCATATCTATCCGCGGGATCTATTGCATGACTCCAGAAAATTTAGTCGTATTTCCGGCCGTGTCTGAAACCGCAATAACAAATGGTCCGCGAGCTGGGGGAACGGTCAATCGCATTAGAAAAAGTCCTTTACCATATTGGCCTGTTGTCGAAAGAACTTTTCCATTTGGGGTTCTTAATTTTGTAACAAAGACCTGGCGAATATCGGGCCATTTGTTGTCGGGACCAATCAAGGCTTTCCTAAAATCCCACGCAAATAATTCGCGAGTGCTAAACTGAATGCCGATAAAAGGGGGTGTCTGCACATAGATACTGTTATCGCGCGTTTCTGTGGTGGCAACGACTACGTACTGCAAAGGTCCGATCACAGTCCCGGCATTTACTAATTCAACGACTGAACCATCGGAGCGAACTCCGTAGACGCCATGAATGGTTGGCGCAATGCGGTCGGGAGGCGCCAGAGTATAGGCTTCTGGATTGATAACTAAACCATCTTGTCGAAGAATATTGTAATGAATATGGTCATAGTCGCTGGGCCATGGAATAACCGATCCAATGACGGCGCCTTCCTGAACCACGACATTTCCTTTATTCAGAGCTTGAATTGTTTCTTTAGGAAGATTCATGGAATCGACATGATGAAGTTCAAAACGATATCCATCAGCTGTTGTTACTGCGAGTTCAAAGTACAAGTCATCATGAGGTTTTCCGTTCCAAGGAATCCAATGTTTAACTTCAGAGCCATCGGGATTGTCAGAATAGCTATAATAGCCACCCTCAAGTACTCCGGTCACCGGGGCTTTAACAACTGATCTGGCAGGGGATCTTAAATCGCAGCCCTTGTGATAATAAGGCAGGGCCATCCCATATTGTTGATAATTAACGTAGTTCTGCGCAATCGTACGAGCAGCATCAACAAATTGCACTGGCCACTTTAGGTTGCTTGGAGGTTCTGACCGTACCGTACGGTGGCCGCGATAATGAGGAAATGAATGAAAAGGACGATAGCCCATTTTTTGTAAAACTGGGGCCGGTAAAACGCGTTCATCGGCGCTGGCAGGTTTGGGGCCAATGGCAAAAGTTATAGTTAAGGCCGCTAATAGAAAAAAGCGAATGATCATTAGACTCTCCTGGCGTTGTAGGAGAGTAGTAAAGAAAACGCGTTCAAGTCAACGCCGTCTTTGTTCGCATCGCCTTTTAAGCGGCGCGGTTTTGAACTCGTTCCGCTATAGATTTCATGTTGAGAATAAGTAGGTTAACTCGAGTCGTACCATTGGAAATGGATACCGCCTCTTGAATATCACTATTCAGGCCAAAACTAGTATTAACAAACATGGTCTCGGGTAGTTTTGTTCTGTCATTTTCATGGAACGACTGAATACCTTCTACTGAATCTACGACGAGGCCAAACAGATCAGATCCTTTTTTAAAAATAAGAACTTTACCTTTTCCATCATCGGCACGAGCGGGAATAGAGTACATGGCCCGCGCATCAATCACCGTGACCAGTTCACCGCGTAAGTTAAGAATTCCTTTAAAGTGAGCCGGTAATCCAGGAGGGTGCATTAATGATTCTGGCATATCTATGATTTCGCGAATATCTTCGATGCCGACGGCATAGGTGTCTTTTATTGAAAACGAGATATACGTTTTCTTGGCTCCAGCGCGAACCTTTTTAGTGTTCTTTTCGGATTCGTTGGCTTTATACAATTGCGAATGGCCGTGGGTAAGTGCTTTGATTTCGTCGTTGTGGAGGATCTTGTGTGGATTCAAAAGTAAGATTTCTGCTTTGTCTGAAGCCAGAATACAGCCGACAAACATTTCTGAGCGCGGATTGTTAATTACTGGAAAGTTGACGAGCTCATCAGGAAAATAGGAAACGATGCTGTCAACGGCATCGACTAGCAGTCCAAAATAGACACCATCAATTTTTAAAACCACGATGCGCTGATCGTCTTTCTGGCGATTCAAATTTTCGGTAGGGTAACCAAAGAAACCGGCGCAATCAATGACCGGTACCGTTGAGCCCCGTATATCAATAATTCCAAGGCAATAGTCGATCGCTAAAACAGAATTTTGAATTTTCTCGACTCGGCGAATTTCCTGAATGTCTTGAATTCCTAGAGCACAACGGGACGGACCAATGTGAAGCGAAATGCACTTTTTTTGTAAGCCCCGTTTGCGTGTGCGAGATTCTTGGTTTTGCCGTGCATCGAGTTCTGCTTGTTGCGGTATGTTCTGTAATTTTAGAATGGCAGGGATATTCAATATTTGAACTATCCGTTGTCCATTGTTTTTGTTAAATACGCCACAGATAAGTTTCTCTTCGGTGACATCTTCAAAGTCGTTTTTTTCGTCATCATGACTTCTAAAAATTTCACATGTTTTGTCGAAAAGTAACCCTAGACGATACTGTCCAATTTCGACGATGGCGATACGCTGGTCTTCCGTCGATTGGGTTTCCGCTAGTTTAAAAATTGACTTTAAGTCAACAACGGGAATCACCGTACCACGTAAGTTAAATAGTCCTTTCAAATACACAGGTGATAAGGGCAGCTGGGCGTAAACCATAGGTGGTACTACGACTTCTTGGACGTATTGAACTGAAATGGCGAACTCACTGTCGTTTAAAAAAAAGGATCCGAAAATTTCTTTTTTTTCCATCGCCAACCTCATTTGTTAGTCGTAATTCTAGGTATTTTGTCGATTCTAAACGTAAAATTATTTGCAAAGATGATGATCTTTCTGCCTTCTTCGCCGCCGCCATCTTTACCAATCAGCTTAATTCCTAATTTTTTTATTTCGGCCTCGGCGACTGAAAAATTCACAGCTCCAATTAGGTCTTCTGAATTATTGGTTCCAGGACTGGTCATGTTTCCACCCCCAGCTACCACAGCATGTATTTCAGGATAATTTTCAGGACGTATTTTCATTAGGGCTAGTAACGACGGAATCGCTTGCGTAACGTAGCGTCCATCAATAGCAAACGAGGGCGCGGGATTGATGGGCAGCAGGCAGTGAGATAGCCCGCACACGTTTTTCTGCGGCCATAAAAATGCAATGCCTACGCAGGATCCAAGCAACGCTTTAAGGGTTTCACCCTTTTTAGCAATTTTAATTTCGCCAATGTGTACATTTACTTCTGTCATGCAGCCCCATGCGTTTTTTTATTTAGAGGTACTTTTTTATAGACGAGGGGTTCTGACAACTGAAAATCAGTTTGAATATGTGATAAGGATTCAGATTCTCCAATAATCAGAACGCCTTGATCGGAAAGTCGGGGAGAGGCCATTTTTAGAACCGTCTCTTGATCGGGACCGGTGAAATAGATTAGGACATTTCTAAGTAACACCAAGTCGAATCGTTCGTTGATAGCCAAGGGTTTAAATAGGTTATGCTGCAAAAAGCGAATACGATTTCGGGCTTCGGGAGTTAGTTGGTATACATCATTGCCCATTGACTTCATGTATTTCACAAAACTTTCCGGTCTATTTTTTCTAAACACCTCGATTGATTTTCCAGTGTAAAGACCTTTTTGGCATAGACCGATCATTTCTTGGGATACATCCGTGCCTATAATTTGATAGTTAAATCCGGGGTTTTTCTCTTTAAATGATTGGCAAAGGACGGCAAGAGAATGTGCTTCTTCCCCTGACGATGCGGCCGCAGACCAAACCATCAATGTCTTTCCGTGATTGTCGTTGTGCCAATTAGGAAGAAAACTCTTTTCAATATAGTCCCAAACTCTTGGTGTTCTGAAAAAATAGGTTTCATTTGTAGTGACTAGATCTACGAATACAGTTTTTTCGCTCGGGGTGTTTATTACATATTGGTAGTATTCTTCATAGCTATTCAAAGAAAGGCTAACGACTCGTTTGCGCAAGCGTCCTTGTAGCATCGAGTGTCGGTTGGGGGCAATAGTAATGCCTGTTAATTGGTGAGTTAATTTTAGGAAGTTCAAAAAACAGGCGTCGTTAAGTGTGCTTAAGTCCATTCTGTATCCTATTACGATGCGAATTTCTGTACCGCTTGTTTTAATTCTTCTGCTGCATTTGCGATTTCACGTGTGGCTTGCGCAATTGAATCAGACGAAGCTGCGGATTTTTCCGTTGCATCGGCGACCTGCTGAATCGCGCCCGCTACATCTTTGGCCGCCGTTTGTTGTTCCTGAGCAGCCACGGATATTTCAGAAATAGCTTGCGTTGTTTTTCCCACGCCATCGACGATTTTTTTAAATGCGTTTGCGGCCTCTTTTGAAATTTCACCACCTTGATTGACACGTTTCACGGATTCATTAATAAGTTTAGAAATATCTTTCGTGGCTTGAGAGGAACGTTCCGCTAATTTGCGAACTTCATCCGCCACCACCGAGAAACCGAGTCCATGTTCACCGGCACGTGCGGCCTCGATGGCCGCATTGAAAGCAAGTAAATTAGTTTGACTAGCTATTTCGCTGATCACTTTAACAATTTCATTAATTTCTTCGGATGACTTATTGATTAAATCCATTGCTTCAATAGAACGAGCAATAGCCTTTGAACCCAAGTCGGCTTCCTGCTGAGTCGTCTTAGCAATTGAGTCTGCGGATTTACCGTTTTGTGCGATGGAATCAATAGACGCACTTAGTTCTTCCACAGAAGCATTCATTTCTTCTGTAGTCGCGCCTAGTGATTGGGCTCCCTGGGCAACATTCGAAATTTGACCAGATACGACTTTAATTCGCTCTGCTAACTCGACTGACGTTTTTAGCACCACTTCATTGAATTGATGCTTTTTGTGAATCTGACCTGTGATATCGGACGCAAACTTTACAACTTTAAAAGGGCGACCTTCGCTGTCAAATATCGGGTTGTACGAGGCATTGATCCAAACTTCCTTACCGTTCTTACCAAAACGTTTGTATTCGGCCGCTTCGAATTCTCCGCGACCTAGTTTTTGCCAAAACGCTTGGTATTCTACCGAATTTGCATATTGAGGATCGCAAAACATACGATGATGTTTTCCTTTGATTTCCTCTAACGAGTAACCCAGCGTGTTTAGGAAATTCGAGTTTGCCGTTAGTATTGTGCCGTCTAAGGTAAACTCGATGATGGCCTGGGCTTTACTGATCGCCGCTATTTTGCCTTCAAATTCAGCCGTGCGAATTTTGGCTTGCGTAATGTCTGTTGCGAATTTAACTACCTTAAAGGGTTTACCATTTTTGTCAAAGATAGGGTTGTACGAGGCATTTATCCAAATTTCTTTGCCGTTTTTCCCAAAGCGTTTGTATTCGGCCGCTTCAAATTCACCACGACTTAGTTTTTGCCAGAAGGACTGATATTCCGGGGATATTACGTATTCGGGGCAACAGAACATTCGATGGTGTTTGCCTTTTATTTCTTCTAATGAATAGCCCAATGTATTTAGGAAGTTACTGTTAGCATTAATGATGGTTCCATCTAAGTTAAACTCTATGACGGCTTGAACTCGGTTTAAAGCGTTGATCATTCCGGTCATTTCATCGTGATTGGTTTCTAGCGTATCGTTTAAGTTTTCAAAACTTTTTGCTGCTAACATCGAGGCCCCCTATTTTTAATTTAAATAAACCTACTTTAGTTTTTTCGGCGCAAGAATTGGGGAAATTGATTTCAACGAGACAGTTGAGGCGCACAATAAATTTTTATAGAGAAAGTGGAATCGAAAAATGATTTCAATTCAACGAGTTGGGGATTTTTTTTCGTTCTCAAGATTCCTTGAGGTGCTTTGTGTGTTTTAAAAATGAGGCAGTATCGTTTTGAAAATGACTACTAGATAAACAAAAAAACTAAAAATTGGCTTAGAAATGTATCTAAGCCGGCAATGTCATTATTAGGGGCTTGCCTCGAGTGATAACCATTGTGTGCTCGTACTGTGCGGTATATGTTCCCGGCTTTGTTATCAGCGTCCAACCATCACCATTCTCGAAAACTTCATGAGCTCCCGACGAAATAAACGGTTCGATGGTGATAACTTGATTTTCTTTCAAAATGCGCGTGTCACGTTTATCATAGTAACCGGCGATAAAGCCGGGTTCTTCATGCAAGGCACGCCCAACTCCGTGACTTCCTAAATTTTCAATCACGGTCAGGCCGTTACGTCGAGCTTCGGTTTCAATTGCGTGGCCAATGCGATTGATTCGTGCGCCAGCACGGGCTTCGATCATCGCGTTCTCTAGCGCTTTTTTAGCAGCAGCACAGAGGCGTAGATAAAGATTAGAATGCGGAGGAATAATTGCCGATCCGCCAGTGTCTGCAAAATAACCATCGAGTTCCGCTGAAACGTCGATATTCACCAGGTCTCCCGCTTGTAAAATTTTTGAGCCGGGGATGCCGTGGGCCGCTTCTTCATTTACACTGATACACGTAAATCCGGGGAAATTGTAAGTCAGTTTTGGGGCCGACCGAGCGCCGTGAAATTCTAAGAACCTCCCACCGATAGCATCAAGTTCGCCGGTCGTGATCCCGGGCTCAAGTTTTGAATGCATATGTTGAAGACAGCGCGCAACAATTTTTCCAATTTTACGAAGGCTCTCTAGATCTTTTTCAGTATTAATTGACATAATTTTAAAATATCCGTTTTAGAAGTTTATCACGAAATTGTAAGAATTTATTTTTTTCAGGTTCGTTGCCAGCCGGTAATAGGGGCTTAACGGGAGTGGCTAATTCAATCGTCGCGATAAATACATTTTTCTGAATTTCAATTTTTTCGATGTGATAGTTGCCGCTAGTTAGTTTGTCTTTCAAATAAGCTTGCACATCGGCTTCAGTGTAATCTTTTCTTGAGTAGATGTCAGCATCCAATGCGCCTGCCACGCGAATTTTTTTTCCACCGGCGTCTAAATCAAAAAGAGGCTCAGCGTTTAAGGATTTTAGATCGCTATGCTTAATTGCAGTTTCAAACGAGATTAGGCCTTTTTGGACAAGATATTGCTTAACTCGGTTGAATAATTGGAATCCAGAAATATTTTGATCCAAAGAGCGCGCCGTTGTTAAAGCCTTTGAATCCATAATGCGCCCAAGTAACTGCCAATTCGGCGATTGAATCAATTTGTTGACGACCGCTGTATGCAGGGTCGGCACTATATTTTGAACTCGTTCTCTGTATTGGCTCGAACTTAGGGGAATGAGTGCATATTGAGTCGAGACGTCATAGCGTCCACCGAAGCCAGAACCACGAGATAAATCGTTATCAGTGCCCAATAATTCTAAGTGATATCCCTCTACTTTCCCATCGCGAAGGTCTTCTAGACCCTTGTGAAGAACTGAATCTGATCGTACGCCCATTCCACTTACAGAGCCATAGGTTTCAGTGATTATCCATACGCCAAGTTTTGTATCAAAGGACAAACCACGTGGGTTTAAATTCAAATCGGTAGCGAGCGCATAGGCGTCGTTGTGTTTTTGAGGAAGGCCGCGTGTAGCGACAGAAATTTAGGCCATGTTTCGTTGGATGTTGTGGTAAGACGACCATTTTGGATCTTCGTATTTATCGGGAAATATACCGGCAAGATCCAGAAGCGTGCGTTCCGGAAGCTGACGAACACCATTGATCAATGATGCGCTTAACTCGCTGTTAAGTTCTTTAATTTCAGTCGCGCGAGGACTGATTTGAGAAAGGGCTTTGTCCCAGGAGTTATCATCACGATTAGTTCTAGTGACCGACTCAAATTCGCTTAAGGTAAGTTTTCCGCGATAAAATAGTTTGCAACTGATCGACTCAGCATAAATAGGTCGGGCAGAAAGCAACAAAATACCAAAACTGAACCAATATTTAAGTTTCATAAGCCACCTCAAGATTTCTTGATTTGCATTGTGCAAATCAGGACACCGGTCTTTTCGATTATATTTGAACTCAAATGGAAAAAGACCCGTGTAGGCCGAATTTTGCCGACACGATATCATAGTTGTGCGCGTTCCGGATGAAAGGCTTGTTAATTTAAGGGATGTTGAGCCGAAGGAAAGAAGTCATTTTTCTATTCGGAGGATCCACCTATGAGTTCCTACTCATTGAAGTTCAAGATTTCAGCTCCCATTGCCTGCTTTACAATCATCATTCTTGGTAGCATGACGTATTTCACAACTCACCGTAGTTTCATGACGGCAAGGGAAGCTGCGGAAACAATTAATCGAGATATCGCGCATTTTTATTCGCGCAAAGTGCAGGTGTCCTTGGAAGAATCGCTGCTTCTTACGCGAACATATTCACAGGCCATGTTTGGAAAAATGAAAGTTGGGACGCCCTCACGCGAAATCGCGATCGCCGAACTTGAACAAATTTTAATTCAAAATAAACAGATAATTGGTGCTTGGACAGGATGGGAACCTAATGCATTTGATGGCAACGACACTCAGTGGGTCAGTAAAACTGGCCATGATCAAACAGGTCGGTTCGTTCCTTACTGGAGTTATGAAAATGGAAAAGCTAACCTGACTCCACTTTTGGACTATGTAAAAGCGGGTGAAGGAGACTACTATATTGTTCCAAAAGAGAGAAAAAAAGAAACATTTGTAGAGCCTTACATTTACGCGATCGCCGGCGTTCCTACGCTGATGACCTCTGCCGTGACCCCAGTGCTAATTGATGGAGATGTAAGGGGGGTAGTGGGCGTTGATTTAGGTTTGAGTGAAATTCAAAAAGAAATAGCAAAGATCAAACCCTACGAAACGTCAGAAGCCTATTTACTGACAGATAAAGGGACATGGGTAGCGCATCATCAATCGGATTTAATTACTAAAAAAGCATCGTTTCCTGTTGAGTCCGAGAAAATACTTAATGCCGTTCGTGCGGGGGAAGAGCTGTCGGTTACGGCTCGTAACCCAGATGATGGTGAAGAATATCTATATGTTGTCGCGCCGGTTTCAATTGGACGTACCGATCAAACATGGAGTCTGGTGATTCGTACGCCTACGAAAACCATTCTGGCGGGAGCTACGTCTTTAATGATAACTCAAATTTTAATTGGTGTGTTTGGTTTAGCTGTTCTAATTGTTGCTGTGTTCTTTTTAGTTCATAAAATTTCAAAAGATATTAGCAAACTGTCTGGTAATTTGAATACATCGGCGTCAGAAGTGACGTTAGCGATCACTCAACTAACCGGCGCCGGGCAAGTGTTGTCGCAATCGGCTTCGGAATCAGCTGCGTCTATTCAAGAAACGGTAGCGTCGCTTGAGGAAATTAATTCTATTGTCCGAAAAAATGCTGATAATGCAAAACTTGCGGCCAATTTATCTAGAGATTCGATGAAAGCCGCGCAAACTGGCGAAATGGAAGTTCATGATTTGGTGGACAAGATGGTCGAGATCTCGGCCTCTTCTAAAAAAATTGAAGAGATCATTAGCGTGATTGACGATATCGCATTTCAGACAAATTTGTTGGCGCTAAATGCAGCGGTTGAGGCCGCACGTGCGGGTGAACAAGGAAAAGGTTTTGCTGTGGTAGCCGAGGCGGTAAGAAATTTAGCACAAAAAAGCGCAACGGCAGCGACGGACACGACAAACTTAATCAAATCGAGCGTGACTCAAGTTCAGCAAGGGAAACAAAAAGCGGAATCATGCGGGCTACTCTTGGAAAAGATCGTGAGTTCAATTGAAAAAGTATCAACGCTGAATGAAGAAATTTCTAATGCGTCTGAAGAACAAGCTACGGGGGTAAGTCAAATCAGCACGGCCATGAACAGATTAGATCAATCCGTTCAAGCTAACGCCTCGTCTGCAGAAGAAATCGCGGCTTCGTCCGAAGAAATTGACGCTCAATCAAAAATTATGAAAGGCGTTGTAAAAACTATGGATGAAAATATTCAAGGATCTGATCGCAAAGAAACAATTGGAATGGCATCATAAGGAGACGCACATGTTCAAAATCACATTTACCCTAGCACTTATTCTTTTCGGAACTTCATTTAGCGTGTCGTACGCTGAAGAAACCGCCCCTTCTATCAATCTTGATTCTGCGGAAATTCAGTTTCCCCGTTTCGAAGAAATGATGGGTAGAAATTTCGTTACGTCCGCAACTATATATTTGTCTTCGAACTATATTTTCCGTGGTATTACCCAGACGAAAAATCGTCCGGCCACTCAGGGGTCCTATAATTTAACCCATACGTCGGGTGTTACGTTTGGCGGTTTTGTATCTAATGTTGATTTAGACACGGTGGCGCCAGAGGTAACGAAAACGGAAGGTGATATTTATCTGGCATACAACGGTGAAGTCGGTAGTGTGTCGTGGGGTGTGATGGCCTTACAATACACATATCTAGAAAATTCAAAATTAAACTATAGCGAGTACGCCGTGTTTGCGCGCTCGGGTTTTTTTAAAGTCGATGCGGCGTACGCGCCGGAATATGGCGGCGTTAAAAGCTCTGCGACCTATTTACGTTTATCAGCGACTGCGCGTTTAAATAAAACCGATTTACTTGTATTTTCGGCGGGGCAAACATCGTTTAGTGATAAAAATTTAATTGGCTTTAAAAACTACACGGACTATAAAATGGCACTTACTCACACGGCGGCTGAGTTTACGGCCGAATTTGCGTACACGGATACCGATCGCCAAGATTTAACGGGAAGCGCGCTATCTGATCGAGCTCTCACATTCAGTATTTCACGCACGTTTTAGTTTTATTGGGTTTGGGTGATTCATTCTGAGTCAGTTAAGATTTAGTCAAGTATTTGATTTAGCTCTCCGATAGTCTAGTAAGATTAATAAATATCGGAGGGTAAAATGAATCTGTACGTTAGTTGCTTTACCTCAGGCGTATTTCTATTATTAGTGGGCTGTGGTTCTGGCTCGTCACTTGTTTCTATAAGTGTCCCAAGTATTGGGACGGACACGGAAACTGTTCCCGACAATTCTAATACAAATCCAGGAACGGGAGGTGGGGGTAGTTCTTCACCTGCACCGACGACGTGTCCGACTCACTTTATAAAGGTTCCCGCCAATTCAAGTCTGGGAACTGCCGATTTTTGTCTGGCAAAATTTGAAATGAAAGCTTCGTTAAATGATGGTACCGCGGTATTTGACGGGAACAATAATGGAACTCCATTAGATGTTTCATTGCATAAGCCGGAATCACGTCCAGATGGGATTCCTTGGGTACGTATCACTCTTTCTCAAGCGGCTGCTGAGTGTACGAGTCTTGGAGCAGATTACCATTTATCAACCGTAAAGGAATGGCAAGCGGCAGCTTTAAATGTTGAGTCAGTGGCTTCTAATTGGAGCGGTAATTCAGTAGGTAGCGGGACGATTATTCGCGGACATTCTGACGGTGCGATTTCAGCATCCGCGGTTACCGATGGTTATGCAGTCAGTACCACTGTTTATTTGTTAGGAGCAAAAAACGCGACGGATCCATTTGGTGGAACGGGGCAGACTTCAGGAAATCAAAAACGCACCCATACGCTCTCGAACGGCGAAATTATTTGGGATATGCCGGGAAATGCGCGCGAGATTGTAGACCCAAACGGAAGTGCCGTCGGTGTGAACTACACGGGTCCAACTAGTTCGGGTTTCTATGAGGTCCTAGGAACAGAGTTGTCATCAACGATTTCTAGTTTAACATTTACATCTGGTTCCGGAGGATTGTCGTTAGCTTGGTTTACGCCAGCGACGACGGCGCTCAATAATACCACTCATGAAATTGGTCGTGCCTATATCAATAGTGGCGCTCGAACCGATCGCATGATCACTCGCGGTGGAAATTTTAGTAGTGGAAATAGCCCTGGATTATTCGCGGTGGATTTTGATTCGGCCACTACAGGAACATCATCCTCAGCTAGTTTCCGCTGTGTAAAGAGTTTATAAAACCAAATCTGTTTTTGTAACAGGAAACACGCTTGTGCAAGATAGGCGTGTTTACGTTAAAAGAAAATCAAAAGTTATCAAAGTACTGTAAAAATCCAAAAAACTGCCGATAAGTTATATATGAAATTGAATGCTCAATGGTCATTAGTGTATTTACTGTGGATCATTCTCGTTTGTTCGTCAGCGTGCACGCTAGATACTCGAATTTCTACCTTAGAGAGCAAGAGCTTTGAGAAATCTCCCGAGGGAAATTTTCCTGGTGACGAGCCATCCACGCCACCGGGTCCAATCGTCAGTAAACCATCAGGCAATCCGTATTTTAATTCCCATGTAGGATCCCTCCAATACGATTCTTTTGGTCGTGCAATCTATGTCGGTGCATTTTCAGCGTTCACGTTCGACAGGTCTCATCACGTAGCGCGAATTATGCGTTTAAATACGAACGGTTCTTTAGATACAACATTTGATACCGGAGTTGGTTTAGCTGCGCCCGCTGCACGAATAGGAATGACGGCAGCTAACGATATTATACTGTCAGGCGGATTCTATTCGTATAGCGGAGCTAGTGTACCAAACATATTTAAAATAGGACCGCTTGGGCAAAGAGTCACCGCCTATAATCCAGGAGTTTACGCCAGTGTGTTTGAATTCGTGCAGACACCAGCAGAGAAGATTATTGCAGTTGGAAATTTTTATTATTGGGATACGTTCGCAACATCACAAGAGAGCATTGTACGAATCAATGCCGATGGAACTCGAGACACGAGCTTAACGATTGGTTCAAGCTTTAATCCTGTTCGCACCGCCTATGCTTTGGGTTTACAGTCTGATGGTAAAATTGTGATAGGTGGAGATTTTAATAGCTACAATGGTAGTACCTCGCCAAAACTTATTCGTTTAAATTCGAATGGTACTTATGATAGTACGCTGGCGGTCGGAACTGGATTTAACGGGACTGTTTACGACTTAACTATTCTTTCAGACGGCAGCATCATCGTTGTTGGTAATTTTACAAGTTATAAAGGCACCACCGGAGTTAATCGCATAGCTAAGCTGAGCTCAACTGGTACGCTCGATATGGCCTTTGTAACAGCGATTGGTTCGGGATTTACGACAGCGGTAACCAAAGTTAAGGAAATTCCAGGCATGGGACTTATAGTGGGGGGCTTGTTCACCACATTCCAGGGTTCTCCCGCTGGGGGATTAATATGCCTTAATACAAACGGCACACGATGTTCAGGAGTTAACTTTGGGGCAGGGATTGCCGGTGGCGGAGCCAATGTGTCTGATTTTGTGAAATTAGACGCGAATACTTTAATTGTGGTGGGTGATTTTAAAACCTTTGATTCCGTCGCTAAAAATAACTTAGTAACTTTAAATCTGGATGGGTCCATCGCAAATAGTCTTCCTGATTTTAAAGGTGTAGAGGCGAGTTCTAATATATCGGCGGTTTATGTTCAGCCGGATGGTAAGATTATTTTAAGTGGTGAATTTATGATTTATGATCCAACGGAAACGGGTGGATTGGTTCGATTTAATGAAGATAAAACATTAGATGAAGATTTTCTGCAAAATGTTCAGAATTTGCCGGTAAGTATAGCTTCGCAAAAAGTTTTAATAGATCCAAGTGATCGGTTATGGGTTGCGGGAAGTATTACGTCGACAGGCGGGTATAATGCCGCCAACATCCTACGTCTATCGAGCGACGGATCACTGGATACAGCGTGTACGAACTCACTTGGTTCGGGGTTTAATGGAATGACCTCATGGATATTTGCGCAGCCCGATGGTAAAATATTCGTCTCTGGATATTTTACGACCTTTAGTGGAAATATGATCAGCGGAGCCGCGCGAATAGCGACCAATTGTACATCTGACTCGAGTTATTCGACAGGAACCGGAGTGACGGGAACGATAGTAAAATCATTTTTATTATCTACTGGAAAAATTTTGCATTTTGGCTCTACTTTAACAGGATATTCTGGCACAACGGTCTCTAAAGTTATTCGTGTAAACAGCAATGGTACCTTGGACGGTACGTATCCTAACAATTCCAGTAAAACCGGCTGGATATATGACGTGTTCATGGATACCTCGGATCGGCTTTATGTGTTGGCTCCCGGCTCAACCTACAACGGTACCGCCACAAACGCCCTTAGTCGTATTTTGCCAGACGGCACAGTAGATCCTAGTTTTAGCATTGGGGCTGGATTTGATGTCATTCCGAATGTCGTTAAATTTTTTGGAAATAAAATTTATGTGGGTGGCAACTTTACGACCTACCAGGGTGGCGCGGCCAAGTACTTTGTTATTCTAAATGATGATGGTACCGAAGATACGACGATCCAAAGGCCAGAGGCTTTGTTTCCTGTTTCGGATATCGCGATTTCCCCCGACGGAAAAATTGAATTCGGTTATGAAATTATCGAAATACAGTATTAAAAAGACGATCGCTTAACAGACGCCAACACATTATTTTTTAAATTTAGTTTTCGGAGTCAGAGTAATTTCTGTGTTATTAATTTTAGCTTTAAGAAATTCGGATACTCCTAAATATACCAAAGCAACATCATACAGCTTTCCGTTTTGATCTCTTAATATTAAGTGATCAAACGGCCCTTTGCCTGAATCGATTGTTCCGAGGCCATGTTTTGTGACGGAAATTAATTTCACGGCAGTGAATTCAAGACCGGAGTTCGGAGTAATGTGATCAATTTTTAAATCTTTGATTTGATATTTATAGTGAGTGGCAGAGGCCGGATCGACCAGTTTAAGCTTAATTTGCCCCATTTCTTTTAGGCACAGATAGTCCGAATCTTCGCCTGATAACAAACTGGTGCCTTTAGTTAATACGATTTTCGCATGGGCGATGTCATCAGTCAGGGGAACTTCCATTTCGGTATAGGGGCAGCTATCGTTAAACATAAATACGTATAGGAAAGCGCCGAATACAAAAAATAGGGCAATCGCAAAGAACTGTTTCATGTGTCATCTTAAAAATGGCTAAAACGTTAAGTCATCAAGAAAGTGCTACCAGCCTATAGTCCTCTGTCTATTCGCATCCCAGCCTTGATCTCAGTCTAATTTTCACTGGATCAAAATCGAGAGTGCTGCGTGTTTGATACAATCTTAGGCATTCACTCGCAATAATGAAATATGCATAAAATTCAAATCACAATAAGAACAAGAGTAGTAGCGGCTTTTGCGTTGTTAGTGGGGTTAACTGGTTGTAACAAGTTTAATGCAGCGGCCAGTCCTGTGTCCTCAGAAATGGGATCAATCGTTTGTCCGCAAAGTTACGAAGTCACAATGGATTTTTTTGGCCAATTAGTGACCAACCAAGATGCAACAGCGGATGAAGTAACAGCTCAAGAATTTTCGGATGCGATAAATACAGACCAAACTTTCCAAGGGGCCGCGAGTACCTATTTCAAAACAGAGTTGTACTCGCTTTATAAAGAGTTTTATCAAGACGTAAAGTATTTATCTACTGTAGAGAAAAATGCAAATCTAGCAGAGCTCGTGACGATGCTAAAAGTGGAAGATACCGATACCTCTGCACGCCAAGAACTTGTGACTAAGTACAAAGCTAAAGTAAATGAAATCAGCCGTAACATGCAAAGCATGGGCTATTCATGTCCTATTGCTGATGATAATACCGACTTGGGCGGAACGCCTAAGCCTGTTCCTGGTGGAGGTACACTGACTCCACGTGAGATAGTAACAAAAGACCTTATCGCATCTATGCGAAAAGTATTTGCCGTTACCTATCAAAGCTGCGCTGTTCTTGATAGAGAGCCGCTTAATAAAGATGATAAAAATGTTCAAGGTATTAAGGAATCCTGTTGTAACGGTGATGGGTTGATTCGAACGATTAGTAGCCTATCTCAGGTGCAAGCGACGCATCACTATATTCAACCCTCTTATGGCAGTCAGTGTGTAAATATTAGAAAGAATCCGTTAATTTATGATTACGGCGGACGTCCATCATTTACTCGCGGATCGACGGGACGTTTGAATTTCTTTAGTAACTATGGCGGCTCTGAAGTTCTGGGTTACGACTGTTCGGCAATGGTTTACACGGTCGTCATGGGTGCCGGCTTTCGCTTAAAGGAAAATAAAATGTT
>ERZ761610.904-NODE-904-length-19274-cov-38.286695_pt1 | contig 19274 bp, 13 predicted proteins | sample MGYA00512164_ERZ761610 | MGnify/ENA primary metagenome ERZ761610 (study PRJEB28899, sample SAMN02850038) | bioreactor sludge metagenome | biome: EBPR Sludge; feature: EBPR Bioreactor; material: flocular biomat | place: Australia: Thorneside Wastwater Treatment...
GATGGCGATAAAGACCAGCCTCCGCGACTTTCAGGAATACCTTTCGGGGCGTCTCACCGGCGCCACGCACGGACACGGCACATCTTCCTGGCTGGGGGTGCGGGCCGGTGACCAGAACTGGCTTGTCGACCTGTCCGAAGGCGGCGAGATCGTCCAGGCGCTCAAACTTACACCCGTTCCGCTGACGCGACCCTGGTTCGCGGGGATCGCCAATATCCGCGGGAGCCTCTACGCCGTCGCCGATTTCGCGGTCTTCTGCGGGGGCGCCGCCACGCCGCAGAGCAGCGATTCGCGACTGCTGCTGGTTGGCAGCAAGTACGGCGCCAACGCGGCGCTGCTGGTCAATCGCATGCTGGGCCTGAAGAACCCCGACGACTTTGTCGCCGAGTCGGTGGATACCGCGGACCCTGCCTGGGGTACGGCCCGCTTTTCCGACAGCCAGGGCCAAGTCTGGCGAAAACTCTCGGTGCGCGAGTTGCTTGCCGATAACGATTTCATGAATATTGGGGTCTGATTGCTCCTGACCCCGAGCGGAGGATAGAGATGGCGTTGAGCTTGAACAACCCTGGTCAGGGTGGCAAGGAGGGTGCAAAAGCCACGGGGAAGGCGGCGAAGGCGCCTTCGGCCGGGGGCTGGCTGCCGGGATCATTCACGCAGCAGCCGGTCATCCAGCAGATGAAGACCCTGGGCGGCATTTTCGTCGTGCTGTTGGTCGCCATCGCCATCCTGGTCTTCTTCAACAACCGGACCTCGACCTACGGCACCGCTTACGTCGCGGCTTCGGGCGAAATGCGCATGCTCTCGCAGCGTTTGGCCAAGGCGTCGACGCTGGCCCTGCAGGGCAATCCCGCGGCCTTCGCGCAGCTGAAGGATTCCCGGGAGACCTTCGGCCGCCTGCTGGAGCGGCTGACCTCGGGTGGCGACATCGCCGGTACCGACGTGCCCGCTTCGCCTGCGGCCGTGCAGGCGCAGCTGGAAGCGCTGACCAGGATCTGGGCGGAGACCGACAAGGACGCCATGACGGTGATCGGCCAGGAGGCGAACCTCGTCGCCCTGGGCAAGAACGTGACCACCATCGACAACGAAAACCCGGTGATGCTGGAACTGGCGGAGCAGGTGGCCGCCCTCAAGCTGCAAACCGGCGGCGGCGCGCGGGAGATCGCGGCAGCCAACCAGTTGGTCATGTTGACGCAGCGGATCGCCAAGAACGCCTCGGCGCTTCTGGTCGGTGACGAGATCAACCCGGAAGTGGCCTTTCTGCTGGGCAAGGACACCAATGCCTTCCGCGATACCCTGCAGGGGCTGAACAAGGGTGGCGGCGACGCGGATACGCGCGAGAAACTGGCGGAACTCGACAACGCCTTCAAGTCCTACCAGGCGGCGATCAGCGGAATTCTCGGCAACATGCAGCCGCTGGTCCTCTCCAAACAGGCGGGCGCCCGCATCTTCCGCGGCAGCGAGGAGTTGCTGAAGGCGACCGACGATCTGGCGACCGGCTATCAGCAGGAACTTTCCGAGCAGGGGTTCTTCATCGTGTTGCTGATTGTCCTCACCGTCCTGGCTGTGGCCGTCCTCTCCTTGCTGGCCAAGATCTATCTCGCTGACACCCGGCGCCGCGCCGAGGACGCGGAACAGCAACGCCAGGTCTCGGAGCGAACCAACCGCGAGAACCAGGACGCCATCCTGCAGTTGATGAACGAGCTGGGGGATCTGGCCGACGGCGACCTGACGGCCAACGCCACGGTGAGCGAGAACATCACGGGCGCCATCGCCGACTCCATCAACTACACCATCGAGGAACTTCGCCTGCTGGTCGGGCGCATCAACGATGCGGCAAACCGGGTGACGACGGCGACGGAAATCGCCCGCCAGACTTCCACCGAACTGCTGACCGCCGCCGAAAGGCAGTCGCGTGAAATTCGCGATGCCGGCCAATCGGCGCTGGAGATGGCCCGCTCGATGAGCGAGGTTTCCGGCAATGCGACCCAGTCCGCCCAGGTGGCCCGCCAGTCGCTGGCCGCTGCCGAGAAGGGCACGCAGGCCGTCGAGGACTCGATCAAGGGCATGAACGAAATCCGCAACCAGATCCAGGAGACGTCGAAGCGGATCAAGCGCCTCGGTGAAAGCTCCCAGGAGATCGGCGAAATCGTTGAACTGATTTCGGACATTACCGAGCAGACCAACGTTCTCGCCCTGAATGCCGCCATCCAGGCGGCTTCGGCGGGTGACGCGGGTCGCGGCTTCACGGTGGTTGCCGAGGAAGTGCAGCGACTGGCCGAACGCTCCGCTGAAGCAACCAAGCAGATTTCGGCGATCGTCAAGACGATTCAGACCGATACGCAGGATGCCGTATCGGCCATGGAACAGTCGACGCAGGGTGTGGTTGAAGGAGCAAAGTTGTCCGATGCCGCGGGTCAGGCGCTGACCGAGATCGGCCAGGTGTCGCGCAACCTCTCGGACCTGATCGAAAACATCTCGACTTCGACCCAGGACCAGGCAAGGTCGGCGACCGATGTCGCCAGGCTGATGCAGGGGATCCTGAGCGTCACCGAGCAGACGACCGCCGGTACGGAGCGTACTGCGGCGGCGGTCGAGGAACTGAGTTCACTGGCCTCCGAACTGAAGGGTTCGGTTGCCGGCTTCAAGGTCGATTGAGCGAGAGCTTATGAATGCGGCAAGCGAATTCGATCTGGGTCCGCTGACCTGGGTCAAGGGTGAGATCGACCTGGCGCTCGAGCGTGCCGCCGATGCACTGGGTCAGTACGGGTTGACCGGCGATCCGACACAAATGCGGTTCTGCCGTACCCACATCCACCAGGTGCAGGGCGCCCTGTCCATTGTTGGCCTTGACGGCGTGACACAGGTGATCGAGTCGCTCGAAGCCTTGAGCGGCGCCGTGGAAGACAACCGGGTGCAGGCGACAGCCGGGGTTTCGGCCACGCTGGGGGACGCCATCGAGGCGATTCGCAGATACCTGGACGATCTGATCGCCGGCGAGCCGAATCAGCCGTTGCGCCTGTTGCCCACCTATGCGGCGCTGGCGAAGGCGCGCGGGCTGCCGGCATGCAACCCCGCTGACCTGTTCTATCCGGATATCACCCGCCGGCCGCCCCGGTACGCGGCGCCGGTTGCGCCGCTCTTGCCGGAACAGATGTTGACGCTGCTGAAATCCGAACGCGCACGCTTTCAGAAGGGACTGCTCGCCTGGCTGAAACACACGACGGATCCGCATCTTGCGCTCGAGCACATGCACACGGCGCTGGACAATATCGAGGCGACCCAGGAGTCACCCGCGGCGCGCGCTTTCTGGTGGGTCGCGCTGGCATTCGTCGAGTCGCTGTTCGATCATCGGGGGGAGGCCGACGCCGAGTCGCGGCAGTTGCTGGCCCGCATCGACACGCAGATGCGTCGTCTGTCGCAGGGATCGCGAAGCGTTGCCGACCGCCTGATGCGTGACGTCCTCTACGCGGTAGCCCTGGCCCCGGCCGCAGCGAGCCCCGGAGTCGCCGAGGTACAGGCGGTTTTCGGGTTGCGGGATTTGATACCGGCTGCTGCGGCAGGGCGGGAAACGACACAGCCGCAGGAGACTGCGCTGCGCCGGTTGCGCGATAACCTCGCCACTGCCGAGGAATTGTGGAACAAGTTCTGCACCGGCAGCGCATCGGCGCTTCCCGCATTCGAACAGCATGCACAGAGCTGCGCGGCCCTCGCCAACGAAATCGGGCACACGGATCTCAAGCGCCTCGGGCAGGGGTTTGGCGCTGTGGCGAGCTGGCTCGCAGAGTCACCGGATCGCCACAATGACATGGTGGCGATGGAGGTGGCGACAGCCATCCTGCTGTTGCAGAATGCCCAGGAGAATTTCCGTCGCCTGGGAATGGACTTCGCGCAGCAGGTCGACCTCATGGTCGCCCGTCTGTACGCCTGCATCGCCGGCAGTCCGCCGGGCGGCAACCAGGAATTGCCGCTGCTCGACGAGATGACCCGCCGGGCCCAGGAAAAATTGCTGGTCGGGCAGGTCGCCCGCGAAATCCAGACCAATCTGGCCCAGGTCGAGCAGGCCCTCGACGCCTTTTTCAGGAATCCCGAGAAGAAGCAGGATCTGGCGGGACTCGATGCACCCGTCAGGCAGACCGCGGGCGCGCTGGCCATGCTCGGGCACATGTCCGCCGTTGCGCTGGTGCAGGGTTGCGGGACGCGGATCCAGGAATTCGCCCGTCCCGGCTATGCGCCGCTGGCCAGTGACTTCGAAGCCGTGGCGCAACAGCTGTCGACGCTCGGTTTCTTCGTCGATGCATTGCAGCATGGCGAAAGCGATTTCGATGCCTTCCTGCGGCGCCTGCATGGAGCGCCGGTGCCCGAGCCAGGGGAAGAGGCCGCGGAGGATCTGGCTGCCGTCCCGAGCGTCGAGGTGCAGCTCGAACAGCACAAGCACGAGACCCAGTCCCTGTTCGAGGCATTCAAGGATGCCCCCGGCGACGAACACGTTCGCACGGAGTTGAAACTCAATCTGCAGTCGTTGCAGAAGGACGCCGATCTGCTGGCGAATCCCGAACTGGCGGACACCGCGAAGACCGTCCTCAAGGCGCTCGAGAGCGGGGACGCCTTGCGGCCCGACATCGATGCCGCCGTATCGTCCCTGGTTGGGGCGCCGGTCGAGGCGGCGGCGCCTTCGACGGAGACGCTGGAGCTTGCGCAATCGAGCCACGAGGCGATCGATGCCGAGCTTCTGGCGATCTTCCTCGAGGAAGCGCATGAGGTGCTCGCCACCATCGGCGAGCAGGAACGAGTGCTGGCGGCCAACCTGAACGACAGCGCGGCGCTGACGACGATCCGCCGTTCGGCGCATACGCTCAAGGGCAGCGGCCGCATGGTCGGGCTGGCGGACATGGGCGAGGCCGCCTGGGCGCTCGAGCAGACGCTGAACATGTGGCTGCGCCAGGACATGGCCGCCACTTCCGGCCTGTTGAACCTGATCGGCGACGCCCATCAACTGTTCTCGCGCTGGGTCGCAGCGCTCGAGCACGGCAGCGAGGCCATTCCCGATCCCTCGGCGCTGGTCGCCGAAGCCGAGCGGTTGCGCGGCGAAGAGCCGGTTCCCCCGGCGCCACCGGCAGAAAGCACCGTCAGCGTCGTCGAGCGGGTGGATATCCCGCCGGTCGAGACCGAGGAAGCCTTGTCCTTCGACCTTGATCTTGCGGTCAACCCTCCGTCGGCAGGCGAATTCGAAGGGTTCGCGGCCACGGAGATGGAGGAGATCGAGGTAGCCGGAACAAGCCCTGAGGAGGCGCTCGGACACCCCGTTGAAGCCATCGCAAGCGAAACCGCGGAGACGGAAGAGCCGTCCAGCGACATGGCAGATGCCTTCGCCGATCTTCTGGAAGAGGAAGTGGCCGAGCTTCCACAGCCGGCGGAAATTCCCGCCGCGGCGCCGACTCTCTACGACATCTTCTGTGAAGAGGCGCGTGGACACCTCGCCACCCTGGTCGCTTGCCATGCCGATCTGGATGCCGATCCGACTGCCCTGACCGCATTCGACATGACGCGCGCCGCCCACACCCTGGGCGGCATTGCGGCGACCGTTGGCCTGATGCCGCTGCACCACCTGGCGCTGGCGCTGGAGCACGCATTGTTGCGCCGTGACGGTTCAGGCCGCCTGGACAGCATCGAGGGACTTGAAACCGTTCGCCAGGCGATCATCACCCTCGAGAACATGTTCACGGCTCTGGCGCGCCAGGAGGCGCCGGAAGAGCAGGTCCAGCTGATTGGCGCGCTTGCGGACATCTACCTTGCCGAAGCGCAATCCGAACCTGCGGCAATCGAGCCGGCCGGCGTTTCCGCCGAGGAAGAGCTTGCGGTTGCGTTGGAGGCGGCCATGCAGCCGGGCGGCGAGGCCGTCACGCCAGCCGCCCCCGCCCCGGTCGTCGCAAGACTCAAGGATGACCTCGACGAGCATTTGCTGCCCGTCTTTCTGGAAGAGGCCCAGGACCAGCTGCGCGAACTGACCGTGCAGCTCCGCCTGTGGCGCGGCGATCCGGCCAGCGACGCCCAGCCGCACGCGATCGCCCGGCTGTTGCATACCTTCAAGGGCAATGCCCGGATGGCCGGTGCGATGAACCTCGGCGAGTTCACCCACTTGCTTGAAGCGCGGGTCGAGGACGTCCTCCGCGCCGAGGCGGCCACTCCTGCCTTCATCGACGAGATCGAGAGCGGCTGTGACATGCTGGCCCAGGCGACCGAGCGCCTGCGCTCTGGCGAGAGCGCCGAACTCGATGCGACGAGCGTGCTTCCGGGCGCAGCCATTGGCGAAGCCCCGTCCGCGGTTGCCCTGGCGCCGGATGTCGACCGCGACCATGAGGTCGAGACGGGCGCGCAACGCGCAACCCTGCGTGTCCGGGCCGACCTGATCGACCGGCTGGTCAACGAGGCGGGCGAGCTTTCGATCGCGCGGGCGCGGATCGAGGGGGAAATGCGCAGCCTCAAGGGATCCCTGCTCGATCTGACGGAAAACGTCATCCGTCTGCGGCGCCAGTTGCGCGAGATCGAGATCCAGGCCGAAGGCCAGATCCAGGCGCGTGTCGCCCAGGCGCACGACGGCCAGGCGGACTTCGACCCGCTCGAACTGGACCGGTTCACGCGCTTCCAGGAGTTGACCCGGTTCATGGCCGAGTCGGTCAACGACGTCGCCACGGTGCAGCAGAACCTGCTCAAGAACCTCGACGACGCGAATGCCGCGATCGTCGCGCAGGCGCGACTCAATCGCGGACTGCAGCAGGAACTGATGGGCGTGCGCATGATGCCTTTCGCCAGCCAGGCCGAAAGGTTGTTCCGCATCGTCCGCCAGAGTTCCAAGGAACTCGGCAAGCGCGCCAACTTCGACATCGTCGGCGGTCAGGTGGAACTCGACCGCTCGGTGCTCGACAAGATGATGGCGCCGCTCGAGCACATGCTGCGCAATGCCGTGACGCATGGCATTGAAGCGCGCGCCGAGCGCGTCGCCGCGGGCAAGCCGGAAATGGGCGACATCACGGTTTCACTGGCGCAGGAAGGCAACGAAATCATCCTCTCGATGGCGGACGATGGCCGCGGACTCGATCGCGAGCGTATCCGCGCCCGGGCCGAAGGACTGGGCCTGCTCGAACCCGGACAGGACGTCGAAGACGCACGCCTGTACGACTTCATCTTCCTTCCCGGGTTTTCGACTGCCGGCGAGGTCAGCCAGCTTGCCGGCCGCGGAGTCGGAATGGACGTGGTCAAGACCGAAGTCGCGGAACTGGGCGGGCGTATCGAAACCGTCTCCCGCCTCGGCCAGGGAACCACCTTCCGCATCTATCTGCCGCTGACGCTGGCGGTGACCCAGACACTGCTGGCGCGGGCCGGCGCCATCCTGTACGCGGTTCCATCGACGATGATCGAGCAGGTTCTCGATCTCAAGGAGGAACCGCTGGCCGTCCTTCGCGCGCGGGGCGAAGTCGAATGGCAAGGGAATCGCTACCCCTTCCATTACCTGCCGCACCTGCTCGGCGACACCTCGGCGGCGCCAGAGGCGCAGCGCCAGTACTGGATCCTTCTCCTGCGCTCCGGCTCGCAGCGTGTGGCGGTGCAGGTCGACGAACTGAGAGGCAACCAGGAAGTCGTCGTCAAGAACATCGGCGCCCAGCTCTCCCGGGTGGTCGGCATCGCCGGCGCCACGGTCCTCGGCGATGGCCAGGTCGTCCTGATACTCAACCCGGTCGCGCTGGCCAGCCGCAAGCCCGCGGCAAGCGTCGAGAGCGCAATTCCGGTGACGGCGGCGCCGGTCGTGACCACCACGACCACGGCGCCAACCGTGATGGTGGTCGACGATTCGCTGACCGTGCGCAAGATCACCGGCCGCCTTCTAGTCCGCGAGGGTTACCACGTCGCGCTGGCCAAGGATGGCATCGACGCCCTGGAACAACTGCTCGAACTGGTCCCGGATGTCGTCATTTCCGACATCGAGATGCCGCGCATGGACGGTTTCGACCTCGTGCGCAACATCCGCGCCGACAAGCGGCTGAGCAAGCTGCCGATCATCATGATCACGTCGCGCACCGCGGAGAAGCATCGCAGCCACGCGCTCGAAATCGGCGCCAGCGACTACCTCGGCAAGCCGTACGACGAGGACGAACTGCTGACACTGATTGCCGGCTACGTCAGGGCCAGGCAGGCATCCTGATCACCGGGTAATTCGAACTCCAGGCCAACCGCGACGTTGTCGCCTTCGCCTGGGCGTCCCACCCGCGCGGTCGGCGGCTGGTCTTCGCGTGGCGATTGATCTGGAAATGGAATTCGACGGCGCCAGGCCAACGATCTCACGGCCGCAGACGAAGGCGCAATCGACCTCGCGCGCTTCCGCCAGGGCCGCGGCAGAGGCCGTGTGGTCATGGTCGTGCAGATCGGGGCGAGACCGGGCGCGAGCTTTTTCTTTCTTCATGGTTGGTTTGCGCGTCGCCGACGATTAGAATTCCCGGCATGAAGAGCGTCAACCTCACCGACAATTTCCTGATCGCCATGCCGACCCTGGAGGATCTCTATTTCTCCCATGCCTTGGTCTATGTCTGCGAGCACAATGAAGGCGGAGCGCTGGGGATCATCGTCAACCGGCCGATCGACATGACGCTGGCCGGGCTGCTGGAAAAGATCGACATCAGGCTGGCTGCGGAGAGTCTTACCAATCTGCCGGTGTATTTCGGTGGTCCGGTGCAACTGGACCGCGGATTCGTGCTGCATCGCCCGGTCGGACAGTGGCAATCGACGCTGGCCGTCAATGGCGAGGTCGGCCTGACCAGTTCGCGCGACGTCCTGGCGGCGGTGGGCAGCCTGGGCATGCCTTCGGAGATCATCGTCACGCTGGGCTACTCGGGCTGGGATGCCGGGCAACTTGAAGACGAACTGGCCCGGAATTCATGGTTGACCGTACCCGCGAAGAGCAGCATCCTGTTCGATCTGCCGCCGGAAGAGCGTCTGCCGGCGGCCATGCAGAAGCTCGGCGTCAGTTTCACGCAGCTTTCCGACGTCGCCGGACATGCCTGAAGGCACGGTGCTGGCGTTCGATTTCGGCGAGAAGCGCATCGGGGTAGCCACCGGGGAGACCCTGCTCGGCAGCGCTCATCCGTTGACGGTGATTCGTGCCGAATCGAACGAGGACCGCTTCGCCGCCATCGCCAAGCTGGTTGGCGAATGGCGGCCGGTCCAGCTGGTGGTCGGACTGCCGACGCACGCCGACGGAACCCCGCACGCCATGACGCGACTCGCGCAGAAGTTCGCCGAGGGTCTGCGTCGTCGTTTCGCGCTGCCGGTCGGCCTGGCCGACGAACGCCTGACCTCGCTCGATGCCGCAGCACGCCTGCGGGAAGCCGGTCACGACGGCAAGTCCGCCGGGCCGCTGCTCGATGCCGTGGCAGCCCAGCTCATCCTTCAAACCTGGTTCGAAAGTCCGCACGATGCCGCCCCTGCCCAGCCCCCTGCCTGATGTCGAGATCCAGTGCCGTCAACTGGCCGACCTGATCCGTCCGCACCTGGATCGCCAGCCTGCGCTGATCGGCATCTTCAGCGGCGGCGCCTGGATTGCCGGGCGCCTCAAGGAACTCCTCGGCCTGCCCGAGGACATCGGGCTGATCGATGTCTCCTTCTACCGCGACGATTACGCCGCGAAGGGTCTGCATCCCCGGGTCAAGCCGACGGTCATCCCGTTCGAAGTCGAAGGCCGCCACCTGATCCTGGTCGATGATGTCGTCTACACCGGGCGCACCACCCGCGCCGCCCTCAACGAACTGTTCGACTACGGGCGCCCGGCGTCGGTGGCGCTGGCGGTGCTGGCCGACCGTGGCGGACGGCAGCTGCCGATCGGGGCCGCCTACTGCGTCTGGAATGTGGCCCTCGGCGACGGCGAGAGTCTGGAACTGCGCAAGCTGGACGACGGCCGCCTTGCCTGGAGGCTGGAGAATGCATAACCCGCAGCTGAACCGGAACGGCGAACTGATCCACCTGCTGTCGATCGACGGGCTGCCGCCGCTGGTGATCACGCAGATTCTCGACACCGCCGCCTCCTTCATGGAAGTTTCGGCGCGCGATGTCAAGAAAGTGCCCCTGCTGCGCGGCAAGAGCGTGTTCAACCTGTTCTTCGAGAACTCGACGCGCACGCGCACGACCTTCGAGATCGCCTCCAAGCGCCTCTCGGCCGATGTCATCAATCTCGACATCAACCGTTCGTCGACGGCCAAGGGCGAGACGCTGCTCGATACCATCGACAACCTGTGCGCCATGCACGCCAACCTCTTTGTCGTCCGTCACGCGTCGAGCGGCGCACCCTACCTGATCGCCGAGCATCTGCAACGGATCGGCCGCGACGACGTCCACGTCGTCAACGCCGGCGACGGCCGCCATGCGCACCCGACGCAGGGCCTGCTCGACATGTACACCATCCGCCACTACAAGCAGGACTTCACCCGGTTGCGCGTGGCCATCGTCGGCGACATCCTGCATTCGCGGGTCGCGCGCTCGGACATCGAGGCTCTGACCACGCTGGGGGTGCCGGAAGTTCGCGCCATCGGACCGGAAACGCTGCTGCCCAAGCATCTCGACAAGTTCGGCGTCGCGGTCTTCCACGACATGAACGAGGGTATCCGCGATTGCGATGTCATCATCATGCTTCGCCTGCAGAACGAGCGCATGGCCGGAGCCCTGCTGCCTTCCGCCGGCGAATATTTCCGTCACTACGGTCTGACCCCGGAGAAGCTGGCGCTGGCCAGGCCGGACGCCATCGTCATGCACCCGGGGCCAATGAACCGCGGTGTCGAGATCCATTCCGCGGTGGCCGACGGGCCGCAGGCGGTCATCCTGCCCCAGGTCACCTTCGGCATCGCGGTGCGTATGGCCGTCATGAGCATCGTCGCGGGGAATTGACATGAATATCGAAATTCGCAGCGGCCGTGTAATTGACCCCGGGAACGGCGTCGACCGCAACATGTCGTTGTTCATCGCCGAAGGCCGGGTTGCGGGCGTCGGCGAAGCGCCGGCCGGCTTCGTCGCCGCACGCACGGTGGACGCCGGCGGGTGCATCGTTTCACCCGGGCTGATCGACCTCAGCGCCCGTCTCAACAGCATCGAGGCCGAATTGGCGGCGGCCGTCGCCGGCGGCGTGACATCCGTGGTCGTCCCTCCCGACGCCGTCCCGCCGCTCGACGAGCCGGAACTGGCGGATCGCCTGATCCACCGCGCCAAGGAAATCGGCAAGGCCCGGGTGCTGCCCCTGGGCGCGCTGACCATGGGCCTGCAAGGGGAACGGCTGGCCGAGTTGGCCGGCTTGAGAAAGGCCGGGTGCGTGGCCTTCTCGCAGGCCATGGTCCCGGTCGTCGATACCGAGGCGCTGCTGCGGGCCCTGGAATACGCGGCAACCTTCGCCTTCCCGGTCTGGCTTCAGCCGCAGGATTACTGGCTGTCGCGCAATGGCATAGCCCACGACGGTGAAGTCGCCAGCCGCCTGGGCCTGGCGGGCATTCCGGTCGCCGCCGAAACCATTGCCATCGCCACCATCCTGCAACTGGTCCGCGACACCGGCTGCCGCGTGCATCTGACCCGCCTCTCCTCGGCGGCCGGCGTGGCGCTGGTCACTGCGGCCCGCGACGAAGGCCTGCCGGTCACCTGCGACATCGGCATCCACCACCTGTTGCTGACCGAGGATGACATCGGCTTCTTCGACCCGCACGCCCGCTTCTGCCCGCCGCTGCGCGCCCAGAGCGACTGTCAGGCGTTGTCGCGCGCGGCTGCCCGCGGCCTTGCCGCCATCTGCTCCGACCACACCCCGGCCGGCGCCGACGATAAGCTTCTTCCCTTCGGGGAAGCCAGGCCGGGTGCGACCGGGCTCGAACTCCTGCTGCCGCTGACTCTGAAATGGGCTGGCGCCGCGGGAGTCAGCCTCCCCGCCGCGCTGGCCCGGATCACCTCGGCGCCAGCCGAAATCCTCGGGCTGGCGACCGGCCATCTCGGCGTCGGCAGCACGGCCGATGTCTGCGTCTTCGATCCGGACGCGACCTGGAAGCTGACGCCGGAGGCACTGAAGAGCCGGGGCAAGAACTCGCCGTGGACAGGCTGCATGATGAACGGCAAGGTCACGATGACGCTGGTTGCCGGCCGCGTCGTCTACGAAGGCTGAGCGAGGCAGGCGGCGGCTTCGGGCCTCGCCCCGCGCACTTCCAGTACCTTGCGCCGCGCGGTGTGGCCGCTTTTCAGGGTGATCGCGGCGACGGGCAGCTTGAGGGCATCCGCGATGAACCTGACGAGAGCCAGGTTGGCCTTCCCTTCCACGGGCGGTGCGGCCAGACGAAGCTTCAGCGCATCGCCATGCAGGCCGGCGAACTCCGTCTTCCTGGCGCCGGGCTGAACATGAAGGGTCAGCACAAGGCGGCCATCGTCCGCGACGCGCAGCCACTCGCTCACACAAGCATCAGAAGCGCTTGCAGCAGGAGAATGGCGACCAGTGGCGACAGGTCGATGCCCGAAATGGTGGGCACGATGCGCCGGATCGGTTCGAGAATCGGCCGGGTCAGTTGCTGCACCGGCTGCGACAGCGGCGAGTAGGGGTTGACCCACGACAGGACGGCTTCCAGGATCAGCGCGCCGATCACGATATAGACTGTCAGACGCAGCAGAGTGCGCACGGCGAACCAGACCGCCGTCAGCGCGATCGTCCCGCCATCGGCGGCAACGGATGGCCCGGCAAGACCGGCCACGAGCGCCGACAGCAGAAGCTGCAGCCCAAGCGCCGCAACCAGGCTGGCCCAGTCCATGCCGCCGATGCCCGGTATGACGCGGCGCAGCGGCTTGACTGCCCAGTTCGTCAGCCTCACCACGAAATCGCCGAATTGTCCGGCAAACGAAACGCGCGTCGCCTGCATCAGGAAACGCAGCAGGAACAGTACGCAGAAGAAGCCGACGACGGCATCGACGAGAAAGATCAGCACATGCATCAGTTCGCTCCCAGCAAGCGGCCCAGCTCCCTGCCGCGCGCTTCAGCCGCCTTGACCCCGGCGACAATCCCTTCCCTGACGCCTCTCTCGTTCATGACGCCCAGCGCGGCTTCGGTGGTCCCTCCCTTCGAGGTGACCCTCTCGCGCAGCAGCGAGGCAGGTTCCGCGGACTGTGCGGCGAGAGCCGCGGCGCCCTGCACCGTCCCGACCGCCAGTTGGCGGCCCTGCTCCGGCGTGAACCCGAGTTCGGCGGCGGCCTGTTCGAGGGCCTCGATGAACAGGAAGACGTAGGCCGGGCCGCTGCCGGAGAGGGCGGTGACGGCATCCATCCCGGCTTCGCCGGCAATCCAGACGGTCGTTCCGACCGAGCGCAGCAGGCGGTCAGCGGCCAAACGTTCGCCATCGCTCACTTCCGGCAGCGCGCACAAGCCGGTGATGCCGGCGCCGATCAGGGCCGGGGTGTTCGGCATGCAGCGAACGATCCTGCGGTGCCCGCCCAGCCAGCGCGAGAGAGTCGCCATGTCGAGTCCGGCCGCGATGCTGACGACGAGGGCGTCGCCCAGCCGGCCGGCCAGCGGGGTGACGGCATCCTTCATCTGCTGCGGCTTGACCGCGAGCACCAGCAGGTCGCCGACTTCCGCCAGCATTTCGGCCGATTCGACGCTGTTGACCGCGTAAGCCGCGGCGAGCCGGGCGCGGGCGTCGGCGCCGGGGTCGATGACCTGGATGCCGGAAGCGGCAAATCCCTGTTTCAGCATGCCGCCAATCAGCGCATGCGCCATGTTGCCGCCGCCGAGGAAGGAAATTTTCATGGGTGACGCCTCTCGCCAAAAATTGCCGTGCCGATGCGGACGATGGTCGCGCCTTCGGCGACGGCCGCTTCGAGATCGTGGGACATGCCCATCGAAAGGGTATCGAGCGGCAGTCCGGCAGCACGAATCCGTTCGCGAAGTTCGCGCAGCTGGCGGAAGGGTGCCCGCTGGGCCGCGAAATCGTCCGCCGCCGCGGGAATCGCCATCAACCCGCGCAGCTTCAGGCGGGGCAGCGCGGAAACCGCCTGACACAGCGCCAGCGCCTCGCCCGGTGTGCAACCGCTTTTGGTGGCAGCACCCGAGACATTGACTTCGATGCAGACGGAAAGCGGCGGCAGGTCGTCCGGACGTTGCGCGGAGAGCCGCTCGGCGACTTTCATGCGTTCGATCGAGTGCACCCACGAGAAATGTTCGGCGACCAGACGCGTCTTGTTGCTCTGCAGCGGGCCGATGAAATGCCACTCAAGACCCAGGCCGGCCGTCGCGAGCACCTTGGCGACACCTTCCTGGACGTAGTTCTCGCCAAATGAGCGCTGCCCCGCCCCGTTTGCCTCGATCACGCAATCCACCGGCCAGGTCTTGCTGACGGCGAGAAGGCCGATTTCCCGTGGCGAGCGGCCAAAATCCCGTGCCGCCCGGGCGATACGATCTCTGACTGCTTGCAGGCGGGAGGCGATTGCGCTCATAATCCTTTGGAATTCTCTCTGTTTCCAGTATACACGCGCCTTAAGGACGATCCGCATGGACATCACAGAACTCCTGGCCTTTGGAGTCAAGAACAAGGCTTCCGACCTTCACCTGTCTTCGGGATTGCCGCCGATGATTCGCGTCCATGGCGACGTACGCCGCATCAACCTGCCAGCGATGGAGCACAAGGACGTACACGGCATGGTGTACGACATCATGACCGACACCCAGCGCAAGATCTATGAAGAGACGCTGGAGTGCGACTTCTCCTTCGAAATTCCCAACCTGGCCCGTTTCCGCGTCAATGCGTTCAATCAGCAGCGCGGCGCCGGCGCGGTCTTCCGGACCATTCCCTCGAAGATCCTGTCGCTGGAAGACCTGAATTGCCCCAAGGTCTTCAAGGATATCGCCGAATACCCGCGCGGCATCGTACTGGTGACCGGACCGACCGGTTCCGGCAAGTCCACGACGCTGGCGGCGATGGTCAATCACGTGAACGAACACGAATACGCGCATATCCTGACCGTCGAAGACCCCATCGAATTCGTCCATGAGGCCAAGAAGTGCCTGATCAACCAGCGCGAGGTCGGGCCGCACACCCTGTCCTTCGCCAACGCGCTGCGCTCGGCGCTGCGCGAGGATCCGGACGTCATCCTGGTCGGCGAAATGCGCGACCTCGAAACCATCCGTCTGGCGCTGACGGCGGCCGAAACCGGCCACCTGGTGTTCGCCACACTGCATACCTCGTCGGCCGCCAAGACCATCGACCGCATCGTCGACGTCTTCCCGGCGGCGGAAAAGGAAATGGTCCGCTCGATGCTTTCGGAATCGTTGCGCGCCGTCATTTCGCAGACGCTGCTCAAGACCAAGGATGGCATGGGCCGCGTCGCGGCGCACGAGATCATGATCGGCACGCCGGCCATCCGCAACCTGATCCGCGAGAACAAGGTGGCGCAGATGTACTCGGCGATCCAGACCGGCCAGAACTTCGGCATGCAGACGCTCGACCAGAACCTGCTCGAACTGGTGCGGCGCAATGTCGTCTCCAGCGCCGAGGCCCGCGCACGGGCGACCAACAAGGACAACTTCCCCGGCTGAGCCGGCGAAAATCAGGGAAAGAGGAAGAGCCATGGAACGCGACCAGTCAATGAAATTCATGCACGACCTCCTGCGCCTGATGGTGCAGAAGAAGGGGTCGGACCTGTTCATCACGGCAGGCTTTCCGCCGGCGATCAAGGTCGACGGCAAGATCATGCCGGTTTCCAATCAGGTCCTGACGCCGTCGCATACCCAGGAACTCGCGCGGTCGATCATGAACGATCGCCAGGCGGCCGAGTTCGAGGCGACCAAGGAATGCAACTTCGCCATCTCACCGGCCGGGATCGGCCGCTTCCGGGTCAATACGTTCATTCAGCAAGGGCGCGTCGGCGTCGTCTGCCGGACCATCAACCAGTCCATTCCGACCCTCGACGAACTCGGAATACCGCCCGTCCTCAAGGACGTCGCGATGACCAAGCTCGGTCTCGTCATCTTCGTCGGCGGCACCGGCACCGGCAAGACGACTTCGCTGGCGGCTCTCGTCGATTACCGCAACGAGAACAGCTTCGGCCACATCATCACGGTCGAGGATCCGATCGAGTATGTCCACGAGCACAAGAACTGCATCATCACGCAGCGCGAGATCGGCGTCGATACCGACGACTGGAAGCCGGCCCTGAAGAACACGCTGCGCCAGGCGCCGGATGTCATCCTGATGGGCGAGATCCGTGACCGCGACACGATGGACTACGCCATCGCCTTCGCCGAGACGGGCCACCTGGCGTTGGCGACGCTGCACGCCAACAGCACCAACACGGCGATCGACCGCATCATCAACTTCTTCCCCGAAGACCGCCGTTCCCAATTGCTGATGGACCTGTCGCTCAACCTCCGGGCGATGGTCTCGCAACGCCTGATCGCCAAGAAGGACGGCAAGGGTCGCGTCGCGGCCGTCGAGGTCATGCTCAATTCACCGCTGATTTCGGACCTCATCTTCAAGGGCGAGGTGGGCGAGATCAAGGAGATCATGAAGAAGTCGCGCGAACTCGGGATGCAAACCTTCGACCAGTCGCTTTTCGATCTCTACGAAGCCGGCAGGATCAGCTACGAGGATGCCTTGCGCAACGCCGATTCGCTGAACGACCTGCGCCTGCAGATCAAGTTGTACGGCAAGGAGTCCAAGGACCGCGATCTGACCAGCGGCATTGGTCACCTCGACATCGTCTGACCCGCAGCGGACGGCGGCGGACCGCATGCGGCACCGCCCGGGGTAGAATTCCTCCCCTCGATCCTGGCGCCCCGGACTTCCGGGGCGCTTCTTCTTCTGGCTCACCGGCCCTGCCGGTGGGGCCATCCCTTGCGGATTCCGACCCATGTCCGGCCTCAATCCCCAGCAACACGAAGCGATCCATTACCTGGACGGCCCCCTGCTGGTCCTGGCCGGCGCCGGCTCGGGCAAGACCCGGGTGATCACGCAGAAGATCGCCTACCTGATCCGGGACTGCGGCTTCCAGCCGCGCAACGTGGCGGCGATCACCTTCACCAACAAGGCGGCGAAAGAGATGCAGGAGCGGGTCGCCAGGCTCCTGTCGCGGTCGACGGCCGGGGAAGTGCAGATTTCGACCTTCCATTCGCTCGGCGTGCGCATCCTGCGCGAGGAGGCGAAGGCGCTTGGCTTCAAGCCGCGCTTCTCGATTTTCGATGCGGCGGATTGCGCCGGCATCATCGGCGACGTCGCCAAGAACGTCGACAAGGCGGCGCTGCGGCGCCTGCAGGCGATCATCTCGAACTGGAAGAATGCGCTGGTAACGCCCGAGGCCGCCGGAAGGCTCGCGACCAGCGAGCTCGAAGCGCGGGCCGCGCACGCCTACCTGTCCTACGAGGCCACGCTGAAGGCCTACCAGGCGATGGACTTCGACGACCTGATCGGTCTCCCGGTCCGACTCTTCGGTGAGTATCCGGACATTGCCGGGAAATGGCAGAACCGCCTGCGTTATCTGCTGGTCGACGAGTACCAGGATACCAACGCCTGCCAGTACCGGCTGCTCAAGCTGCTGAGCGGCATCCGCGCCCGGTTCACCGCGGTGGGCGATGACGATCAGGCCATCTACGGCTGGCGCGGCGCCGACATCGAAAACCTGAAGCGGCTGCCGGCCGAGTTTCCGGGGCTCAAGGTCATCAAACTCGAGCAGAATTACCGGTCGACCGCAAGAATCCTCAAGGCCGCCAACAACGTCATCGCCCACAACGAGAAGCTGTTCGACAAGAACCTGTGGTCCGAACTCGGGCATGGCGAGCAGATCACCGTGACCGCCTGCAAGGACAACGAGGCCGAGGCCGAGGGCGTGGTGATGAAGCTCCAGGCGCACCGCTTCGAGCAGCGCGGCAAGTTCGGGGATTACGCCATCCTCTACCGCTCGAACCATCAGGCGCGACTGTTCGAGACGCAGTTGCGCAACCAGAAGATTCCGTATCTTCTTTCCGGCGGCCAGTCGTTTTTCGACAAGGCCGAAATCAAGGACATCGTCGCCTACCTTCGGCTGCTGGCCAACGCCGACGATGACCCGGCCTTCATCCGTGCCGCCACGACACCCAGGCGCGGCATTGGCGCGGCGACCCTGCAGGTCCTCGGCCAGTACGCCGGCGAGCGCCATCTCTCGCTGTTCCACGCCGCCTTCGAGGAGAGCCTTGCGCATCGGCTGCCGCCGCGCCAGCTCGAGCCACTGCTCGCGTTCTGCCAGTTCATCAGCCGCCTGCGGCAACGGGCCGGGCGCGAGCCGGCGCAACAGGTCCTTCCCGACCTGCTGAAAGCCATCGACTACGAAGCCCACCTCCACGATCACGAAGATCAGCGCACCGCACGTACGCGCTGGGGCAACGTCTGCGAATTCACCGAATGGCTCGACCGGAAAGGCGAGGAGGACGGCAAGACCTTGATCGACCTGACCCAGAGCATCGCCCTGATCAACCTGCTCGACAAGCAGGGTTCCGAAGACATCGACGCCGTCCAGTTGTCGACCCTGCATGCGGCCAAGGGTCTGGAATACCGGCACGTCTTCCTGGTCGGCGTCGAAGAGGGCATCCTGCCGCACCGCGAGTCCCTCGACCCGGCGAAGCTCGCCGAGGAGCGCCGGCTGATGTATGTCGGGATCACCCGCGCCCAGCGCTCGCTGCACCTCTCCTACTGCGAGCGCCGCAAGCAGGCACGCGACCTCATTCCCGGCGAACCCTCGCGCTTCATTGCCGAGATGGGCAGGGACGACATCCGGTTCTCCGGCGGCAGGGAGTCCGTCGCATCCGACAAGGCCACGGGCAGCGCCAGGCTCGACGCGCTGAAGGCCATGCTGGCCGGCAACAAGCGCTAACGGCTCGGTAACGGTACGTTACGGCGGGTTACCCTTCTCGTGACATCCGGGGCGCAGCCGCCCGCGTTATTCGGCACAAGGCGGCGCGATTTCGCAAAGCCGGAGGAAATTCCGAATAAACCAACCCAAGGAGATTCAAGATGACCAAGCAACTCGTTGCCCTCGCCCTCGCCGCCGCTTTCGGGTTCGCCCACGCCGCTGACGTCAAGCCTGCCGCGGAAGTCAAGCCCGCTGCTGCCGTCGTCAAGAGCGAAGCGCCCAAGTCCGAGGCGAAGACACCGGAGGTCAAGCCGGCCGTCGCTGCTACCGAGGCCAAGGCGCCGGAAGCCAAGCCGGCGGTCGCTGCTAGCGAAGTGAAGGCGGCGACCAACGGCGAGAAGCAG
>ERZ761610.915-NODE-915-length-19107-cov-16.537161_pt1 | contig 19107 bp, 21 predicted proteins | sample MGYA00512164_ERZ761610 | MGnify/ENA primary metagenome ERZ761610 (study PRJEB28899, sample SAMN02850038) | bioreactor sludge metagenome | biome: EBPR Sludge; feature: EBPR Bioreactor; material: flocular biomat | place: Australia: Thorneside Wastwater Treatment...
GCTCTTCCGATCTGACAATCTTTGTATGACCTTTGGGTGATGCTAAACAGACCTACTTCTAAATGTAAGCATTATAATTTTTTTAATAGAACGAAAGGAGAAAAAATGAAACGACTGATTCATTTTACGCCATTCATTGCAATCATATCTATCATTGTTATATCTTGTAATATACCTGTGCAACCGGGCACGGCAGGAAGCAGTGAAGAGGAGCAACAATCAACAGTAGATGCAACTCCGAACTTAGAAACCATTGACCTTGCTGGTCCACCAATGGAAGTTGGTTCAACCTATCGCTATATTGACGGCACTTTGTTAGTTGCGGTGCCAGGCGGAAAATTTATTATGGGTGGCGATAATGAAGATAACCCAGTACACGAAGTGACTGTAAGCGATTTTTGGATTTACAGCACAAAAGTAACCAATGCTCAATATGCTAGTTGTGTTGTAGCAGGGCATTGTACTCCTCCAGACCCCGATAACAACCCCATTTATAACGACTATAAATTTATTAACTTCCCAGTGACCGGTGTAACGCATACTCAAGCCGTAGAATATTGTGAATATGTAAACGGACGTTTGCCCACCGAAGCCGAATGGGAAAAAACAGCCCGTGGACCTGATGGCAATCTCTTCCCATGGGGTGATGGTGCGCCTTCTTGTGATTTGTTAAATTTTGAATCTTGTGTGGGCAAAACCACCAATGTAACTCAATATAAAGATGGTATTAGTTATTACAGTGCTTTAGATATGTCTGGCAATGCGCGCGAATGGGTAGCGGATTGGTACTCTGTTGACTATTACAATAACTCTGTAGGTGAAAATCCGCTTGGACCTGAATTTGGAGAAACTCGTTCGGTGCGGGGAAGCAGTTATCAAGATGGGCAAGATGCGGCATTTCCATCAAACCGCTTCTCTCTTGACCCCACCCTGACTCTTCCAGATTTAGGCTTTCGTTGCATCGTCGAAGAGCCTGTTCATTTTGCACCTGCTTGTGAAAGTTTGGCATACAACGGTTTGGATGTTAACGGTCAACTTGATGATTGTGTGACTCAAGTAACATGTAATGATGTCTCAGTAACTCAAAGCGCATTATGTTCTGGCAGATATTTACCTTACACCATTGTGACCTTTAATGTAAATAATACACCGCCAGATGGTTGGACGTTTGATGCGCCGGGCTGTACATTATTGTCTGGCGAAACCAGTAAATTTGAATGTAAACCCGGTGATGTAGGTCCATTGATTGCGACAGGTTCTTGTACAGTGGATAACAATTCATGTGCTTCTGCTTGCCCACAAGGCTATGTACAAGATGGCAATACTTGTGTATGGGGTGGCACACCTGAAACATTGACCGGCACTGCTTGTTTACCCGGTATGACGTATGACCCACAAACCCAATGTTGTTCGGCAAACCCCGGCACAGCCACTGTGCTTCCACTTTGTCCAGTTGGAACATCATTAATTGATGGGGTTTGTGTAGGAAACCCCACTGGCGAGTTATCAACTGTGAATGAGAATGTGATTTTCAATTCATGTGAGCCACCAAAAGATAGACCTGATGATGATGTTTGTATACCTCCACCAAGTTGTCCACGAGGTCAATCTTTTAATACATCAACTTGTAAATGTGAACCTAATACACAGCCTCCTCCAATCCCATAAGAATAAAATAGCTTTAGTATCTATAGATACTAAAGCTATTTTATTTGTAATATTTTTGCTTTTAAAATTTACAGGCACGGATTTATAATGTTCTTAAATTCCAAAAGGAGATTGTATGAAAAAGGCATTATTTACTCTTATTACTCTACTTTCTTTGCTTATACTCACAACTAGTACTGTTCTTGCCGCCGCGTTGGCAGATAGTTATCTGACATTAAGAGAAGTCCGTAATGATGTGAATGGTGATGTCATTTTTGTTTTTGATGTAGCTGGGGAATTTTCAAAATCCGATTTCAAGAACGGTTTTGTGTTTTTTGCGGATGAGAAATTCCCAATGGGTTGTCATTTAGAAGGGTCTGTTTTGCAATGTACAACCTCTCGAGCAACTGCTGGGCATTATGTGACGGTTAATGTAGGAGGTTTTATTTTCTGGGCATTTGTTCCTGAAAGAGGAAGTGCAGAGGCAAGTGAATCATCAGAGTATTGTTATGGCGTTTACGATGTTTATTATGACGAAAACTCAGAAACACATTCTTGGCAACAGTTTGCCACTCATTGCCAAGATGTACCTGCTAATTATGGTGACCTTCTTGAGGACTATGTGAACCCAGATTTGGGATTTCCTTCTGACTACGAGTTTTTGCCAAATAGCCCACAATGTTATGCTAACCCTGTTGTAGGTGATGTTTATTATGGTGTTTGTCCAAGTTAGTAATTAGGAAGAATCTTAAACAGACCTCCAATTTGGAGGTCTGTTTTTATTTTGGGGTAGGAATCTGCTGAAAGGGTTGAGCAGGCATAAATCAAGGATGAGGCGGTTAATCATCAATTTAGGGGTTGACATTCCAGAAAATTTGTTCTAATATAGATTTGTCGTCATTTGTAAAAGGAGAATCTCATGTCTAAAAGAAATGTTGTTCATATTGAAATCCCAGTATCTGATACAAAATCTGCTGCTAAGTTTTATGAAGGTGTGTTTGGTTGGAAGATGGAACACAATGCCGAGTTTGATTACACCATGTGGAGTGATGGTGCGAATTCAGGTGGCGGTTTTGTTCACGTTGATGATGAAAATGCTGATGGGAAAATATTGGTGTATATTGCCAGTGATGATATTGATGCCGATTTGAAACAAGTTGCAGTCCTTGGTGGAAAAGTTTTAAAACCAAAAACTGAAATTCCGGGCACAGGTTGGTATGCGGTTTTTCAAGACCCAAGCGGCAATCGTTTAGCAGTTTATACGAGTATGAATTCATAAGACTTGTTTTTGTAAAACGTTAAATTCTTCTTGACGCATCATATCCGCAGTGGTATGCTTGCGCCCAATGTTTATTTGTAATACTACTACCAACGATAATCATACCGTCACAAATTATGTGGCTGGGCGTTGGTGGTTGCAAGGTGAACAAACACAAAGTTCATACTAACGAAGTACACCAAACGCCCCGAATCTCGGGGCGTTTTTCTTAAGGAGAATTTATGATTTCTAACACCACGCCGGTCCTTTCACTTGATGAAAAATACTTAATCCCAGTTAGTGACCATTTACGTCATATGGCAGATATTCCGCCTTCCAGAATGTTTTTGATTAACAAGTCTTTGAAAACATATTCGGAAAAAAATCCTAATGCCAAAATTTTTGATGCTTCGCAAGGTGATGGAGGAGCATCATTACCCGGGACTCCCAAGCCGATTTTGGAACGTGCGCTTCAACTTCAACTCGAACATGGTACGGCTTATGATATGCCTTTTGGCACAGAAGCATATCGCAAAGCGGTCATTGAACAATATTGGAAATTAGATTCTTCATCAGGTTGGGGAACTGCCAATGTGATGGGGACAACTGGCGGACGTGATGCATTAGTCAAAGCCTATCAAGCCATGCTTGCTCTTGGACATGGTCGCCAAGGTGACTTGATCATGGTCTCACGCGTGCCATGGATTACTTATAACTGGGGACCATACGGAGTCGGTGCAAATGTTTTATGGAGTCCAGGTGACCCTGCCGAAGGTTGGGCATATTCAGAAGATGCGATTCGTGAAAGCGTAAAGTTTGCCGAATCCAAAGGCAGAAAAATCGCAGGCTTGGTGATTACCAATCCAGATAACCCAACAGGTTTGACGATTTCAGTCGAAAAACAAGTTTCACTTGCTAAAACTGCATTGGAAGCAGGTGTGGCATTTGTATTTTTTGATTGGATGTATCACTACGTTACAGACGAATCTCCAATGGATTTAAATTCTTTCCTCAAGTTTTTTACACCCGAAGAAAGAAAGCGATTAATGTTTTTGGATGGCATCACAAAATCATTGGGCGGATCAAACATTCGCAATTGTCATTTGATTGCGGATGAAAACGTGATTAAGTTTATTATGGCGCGTGCTTCGCATGGAGTCATTCCGCCGTTCTTTTCATTAGCAGTAGCCATGGCAGCCTACGAAATGGGATTCGCCGAAGCCGCAAAGACCATCATTGAACCGACCAACATCAGCCGTAAAGCATTGAAAAATCTATTAATGAAAAATGAAATGGAACATATCATCGGCAAAGGTTATTATGCTTTTATCAATGTCGGAGAATATCTGCAAGCCAAAGGCTGGGATAGTAGCGAACCGCTTGGCGCATATCTCGCTGAAAATTATGGCGTAGCCGTTGTGCCTGGCGCATTCTTCTCTCCCTTCGGCAATGACTGGATTCGCTTCTCGTATGCAACACCAGTTGAACGAGTCGAAGGTGCATTTGGGAGATTGTTGGAAGGGTTGAATAGTCTTAGAAAGTAGAAAGTGGAACAAAGAAAGATGAAAGAGGAAAGAATATGGACTCATGGGCTAATAACATTGAGTTATGGAAAAAAGGTCAATGGCATAGAAAATTCCTTGCTGTTCAAGGAGATAGCGATGAGTGGCAAAAAGTTTATGCACAATACTTAAAATCTGATGTATGGACTGAGATTAGATTGAAGGCTATTGTACAGGCTGGTTATAGATGTCAAAGATGTAATGCCCTCTTTTTTGGTGAAACAAAACTACAAGTCCATCATAAAACTTATGACCGTGTTGGTGGTTTGGAAATAGACAACGATTTGGAAGTGGTTTGTGCTGGCGAATGCCATAGAAAAGCAGATGAAGAACGCGAAGAAAGAGTTGAAGAAGAACGTGGTTATGCTATTTACGAAATGCGATTTGATAGTTGGGGTAAGAGGGTATATGAGGATGAATGGGTTATGAAGAAATATGATGATGAAATAGGAGCAAGAGACGAATTTCATAGATTTGCTTACAAAGACTGGTGTAAAAAAAATAATGAACCATATAACAAAAGAAGAGAAGTTCCAGAAGAATTTATAGATTTTTTAATGCAAAATCGAGATGGTGAATATGAAGAATATCATGGTGATGTTGATTCCTGGTATCAATAATAGTAAATCCAGAAAGTCCAATGTACTTTCCACTCACCACTTTCCATCTTTCTTCTTTCCTCTTTCGTTTTGCTCATAACACAAATTTATTTAGGAAATAACCATGCCTCAAAAATTCGCCGACAAATATCTTTTATCTCTCGAACAATCTATCAAAGAAAAGCCACAAGGTGGACTCAACGGCTTTGAACAAGAATGGAATCTGCTTGATGAAGAACTACGTCCATTATTGACAGTAGGTGTTGGACCCAATCAACAATCCTTTGTAGATTATCTGCGTGCCGAATCGATTCCACAATGGCAGGCACAATTTAGTCAACTCGAAGTTTTTCACTGGATGATTGAGTGGGCAACCCGTCCATTTTATACACCACGCGGAACGATTTACGAAGCACGTCTCATGGAAGCATCGTTAATCAATGCTTTGCATAAAGCAGGATTAAATTTTGGCGAACGTTTACATTATTGGCATGGCAATCTTTTATTTCTCACTGATATCGGTCATCATTCGATTCCTGGAAATTGGTCAATTGCGAAAAGACGTTATCTTGAAAAATGTGTTGACCTGTATGGTGGCACATTAGCAACCGCTGGCATTCATAGCAATTTATCTTTGCCAGACCCAATGTTCACATGGGATTTTATGCACTTATCTGCCACTGAACGCGGCGATAAACATCTCGATGATTTCAAATCCGAATTTTATATCACAGCCACACGTTTGCTTCGCGCATTCTCAAGCTTGTTTATAGCAACTGCGGCGTCCACCCCGATGCAGGCTCAGGTCAAGGATGGACGCGCGGTTGTCATCCTCACTGAAAATGATTCGGTACGTAATCTTACGTTTCCAAATCCGCGCGAAGTTGATTTGCCCGATTTATATCGTTCCTATAATGATTATCTGCAAATTTCTTATGACCTTGTTCGGCGCGGCGTGCGTTTTGGAAATAACAATTGGACTCCCGTGCGTGCGCGTTCGTTTGCTGAACCTGTTGAACGTTTAATTTCTACAACCAGTGATGAGTTAACGCATCTTTATATGCGCGGCTTGTTTTCGGTGGGTGAAGCACCGCCTCCCGAAGAGATGGCATTGCAAATTGAAAAACAAAATTTGATGGCACGCATTAATTTGCCAATGGGTCGCGTGGAAGTTCGCGTGGATGATGGCGGGCATAGTTTAGATATTGATGTAGCGAATCTGACGCTCAAGCATTTACTTTTATTGCGCCTCTATTCTGACGTTCAATTTGCTCGAGCATTTCGATATGATTCTGAAGACATACAGCGTGCTCGTAAAAATGAAAACCTCGCCGCAAAATCGAGTCTGCGGGCTGAAATTGAAAATCCATTTACAGGCAAACCAATTGCAATGCGCGATTTTCTTAAATGGACGTTGAACGAAGTAAAACCTTTAGCACAAGCATTAAACATGTGGGAAGATTTGACTCCATTAGTTGAAATGTCTGAAGGTGGGAAAAACACATCCGAAAAATTTAGAGCACGTTTGCAAAACGAATTGCTTGAAGGCAACGAAGTTCCATTAGATGTTTTGAAGGCGATTCACTTTGAACGTGAAGCCCAAGTTAAAAGTGACGTGGAACGAATCGCATCAGAATATGCTTCCATTGGTAATGAATCATCTAAAATTGCTGAGTATTTACAGCGTGGAAGAGACACAGCTCGTCAAATTTCAAATGCACCGATTCAATTCCGTGCCAAACAACAAGCTGTGATTGAAATTTCATATCCCAACAAAACCGCTGAAATTTTAGATTTGGCTCAACAACTGATTCGTATTCCATCAGTCACAGCCTCTCCAAACGAAAGACTCGACGAAGTTCATCGTGCAGGCTCATTGATTGATGATTACTTACGAAATGCTGGCTTGGATGTCAAATTCTTTGATGGAAGATATCCAGCCGTTTTTGCACAATTCCCGCCATTTACAGCTCAGCCAGAAGTGAATCATCAACAACCTATTTTATTGACAGGTCACTTTGATGTCGTTGAACCCGAACCTGATGATTCGCAATTTATTCCACGCATTGAAGGTGATTATCTATGGGGACGTGGCTCGGCTGATATGAAAACAGTCGTCGCTACATATTTGGTTTGGATGAAAGATGCTTTGCGTGTAGCCAAGCTAGAGAACTTAGAATTACCAAATATTTCTTTATTACTCGTCGGTAATGAAGAAAACGGCGAAGCCGAACAATGGGGTACGCCACATGTGTTGAAAGAATTAAATTTAACGCCATCATTATTTATTGCAGGCGAACGGACTGGTGAAAAAGGGAATGAACTCTTCGGCGAAATTTGTGTCGAGAATCGTGGCGTGATGCGTTTTGATGTCATTGCTCGTGGAGCAAAGGGACATTCAGGTGTGGCAGGCACAGGTGATTTGAGTGATAAATTAATTTCAGCAAGAAGTGCTTTGAATGAAATTTTTGCAAAACACTTAACTTTGAAATCATCCGATGGATGGCAATCACAAGCAAAATTCCCATTTATCAATGTAGGTCAAGTGGGTGTGTATAACGTCACTGCAGGCGAAGGAATTTTGGGCGTTGAGATTCGCCCAATTCCGCAAGATGATATTTTCAAACTAAAAGATGAAGTAGAAAAATATTGTTCAGCAAATAATTTGGAAGCAAAATTTTCTGTGATAGAAAATGGTGTGGCTTGCAGTGAAAATAATCAGGCGTTGAAAATGTTGAAAGAAGCTGTCAAGCTCACGTCAGGTCAAGAAGCGAAGATTGGTAAAAAATTACCGGGAACCAGTGCACGATTCGCACCGAATGGTCAAGCCGTTGTGTGGGGACAATCTGGCTTGGGTCCACATGCAAAAGATGAAAGACATTTTATTCCAAGCATTGAACCATATTACAAAGCGCTGAATGAATTAGCGAAATTGTGGAAATAATTTTGTAGGTCACGCTTGAAGCGTGACCTACTCATTTAAAATCTAAAATGAATAAAAATTCTTCCGAAGTTTTTATCATCTTTCTCCACACGATGATATAACTTTTTGATGTGACCTTGATTTAAAAATCGCAACACTTTCTTTTTGAGTTGACCACTGCCTTTGCCGGGGATAATTTCTACAAGCGCAATTTTTTTATCAATTGCTTCTTCCACAATGCGATTCAATTCTTTATCAATCATATCGCCTTTGTTGTAAATATCGTGTAAGTCAAGTTTTAGTTTTGCCATTGGTTATGATGTCTTTTGTATGGAATAAATATAAAACGGAATATTATCACCTTCGTAGCCATCTACTTTTCTTTCAAACTTCATTCCAATTTTTTCTGAAACCTTTTGTGATGCAATGTTTTCGGGGTCAATTAAACAAATCAATCTTGATAGACCTAAATTTTCAAAGCCATAATTTAATATGCCTTGTGCGGCTTCGGTGGCGAGTCCTTGCCCCCAATATTTTTCAGTAAGTGTGTAAGCAACCTCAATATCGAATTGATTATCTATTGTCCATGGTAACAAACCACAACGCCCGATAAATTGTCCTGTTTCTTTATGAATCGTTGCCCACAAACCTAATTCTGGATATTTCGGGTGACCATTCATGTGCCATTCTAATTCTTCTTTTGCTTCTTCATAAGAACGTGGCGCATCAGGAATATATTTTGTAATATTCGGGTTGCAATATAAAGCCCACAAAGAATCCAAATCATCTAGTGTTTGGTGGCGTAATAACAATCTTTTTGTCTCTAGAATTATTTTGCTCATTTGCTTACTCCCCATGGTGGGATGAAATCTTCGGGTTCTACACCAAGCGCATCTGCAATGCGATTGATGTAATTGAAATAACTAATTACTTGTGTAGCATCGTGAATAGCAACATCATCAAAACCGACATTTCTTAATTCATCCAAATCTGCAGGTGACATTTTTGCTGGTGAGTGAGTTAACTTTTCCGCATATTTGCATAATGTCATATCTTGCTCTAAAAGCGGAGCATTTTTCCAATCTCGTGCAACGGCATGTACAAATTCGTCAGCTTCTTGTTCATTCATTATTTTTCCAACCTCAACACGGAGGTCATGTGCATGAGATTGTGTTCAGTAATAACAATGATTTTCAAAAGAAACAACCGTGGCTAACATCTCACGTTGCACACGCGAAAGTGGTGATTCACCCATCATTATCGTTGCATAAAATGCAATACTATCTCGCATAGCACGCGGGTTGAGCGACATAATATGCACAATGTGCCAAACCCTGCCAGCGCGTTTTAATGCAGCATCAAATTGTGCTTTCAATAAGCCAGTTGCTTCTTGAATGGAAATTTGCTTAATCCACGGCATGTTATTTTTTCTTTGGCAGAAAATCAAATGGCGGGCGTTGATTCAATTTAATTAAATTTGCACTGGCTTCACCAACATGTAAAGCAGTCAGAGAACCTGTGTCACAACTTAATCTTTGAAAATGGTCAAGCGGCATTCCCAAAAAATGTGCCACTGCTAATTTTATTGGGTCAGCATGAAACACAACGGCAATCACATCTTGCGGTTTGTTATGTTTTTGAACAACACGTTCCAACACATTTACAATTCGATTCTGACATTCAGGAAACGATTCGCCTTCAGGAAAACGAAAACGCGATGGCGCATTTTGCACAATTTTCCATGCTTTCGTCAAACGCAAAATTTTCCACGAACGCCCTTGCCATTTTCCAATCAACGTATCCATCAAATCAGGTTCTTGATTGATTTTTAATTTTTGCGATTGTGCAATTGGATTTGCAGTTTCCATCGCCCGTTCTAATGGACTTGAATAAAGCGCTTTGATAGGTACATCTTTCAACGCCTCTCCCAACGCCTCAGCCTGCTTTTGCCCGCGTTCATTTAAGTGCACGCCTGGAATTCTCCCCGCCATCTTCCCAGTCTTGACGTAATCATTTTCACCGTGACGAATTAATAGTAGTAAGGTCATTTTGATTTTCCTAAATAATTTTTTGTACAAGATAAAATCTATCAATCATTTTTAGATTTCCACCACCATTTTCCTTTTTGCATTGTGCTCATAATGTCACTTCGATTAATACCTATTGTCCACATTAATATAAAGAAGATATCGAGCAAATTGAAGGCAATTGGATCTGGAAATCTGATTAATTGTAAAAATGTAAAAACTATTAAACTCAGTACTATTAGGTGAACCGTATTTCCACGAGTCCATCCAAGAAAAATCATAATTTTTTCAAAAGTTACAGCTAAAATTGTTGCTATTAACCCAGTAAATATATAAGGCAGTAAAAACAAAAATAGTTTCATATTCTAAAATGAATTAGTTACTTAAAATTTATTTTATCTTTCTCTTCATTTCTATAATCTGCTCTTCACTCATATCAGGAATATGTTTTACTTCTGTAATACCTAATGCTTTTCTTTGAGCTTCGCGCCACATTTCTAAGCGAGCACTCACTTGAGATTCATAACCTTCTTGTGACGGCGTATAAAAATATGTGCCTAATAATCTTTTCGGCAAATATTGTTGTGGTGCAAAGTGACCTTCAAACTCATGTGGATACACATAATCTTTTCCTTGACCAGTCGCCGCGGCATCTCGATTGCCATCTTGTAAATGTCTAGGTACAGAAACTTGCCCCTCTTCTTCGATTTTTTGCATAGCTTTGAAATATGCGCCCGCTGTATTGGATTTTGGCGCCGTAGCCAAATACAAAGTCGCTTCAACGATGGGATAAATCCCTTCGGGTAAACCAATAAACTCATATGCTTGCATAGCAGATGAAGCAACGACTAAGCCCATTGGGTCTGCTAAGCCAATATCTTCACCAGCCAAAATAATTAATCTACGAATAATAAATTTTGGGTCTTCACCTGCATAAATCATTTTTGCAAGCCAGTATAAAGCTGCATCAGGGTCAGAGCCGCGCACTGATTTGATAAATGCAGAAATCGTATCGTAATGCGCGTCGCCATCTTTGTCATATAAAACAGCGCGGCGTTGAATTGATTCTTGTGCGACATCTAAGGTAATGTGAATCACGCCATCTTGATTCGGTTGAGTCGACTCGACTGCTAGCTCAAGTGCATTGAGCGCGTTTCTTGCATCCCCTGATGAAACTGTTACAAAATGGGAGCGTGCTTCCACGTCAAGAATGATGCGTTTATTTCCATAGCCACGTTCTTTATCCGCTAAGGCTCTATCAAGCAACAGACCAGTCTCATCTTGATTTAAATTTCTTAATTGAAACACACGCGAGCGAGAAATGAGCGCTTTGATAACTTCAAAATATGGATTTTCAGTTGTTGCGCCAATTAAAGTAAACGTGCCATTTTCAACATGCGGAAGCAATGCATCTTGTTGAGCTTTGTTCCAACGATGCACTTCATCTACAAATAAAATTGTTCTTTCATTATGTAATCTTCTTCGTTCAAGTGCTTCATCAATCACAACGCGCAAATCCGCTTTGCCCGCCAAAATTGCAGAGATAGTAACGAAATGACTCTTTGTGGTATTCGCGATGACTTGTGCCAAAGTAGTTTTGCCAGTGCCGGGTGGTCCCCACAAAATAATAGATGAAAAAAGACGATCCGCTTCAATCGCGCGCCTCAACAGTTTTCCTTCACCGATGATATGTTCTTGCCCGATATATTCTTCCAACGTGCGCGGACGCATGCGCGCCGCAAGCGGCGCTTCACTTTTCATTCGTTCTTGCATGGCATGGTCGAATAAATCGGACATATAAAAATTATAACGTTAGAAAGAATTTATTGCGTTATTAACATCATCATACACTTCAATATACGTTTCAAACCCGCCGAGTTCAAAAACTTCTTTGACCTTTGTTGTTAAGTTAGCTACTTTAATATAAGGTGATTTATATGCACCTGCACTCATCTTTTTGCGTAATTCTTCATCATTTGCATCTTGATGAATTTCGCGAAGTTTGTTGAATAAGCCGTGAATGACTCTTAAGCCAGCACTGCTCATATAGTCTACGCCGTGTAAATCTAAGATGACATATTTTGCACCATCAGAAATGATTTTTTCGGTTTGGGTTTGGAATTCCTCATAGTTTGATGCGTCAATGTCACCTTTGGCGTGGATGATAGTGACTGGAACTTTTGCATTTTGAACGGTTGAATTAATTTCAAGCATGGTTTATTTCCTTATGCGTTTGGAATTTCTGGTGGTGTATTTTGATGTGAAATGTTGACGATGTAAATGCCTAGAAGGGCAATGGCTCCACCGAGCCATTGCGTGAGAGTTGGAATTTCACCAAGCAAAGGAATGGCGAGGATGGCTGTCAGTATCGGTTGACCGACCAAAGTGGGCGACACGATAGAAGCGGGTAGATGTCCTAAAGCGTAAGAGATGGCGAGGTATCCAATCATTTGTGAGATGATAGCCGTTGCAAAAAATATCAACCACGTTTGTGATGAATAGCCTGTGAGTGGATTCTTTAGCAAGATGTTGATGATTAAGATAAAAAATGTGGCACTCACACCGACAAACCAAGTATAACGAAACGGGTCTAAGTATTTTCGTCCGCGTTGGGTGATGAGTTGATAGAGTGCATAAAAAATTGCGGCAGTACTGGCGAGCGCATCACCGATGTTGATGCTCAAATCTTCTGCAAAGTTTGCCCCGACAACCAAAGTTGCACCTGCTAATGATAATAATAAACCAATCCAAAATGTGCCGCGTAATTTTTCACGAAAAAAAATGAGTGCAATCAATGCCACCCAAAGGGGTGAAGTATTTCCTAACAAAGTTGCTTTTGCGGCAGTGGTGTATTGAACCGATGTGTTCCAAGTGGCAAAGTCTAAGGCGGTGAATAAACCTGCCAACAGTGGAAACCAAACCCACTTCATTTGAAGTGGGGGTAATGTCCTTTGGCGTTGAATAAAAAATGGTAAAAACAAAATGGTGGCAATTGAGACTCTATAAAATCCAGTGATAGGACCGGGCGCATCTGCCCAGCGTACGAACATAGCAGAAAGACTCAATGCGGTAATTCCAACAGCAAGTGCAATATAGGGAAAGAATTTTTTTTGTGGCATGAGGCAGAATTGTACCTCATGTTAAAAATATGATTTACATCATCAGCTTCATATTCATTAAGTCGAGGGTAGGTAAAAGTTCACCTAGTGTGCGTATGCTGAAATCAGGTTTGAAGCGGTGCATGTCATCCACTGTAAATGTTGCCCGTCGCGTAAGCCAAATTGCTTTCATCTCTAATTTTTTAGCACCGTAAATATCTGCCACCAAACTGTCACCAATCATCACGCATTCATTCGGTGTGATATTCCATTGGGCGAGGGCAATTTCAAATGCGCGTACATGCGGTTTACGATAAAAACAAGCGGCAGAGGTTAATACAAAATCAAAATATTCACGAATGCCAAAATTTTGTACCAATTGCTGAACATCTTTATCATCGCCTGCGTTTGAAAAAATACCCAAATGATATTGACGTGACTTTAACGAACGCAATGTTTCGATGGTATCTTTTTCTAATTGCCAATTGGTTTGAGTGACGGCATACATCGCATCTAACCCTGACCTGATAACTGATTCAGCAACCTCAGCATACTCTAACTCTTTTAGCAATTCGCGCAAGACGAAGTGATATGTGGTTTCGTGAAAATCTTTTTCGCGTTGACTATAGTATTCATTTAATCGCGCCCGAAATTTTTTAGCATCCAGTTGAATATCATATTCACTTAGTTTATTAACTAAGGCTTCATCGGCACGTACAAAAATTTCGGCTGAGTCGTCAATAGCGTGCATGAGCGTTCCGCCTAAATCGAAAAGGATGTGTTTAATCGAAGAAGCCATCAGGCTTATTTATATCTCTGATGGCTTCTTTTCGTAAAGGGGAATTAAGTGGGATTTTAATTATCGCACTGAAAATGTAATGCTACTTAAGAATTTGTTATCGGCATATAGTTCTACAACATATTCGCCAGACGCAAGGATGAATACATTGGTGTAGCCGTACCCGAATGTTTGATACCACGTATCACCTGCGCTTATATCTTGATTCAGCACTTTACGCAGAGATTGGTCTTCGCGTCCGTTGATGTAGACTTTCCAAATTACTTGTTGAGGTACTGCACCTGAATAGGTAAACTCGATGTCGAATGTATCTTCGCCGTATGGAATCACCGCATTGCGGGCTGGTTCAAAACCAGAGATTAAGTTTTCTTCGTTTCGCCCTGTGATACTACCAACTCTGAAAGAATCAATTTGAGTCGCAGAATTTGGCGCAGGTAATTGACCTGTATATTCCAATGCCACAATCGCTTCTTTGATTCTTTTCATTTGCTCCAAAGCAAACTCACGAATAGCGGCATGGTCACCTGCGATTAAGTCTTTCTGTGGGGCTTGAGTCCATGGCTTCTGATTACTTTCTAGTGTGTCAATTAAACTTTGTAAATCTTGTGCGCCATAATCCATATATAGCCATAATGAAGCAGAGGGTTCAGCATTTCTTTGGCGAGCTTCATTTACCTGAAATTGCGCTTCTTGCAGAAGCAAATCATATTGAGCTTGTGCATTCGCAAAATCTCCCATCACAAGATAACTAATTGCCTGATTGGAGCGCACACCAATCACTTCAGGGCGTTTGCTTAAGACAACTTCATTAACTTCAATTGCTTTTGGATATTGTCCATTTAGATAATATGTCCAACCGAGATTCCAGTTAACGCTGACATCCTCATCCAGCCCCCAGAAGCGCGCATCTTCCATATCGGCGATAGCCGTGTTTAAATCTCCTAATGAATAATAAGCATTGCCACGCTCGTAATAGGCTTTGGCATAATATGTATTTTCTTGCAGAGCAATATTAAACTTTTCGATAGCTTCTTCATATCTACCTTGATAGGACAAACCAACACCTTCTGCATAGGCATTGATGGCGTTTTGATTGACTTCGGAACGACCGATTAATTCAATCAAAGACCAACTCAGCCAAATTGCACAAAAGCCGACAATACCAGAACCAACGGCTACAAATAACCAACGTACTCTCCCTTTTAATGCTAAAGAAAGACCATACAAAGAGAGTGAGACTGTTAACAATGTTATTTGTACGATTAAAGATTCAGAGGTGTCATCCATTTCATTGCCCAATTCAGATTCTGCTAGATATGTTTCTGAAAGGCGGGTGGATTCTACAAGGTAAGAATCAGCCTCAAATTTAGATAAATCTGGAAAGTTAAAGGAAGAAGCGTCAAAATATTGAGGACCAAGTAATTTGCTCAAGGGCAAAATCTGCTCTTGAAGGGCTTCATATCTAGCCACAGCGGCAGTATCACCATTTTGTTCGGCGGCAGTGATTTGTAAACTTAACTCATACCATGTTTGAAAAGCGCCTTGCCATTCATAACTATATTGAAGCACGCCATTCACTTCACGTTTGGTGGCTTCAATTGCAAATTGCTGAGCACGCCGCCGCGCTTGGTCTGAAAGGTTAGAAGCATAGTTTTGAAAGTAAGCAGTAATTGCAACCCAAATTGCAACAGAGGCGATTAACACTGTAACGATGTTGTCAAATCTTTGGTCAGCATTGTGGTCGGTACTCATAGCATAAACCTCCCGATTAAGATTCCCGCAATGCCTGCGAGGGCAAATAAAATTCCTAAACCTGCCCAAAGATATTTAATTTTCTTTTCAGTGATTTGGGCAACTGTCAAAAACCAAAATGCAACCGCAAACGTAATCATATTGGCAGTTAAAAATGATGAGCGATTTCTTTCTGCATCTGATTGCACAAAATAAGGCGTCGCATTTAAATCTTGCGTTTGAGCATCATGCGCCCATTCTTCTTGTAATTCACGTTCTAAATCATATTGACCATCGGCATTGATATACCTTGCAATAAAAAAACTAGTCAAACCAGAAGCAACACCCCAGGCTTCATCTTGCAAAGCTCTATTTCGTAAAGCAGTTTGCTCATCGGCATTGGGGTCGTATAAAAGATATCCAAGTTCATCATAGCGTTTATACGTTGTAAAAGCCCGATAATGTTCATACGCTTTAATCGTATTGATAATATCTGCTTTTTGCGCGCGAATAGATGCATCTAACCCAGAAAAATCCATATCACCAGCAGTAGAGACTGCTACCGATGCTAAACATGCTGTGGTTGCACCTAATACCGTAACCACTGCAACCAACACAGCCACAAATGATTTAAATTTATCTTCTTTCATAAACTTTCTCCTTTGGTGGAAGGAAAATCAACCAGCACTCTTTAAGTATATTCCTGTCGGGTCTAATTCATTTCTTAAAATTTTCAATTCTTTCTTTGTGACAGGCTCCGTCGTTTTGATTTGATTCGCAGTCTTCAGATTCCAACCAGTATTCAACTTCGCTTCTTCCTCGGTTTTACCTGGATGAAGCGCGCTGAGAATCATTTCGCCTGAATCATCTGGTTCCATTATGCCAATGTCTGTAACCACAGCCAACATCCCGCCACCGCGCAAACCTCTCGCCTCGCGTGAGCCTTTTCCATGAATGAATCCAGCCGAAGTCATAAACTCAACTTTTTCAGGGAAACGTCGTTTTTGATGCGGCGTCATAATATAACAACGATTTGCCCATGCCGCAATTTCTTGTGAGCCACCTGAACCCGGCAAACGCACTTTTGGATTCATATAACTACCAATCGTTGTAGCATTGATATTTCCATATTTATCAATTTGTGCGCCACCCATAAAGCCAACATCTACATTGCCTCGTTGCAAGTAGTTTGAAAAAATATCGTACATACTCACAACCGATAATGAACCACTGACCAAAGTCGGGTCGCCGATAGAGAGGGGAAGACGTTCTGGTTCAGCACCAATGACACCTGCTTCATAAATCATCACCAAGTTTGGAGCATGAGTTCTCTTTGCTAAATTACATGCCAAGTTTGGCTGACCCACGCCAACAAAAACCACATCGCCATCTTTTAGCAAACGTGCCGCATTCACAATCATCAACTCAGCAGATGAATATTTTATTTCGGGCATAATTCTCCTGTTCATGTCATTCTGAGCCGCGCTCTTGCTCTTTGCGGCGAAGAATCTCTACGATTATCTTTGAGACCCTTCGCTTGCCCCTTCACTTCGTTCAGGGCTTCGGCTCAGGGTGACACCAATAAATTTATTTATTCTCTCAAACACTTCTTGCGGATATTCCAACGGAAAAATATGTGTCGCTTTTTCTAATACTTCAATTTGAATCTTCGGGTTTTTCTTTTTAATCAACTTTTCTGTGTTTTCCAAAAATGTATCTGATTCACTTCCGCGAATAATTAACGTTGGAACTTCAAGCTTATGTAAATTATTCCAAATATCAAAATCTTGTAAACCTGTTAAGTAGATATGACTTTCCCATTCAGGGTTGAAGACCAATTCGTAAGTGCCATCAGGTTTTTGTTCTGTGATTCCTTCTATATAAATTTTCAAACTCTCATCAGTCATGTATTTGAAAACTTCTCTTGTGCGATAGCCGCGAAAAACAGTTTCAAGGTCGTCAAATGATTTTCTGCGTTTTAATGCACCTGCTACTCTTGGATGAAGTCTTTTTCCTAAACCGATTGAGTAAATAATTTTCCACATCAAGATAAAAGATGGCACAAAAATTACAGGGTCAAGTAAAACTAAGGCGCGGAATTTTTTTGGGTCTTGCAATGCCGCTCGCAAGGTGACAGTCGCTCCAATGGAATGACCAATTCCGATGGCTGAATCAGGTGTCACCGTAGGAAGGAAGCGAAGCAAGTCATCAGAAAAAATCTTCCAGTTTTTTACATCTTCTATATTTGCATCATCCCAAAGCGGACGAAGCTTCATTCCGAAGAGATGATATTCCTTATATAAAAGTTCAAATAATTTTTTATACACCTCTGGCGGATAGCCATTGGCGTGAAGAAAATGCAAAGGCTCACCATCACCTTTGAAATCAAAATATGGAATATTCACTTAATAACTTCCGTAATTTATTTTGTCACTATATTTGGCTTTGACCTTTAATCGCTTATGCGTTTTCGCGCCAAGTTTTTTCCAATACGCATTTCTATCTTTGACCCCGTATACCCATTCATCCAAATATTTTTTTGTAAGTTCAGGCGACTCACTGATTTTGTCCCATGCTAAATAAAATTCATTATCGCGATCGTAATACCCTTGCGAATACGATGGGTGACTTGCAAACGGAACATGACAAACAGCACTGACGATAATGCTTGGAATCATCGTGCGATTCGGGTCTGACCTGATGACTGATTCATCCACAATTTCTTCGGCAGTGACGATAACTTTTTTAGCGGCAAAGGCGGCTTCTTTTTGCTCACCGATAATGCCCCATAAATGCGAGTTACCATTTTTATCTGCGCGTTGGACATGCACAATGGCAACATTTGGATTCAATGCAGGCACAACCACAACATCTTTACCACCATAAGGGTCTTCAATTCTTTTGATTAATGGATTCGCAATTTCTAAATCTTCTGCGCCAGTTTGATTCATAGGCAAAAATGGCAAACCACTTGCACCTGCTTGTAGACGAGTAATCATACCGAAGTGAGAATATTCTTCCCATTCCAATTGACCTTGCTCAATCGCCTTGCGCACAATTCTCAAAGAGCCAACGCCTGGATTGCCCATATAAGAAAATATAACTTTCTTTGCACAACCAGCCGCTACCATTTGATCATAGATTAAATCTGGTGTGGCGCGTGCCAATGTGAGATTCTTTTTGCCTTGCCGAATCATCTCATGCCCAGCCGCAAATGGAATCAAATGGGTAAAGCCAGCGGCGTAGACAACATCACCATCACTGACAAATTCTGAAATTGCTTTTTTTAACGAAATAAGTTTAGACATAAAATAAAATTTCTATTCTCCTTCTTCCTCATCTTCTTTCATTGGTTTTCCTGCAGGTTTCGCATTTTTATTTCCGCCTTTGCGGAAACGTTTTAGCAAAGAAAATCTACTCGCTGGAGGTGGCTTGGCTTTGTTTCGGCGCAAGTACCAACCTC
>ERZ761610.919-NODE-919-length-19064-cov-52.224157_pt1 | contig 19064 bp, 15 predicted proteins | sample MGYA00512164_ERZ761610 | MGnify/ENA primary metagenome ERZ761610 (study PRJEB28899, sample SAMN02850038) | bioreactor sludge metagenome | biome: EBPR Sludge; feature: EBPR Bioreactor; material: flocular biomat | place: Australia: Thorneside Wastwater Treatment...
CGGAGAAATTCTTTTGAAATTAAAAATAGACTGGAAAATTACTGTTGTTTTGGCGGTTGCGGGCTCGTGCTTAATAACTGGCTATGTACTGCAAAAACCATTCGTCCCGTCGCCCTATTCTGACTATAAGTCACGCTGGTCCACTCAGGATTTGAATAAGCTTCAACAAAGCATAGAACAACAAGAGAAAACTTTCCCTAATCTTAAGCGTGATAATGAAAAGAAAGTCGGTCTTAATGCAGGAGCGCAGCCTACCGAATACGCGTTCGTTTACATGCCGGGATTTTCAGCCACTCGCAAAGAAATTTTTCCTGTTGTTGAGGCATTGGCAAAACGATTTTCTGCCAATTATTTTCTAACTCGTTTCCCTGCGCATGGAGAATCGGCGCTGGAGTTCAAAGACTTAAAAGCCCAAGAGTTGTTTGATACCGCTTACGAGGCTGTCGAAATAGCGCCGAAGTTAGGTAAGAAAAAAATTTTCATCGGAACCTCAACGGGGGCTGCGATGACGTCCGCTGCTTTGGTTCAAGATTTAGATATTGATGCCGCTATATTTATTGCCCCTGCGTATGCGGTGTACCCGACAAATTCGTGGCTGCTGAGTACTCGTATTGGCCCACTCGTGAACATGTTACTGATTGATGAAATTTATAAATGGACACCAAAGAATCCGGAAATGGAAAAGTATTGGAATACCTCATACCATCGCAATGGTCTTATCGCACTGTTGCAGAGTGTGGAGTATACTCGTTCTTTGGATTTTTCGGCGATTAACAAACCAGTACTTGTGCTCTATACTAAAAACGACGCGGTCGTCGTTAATGAAGCCATTTTGACAAAATTTTCCGAAATTAAACATCCAAAGAAACGACTAGTTGAAATTCCCGCTTCGAGTCACGTATTGGCAGGGGAATATACATCGCCGGAAACCACCGAAGTCGTCATCAAAGAAATTCATGACTGGATACAGTCCCTAGACCTTTAAATTTAACTCCTCGTTGAACTAAAAAGTAAATTGTCCTAAGCTGTGAGCAGTCTAGATTAGGAGTTTACGTTGGACGCTGAAACGCTAAAAAAAATGGCCCATTTAAGTCGCTTAGAGCTTTCCGAAGCGGAATCAAATCAGCTAGGTAAAGATCTGGGTAAAGTTTTAAATTTTTTTAATCAAATCGCAGAAGTAAATACTACTGGTGTCGAGCCAATGGTGACACCTGTTGAGATTGAAAATTATCTGCGTGAAGACGAAAAGAACAATGAAATAAAAACTGAAGACATTATGGCAAACGCACCCTCGCGTGCGGGCAATTTATTTAAAGTACCTCCAGTCGTTTAGGAAATCATATGGATATATTAAAATCGTCACTGAAAGAAATCAGCACGGCTGTGCGTGCAAAAAAAATTTCTGCCCAAGAAGTTGCGGAGTTTTACTTAAAACGCGCGACAGCTCATAATCCAAAATTAAATGCCTACATCACAATGAATGCCGATGTTTTGGCTCAAGCGAATGAAATCGATTCAAAAATTGCAAAAGGTGAAGACCTATCGTCTAAAAAACTTTTGGGAGTACCTTTCGGTATCAAAGATATGTTGTGCACGAAGGGACTCAAAACAACGGCGGCCTCAAAAATTTTGGAAAACTTTATTCCTCCGTATGATGCAACAGTGGTTAGCCGAATTAAATCTAACGGCGGCGTTGTTTTAGGAAAATTAAATCAAGATGAATTTGCGATGGGAAGCTCGAATGAAACTTCGTTCTATGGTTTATGTCGAAATCCATGGGATTTAGATCGCGTTCCAGGTGGATCAAGCGGTGGCTCAGCGGCGGCTCAGGCTGCGGGGCTTGCGGCTGCGACTATTGGAACAGATACGGGCGGATCAATTCGTCAGCCTGCAAGTTATTGCGGTATCGTGGGTGTTAAGCCAACATACGGCCGCGTATCACGCTACGGAATTATTGCCTATGCATCGAGTTTAGATCAAGCGGGTCCGATGGTTAACTCGGTAGAAGATGCAGCTTTAGTTTTAGAAAGTATTTGTGGTTTTGACCAGATGGATTCAACGACATCGCAACGATCAGATATTCAATTCAGTCAGAACTTGAATAAATCTGTGAAGGGTTTAAAAATCGGTGTGTTGAAAGAATTTTTATCAGATCAACTCGATTCTGATGTCAAAAAAGCGCTTGAATTATCGATCGAGAACTTAAAAAAACAAGGTGCTGAAATTGTTGAAGTATCGATTCCGTTAACTAAGCATGCTGTGCCTATATATTATTTGATTGCGTCCAGTGAAGCTTCTTCAAATCTATCTCGCTATGACGGTGTTAAGTTTGGTTATCGCCATGACTTTAAAGATTTATCGAGCGTAAGTTTGGATTCATTTTATTCTAAAACTCGCGGCGATGGTTTTGGTTCAGAAGTTAAACGCCGAATTATCATGGGCACATATTGTTTATCGAGTGGTTATTACGAAGCCTACTATGGAAAAGCATCGCAAGTACGGCGCATGCTGAAGGCGCAATTTAGTGATGTATTTAAATCGTGCGACGCGCTGATTTCTCCCGTCTCAACAACGCCGGCATTTAAAATTGGCGAACGCATAGATGATGCACTAGCGATGTACCTGAATGACATTTTCACGGTATCTACAAATCTAGCGGGTATTCCAGGGATGAGCATTCCATATGGCCTAAGCCAAAAAAATCTGCCTATTGGTATTCAGCTCATGTGCAAAGACTTTGATGAGCAAAAGATGTTAAATATTGCTGCCGCCTTAGAGGAAACCTCTCCTGTTCGTGGCGCTCAACCAAAGGGGTTTGCATAATGGCTTATGAAATTCGCGGGTTTGAAGCCACAATCGGTATTGAAATTCATGTTCAACTCAACACAAAGAGTAAAATATTTTCGTCCGACGGAACTGAGTTTGCTGCGGGCGATAACGAAAATATTTCTACAGTCAGCGCTGGTTTGCCGGGCTCACTACCCGTTTTAAATAAAAAGGTAGTTGAGCTAGCGGTTAAAACAGGTTTAGCCTTAGATTGTAAAATTCGTCAAAAATCTATCTTTGCTCGTAAAAACTATTTCTATCCTGACTTGCCTAAAGGGTATCAAATTTCTCAGTACGAAGAGCCTATTTGCGAACATGGTTTTGTGATGTTGAAAATGCCTGAGTATGAAAAGCGAATCAGCATTACACGCGCGCACTTGGAAGAAGATGCGGGTAAATCTACACATCAAGGTGATGTGACTCTTTTGAATTATAATCGCGCCGGTGTTCCTCTGCTTGAAATCGTATCGGGACCAGATTTAAGTTCGCCTCAAGAAGCTGCTGAGTACGGAAAAATTATTCGCCAAATCGTTCGCTATCTTGATGTATGCGACGGGAACTTAGAGGAAGGTTCTTTGCGCTGTGACTGTAACGTCAGTGTTAAACGTGTGGGCGAGAGAAAACTAGGAACTAAAGTTGAACTAAAAAACATTAATTCTTTTCGGTTCATTGAAAAAGCAGTTGAGTACGAAATCGAACGCCAGATAGATGCGGTTGAGCGAAATGAAAAAATCGTTCAAGAAACGCGCCTGTACGATTCAGATAAGAATAGAACGTATTCAATGCGCATGAAAGAAGATGCCCAGGACTATCGGTATTTCCCGGATCCAGATTTGTTGCCAATAATTATTTCTGATCAAATGATAGCTAGTATTAAATCCTCACTGCCAGAGTTGCCGCAAGCGCGACATAACCGTTTGGTTGGCCAAATGGGATTGCCGACCTATGATGCGGATGTATTAACTGAAGAAAAAGATATCGCTGATTTTTTTGAGGCGGTCGCAAAATCGTGCGGAAACCCCAAAGCGGCTTCGAATTGGATCATGACCGAAGTTATGCGTGAAATGAAAGAATCGCATATGTCGATTAGCGAATCTAAAATGACTCCGGCATTGCTTGCGGAATTAATCACCTTGATTGACAAACAAGTTATATCTGGGAAAATTGCAAAAACAATTTTCCCAGATATCTGGCAAACAGGCAAAAATCCGCAAAAGCTAGTGGATGAAAAAGGTCTGGGTCAAATCAGTGACGATTCAGTTATCGAAAAAATCATTGATGGCGTGTTAAAAGATAATGAAAAAAACGTGACGGAATATCGCTCGGGAAAAACCAAAGTGTTTGGTTTCTTTGTCGGTCAGATTATGAAATTATCTAAAGGCCAGGCCAACCCAGACAAAGTAAATGAAATTCTAAAAAAGAAACTGGAACAGGGATGACAACAAAAGACCTAAAGGTAGCCACCATTGATATTGGTTCAAATTCATTTCTGTTGCTACTATGTACGGCTAACCAGAACGGTATAAGCACAATTCAAAAAGATGTGGTTGAAATTGTTCGACTTGGACAAGGTCTGGCTACAAATAAAAAGTTTTTACCTGAAGCTTTGGATCGTGCGAAAAAAACGTTAACGACATTTAAAAAAATGATTGATGAATTTCAACCAGACATCATTTTGCCCAAAGCAACGGCGGCGGCGCGTATAGCAGAAAACCGGGCAGATCTATTAGCGATCGGAAAAAATTTAGGGTTAGATATTGAAACTATTCCTGGCGACCAAGAAGCGAAAGTCACCTACCAAGGTGTATTCTGGGGACAAAAAACTGACGAAACAGGTTATAACTTGTTAATAGATATCGGGGGTGGGTCTACCGAGTTGATCGTGGGTAGAGGCGCTAACATTGAATATAGCGTCAGTATCCCGTTTGGTGCGGTTCTATTAACGGAACGATTTATTAAAAGTCATCCTGTTGTTTCCGACGATGAAAAGAATTTGGAAAATGAAATAGATTCTGGAATTGCAAACGCCTTGGAGTCCATTTCAAAGTTTCCTATTAATACGGTGCTGGCTGTTGCTGGCACACCTACGACATTGGCCCAGATAATTTTAGGCGGATACGACGATGCTAAAATTAATGGGTATTCATTAACATTGGAAAAACTCTCAAAACTCGAAGCTGGTTTAAAGACAAGATCGGTCGAACAAAGGATTACTGAATTAGGAGTTCCTAAGGGCCGCGCCGACATTTTATACGCAGGCTCGGTTTTACTTAGAAAAATTATTACTGCGGTAAAATTGAATGAAGTAAAAGTTTCTACTCGCGGTGTTCGCCATGGAATCGTAGCAGATTATTTTTTGAGTCAGCATTAGATCACGGCGTTTAAAAAAGGTAGGCATAAATGCAGAGCTTTAGCAGAATGATGGCCCTTACACTATTCGTAAACTTATGTTTTTTGCCGTTATGCAGCCTTGCGGACGGGCCCAAATTTAAAAAAGGCACTATTGTTATTAAAAATATCACATTGAACGCCGAATTTGCTATTACGGAAGATCAACAGCAGTACGGATTAATGAATCGTACAGAACTTCCAGAGAATTTCGGAATGTTATTTGTGTTTGATCAGGAAGACTATCGATCATTCTGGATGAAAAATACGTTTGTTGATTTATCAATAGCCTACATCAGTGCTAATAAGAAGATTTTAGAAATCATCGATATGGACGCATCGAAAAGTTCGCTTGATGCCAATCCCAAAACGTATCCTAGCAGTGCCAAAGCGAAGTATGCGCTTGAGGTAAAACAAGGTTGGTTTAAGAAAAACAAGATAAAAGTCGGTGACTCTATAAAGAAGATTACTATTAAATAGTTACGTAAACTAGCTAAGTTAGCTGATCTTTAGCACTGATTTTCTGGTCTGAAGAATTGATTATAGGCTATAGGTCTAGAGATAAAAAATTTTCTTGAGTCCTGTACCTATAAAATAATTGATTGTCTCTGCCGATGTGCTTAAATAAAAAGTGAAACTTTAAAGAAAACGTTGGTTTCTATAGATCAAGGATGAAATATATGAAAAAAATATTGTTGGTTCTCTTAGCGTCAACTGCACTTGTGATCTCGAGCGTGAGATGTACATCAAGTGACACTAGCGGAGAAACTGGTGAACAAATCGCTTCTGAAGGCGGCGAAAATCCTGAAACGATCTCTGAAAACGGTGAAGCTTCGGTTGGCGATGCTACTGGCGGAGAGGTGGGTTCAGCTGAGACATTATCAGAAGGGAGTTTAACTGATCCAGGAATGGCAACAGATCCGTCTCTAGATCCAAACGCAGTTCCTGCGGATAATACGGCGCAAGTTACCGATCCAAATCAGCAGTTAGATCCAAATGCAACTGCAACAGATCCAAATTTGCAAACGCAATCAACTCCAACTACAGAAACTCAGCCATCAGCGACAGATACATTGTCAAGTACACCGGCTCCAACAGAAACGGTTCAAACACCAGCAGTAACCGAAACGGCTCCTGTGGTAGCCGAGGTTCCTAAGGCGCCTCCAGCTGAGTATCAAAAAATGAAAACTGAAACATGGACTGTGGCTGGCAAAGTCGTAAATACTGTTTACTTTGCACGCGAAGGCGACACGTCTAAGTCGATTGCAGAAAAAATCTACGGAAATACAGATCGCGAAAAAGAACTTAAAAAAATCAATTCGTTCATGAAAAACAGATCGGTTCGCGTAGGAGATAAAGTTTATTACAACTCTCCGAACCGTCCAGATGACAGCACTAAAATTGTTACTTATTTCGAAGATAAAGGTATTCAGCCTCAAATTTATGTGGCTAAAGAAGGCGACAAAGTTAGAACCGTTGCAAAAGAACTACTAGGTTCGACGGGTGCTTGGAAAGAACTTTATGGTTCAAATTCATTTGAATCAAGAAAGACATTAGATCCTGGTACAGAAGTTAAATATTGGAAAGACGACGTGGCCGCAGCTCCTGCGATGGCTGCAACAACTCCGGATGCAGGTTTACCGCCTCCGCCTCCGGCTGATACGGCAGTGCCGCCTCCTCCGCCAGACATGGCGTCGACTCCGCCGCCACCACCAGATATGGGATCAGCGCCGCCTCCTCCGCCAGACATGGCGTCGACTCCGCCGCCACCACCAGATATGGGATCAGCGCCGCCTCCTCCGCCAGACATGGCAGGAACTCCGCCGCCACCACCAGATATGGGATCAGCGCCACCTCCTCCGCCAGATATGGCAGGAACTCCGCCACCACCACCAGATATGGGCGGCCAAGGATCGATGAAAGATCCGGCAAGCACAGCGGGTGACGATTCAACAATTGCTGGTATGGATCAAGAGACAATCATGATAGTTGGCATCGGTGCTGCTGCTTTATTATTAGCAGTTATCTTTATCGTGAAGAGAAAAAATAAACAAAGACAAGAGTTCGAACAAGCAATGAATGAAACACAAGTAGGTTAATCCCTGCTTGTTTGCGCACTTAAGTTTTGGTTATAAAAAAGAAAAGCTTCTGGAGACAGAAGCTTTTTTATTTGGTTACATTGATTTTTTTGATTTGAACTAGCCGACTTTTTTAAGAATCTTATCAAACACATCCCGACGATCTGAACGTTGTGCTTCAACGAAGTAAATTAAATCATCGACAATTTGTACATCACGATTATTTACAGGCATAAATTTTAAACCACAGCCTACTGAATTTGCCCATACGACGGTAGCCTGGATCTTTCGTTCACGGCCAGCGACTTCGAAAAATACAACTAACTTATCATTTGGCTTTAATGACGAAGACACTTCGTGCTCTAAAAACGCGCCCGTCAAGCTGATGTTTCTCAAATTCCCCTTAGAATTCTCGCGAGAATAATTTTTCTTAAAAGAAACAGGAAGTAACAGCTGGGTTCTGGGTGCTGGAATATTATTTGAATCCACTTAATGCTCCTTTATTTAACAATTAGATTCTCGGAAATTTAGTAATAAAACTTTACAAAAGATTCAGGAAACATCTGCAAATAAAGGCGTTCACGGAAATTAAATCTGTTTTTTTATTAATTCTCAATATAACTCAGGACCTTCGGTAAATAAAACGACAACGACATCAAGTATTTTGAGTCCTTGTATCCTGAATGCGGGACTTAGGTGATGGGTAGCGAGTTTGGAAACGCGAAACTAGAGCTAGGTATTTTTAAAAAAATAAGCTATTCTAGCTACTTAGGCTGAGTTTATTCGGTTTTGTGTCTCATTTTGAATCGGCAAACTGGTGGGTGATCGGGAATTTTCCATTGACAAAAGTCGAGGTTCCGTTAAACTGAGGGAGTATTTGTTCTAAATACCCTTGGTTTAAACAACCCCACAATAATTCTCTTTAAAGGTTCATTAATAAATTAATTTAAAAATCAATTTAGATAATAAAAATCCTAAAAGAATTTTGCATGTCAGTTGTTTTATACCCAGCCAATTATATATAAGGAGTCGTGTTTGTCGGATTCAAAAAACACCAGTGACAAATCAGTTGAGGTCGTTAAAAAAAGAGGTCGTGCTAAGCCAGCCGACGAGGGAAAAAAAGCGAAAGCAGACGATGCGGCTCTAGAAGCTAGCGTTCAGGAAACAGCTCCCCCTCCTCCAGTAGTCGAAGCCACAGCACCAAAAGAATCATCCGCTCCAGAATCAGCACCAGCCCCAGCAAGTACAGAAGCCGTAGCGACTCAAGCAAGTAGCGCTCCCCAAGAATCCCGCCCACAACAAAATCAAGATAACCGTGGTGGCGGAAGCAATAGCCAAAACAAACAACGTTACGATAACAATCGCAACAATTACTACAAAAATAATAACAACAATCACAAACAAAATTATCAAAACAATAGAAACCGTAACGATCGCAATGATCGCGGTGATAGAAATGATCGTTACGATCGCAATAATCGTAATGATAGATATGACAATGAAAGAGCAGACTTGAGAGATCAAAGAGAGCAGTATCAGCAAAGACAAGCACAGAAAAATCAAGGTCACGGCGATGACGTGAACCCAAATGCAGATGACATTAATTTAAAGAATCAAGGCTTGGAAGGTACTGAAGTCGATATCACAGGAATCAACCTTACAGACGAAGAGAAAAGCTGGTTATCATCTAAAGATTTAAAAACGAAAAATATCCAAGAACTAACGGGCCTAGCGCTTAAACTAAAAATTGAAAACGCTGCAGGTCTTCGTCGTCAGGATATGATTTTCGAAATCCTAAAACGGTCAGCTAAATTGGGCGTAGATATTTACGGATCAGGCGTTCTTGAAATCTTACCAGACGGATACGGATTTTTAAGATCTCCAGACTACAACTACTTGCCAGGACCGGATGATATTTACGTATCTCCATCACAAATTCGTCGCTTTGGTTTAAGAACGGGTGATACGGTAACCGGCACTGTACGTCCACCAAAAGAAGGTGAACGTTATTTCGCTCTACTTAAAGTCGACACGTTAAACTTCGAAAATACTGAAAACGGTAAAGATAAAATCTTATTCGACAACTTAACACCTCTATACCCACAAGAGCGTCTTAAGCTTGAGCACGGCCCTGCTGAATATACAACTCGCGTTGTGGATTTGATGAGCCCGCTTGGTAAAGGTCAACGTGCCTTGATCGTGGCGCCTCCACGTACAGGTAAAACAGTATTATTACAAAATATCGCCAACGCGATTACGACTAACCATCCAGAAGTAAAATTGATCGTATTATTGATCGATGAACGTCCGGAAGAAGTAACTGATATGCAACGAACGGTAAAAGGCGAAGTTGTTTCATCAACATTCGATGAACCACCTACTCGTCACGTTCAAGTTGCTGACATGGTTCTTGAAAAAGCAAAACGGTTAGTTGAGCACAAGCATGACGTAGTTATCTTGTTAGACTCTATTACTCGTCTAGCTCGCGCGTACAATACGGTTGTTCCACCATCGGGAAAAATCTTATCGGGCGGTGTGGATTCAAATGCGCTTCATAAACCAAAACGTTTCTTCGGTGCCGCTAGAAATATTGAGGAAGGCGGATCGTTAACTATCATCGCTACTGCGCTTGTAGATACAGGTTCAAGAATGGATGAGGTTATTTTCGAAGAATTTAAAGGAACTGGTAACTCAGAGATCCATCTTGATCGTAAGCTTATGGAAAAACGTATTTTCCCATGTATGGACATCAACAAATCAGGTACTCGTAAAGAGGACTTACTCGTTGAACAGAAAGATTTACAGCGTCTATGGATCTTGAGAAAGGTTCTTGCGCCAATGAATCCGGTCGATGCAATGGAATTCTTGTTAGACAAAGTATCTGCTACAAAATCAAATGCAGCGTTCTTAACAAGCATGAGCGGCGGCTAACTCTCGCGGCGTGGATGAACCACGCCTCCGCGGACTAGGCGTCCCCGCACTCTCCTAGTCGCCTCGGCTGACACCCCTTATTCACCGCTCGGTGTGGGCTGGTGGTACTCGATGTGAAAAAAGAGCATGCCTTTGGCTGCTCTTTTTTATTTTAGGGTACTGGTTAGGATTTCTATAATTTTCTCTAAGCCGGTTTTATCCGATTTAGAAAAACGATTTAATTTTGGTGAGTCTAAATCAAAGACGCCTATTAGGTTTCCCGTTTTGTCTACGATTGGTAGTACGATTTCGGATTTCGACGCTGAATCGCAGGCGATGTGACCTGGAAATTTGTCGACATCTTCGACGATCACAGTTTTCCTGTCTGTAGCGGCTTTCCCGCAGACGCCTTTTGATAGTGGAATATAAATGCAGGCCGTCTTTCCTTGGAAAGGGCCTAGTACCAGTTGCTTTCCGTCGTATAAATAAAATCCGGCCCAATTTAGATCTGGCATTTGATGAAAAACAGCCGCCGAAATATTGGCCAGATTTGGAATTAGTTCAGGTACCATCATCCCTTGAATTTCAGATGTTATTTCATTCCAGAATTTTTCAGTATTTGTGTAATCTAGTTTTTTATCATTTATTTCAAACATTTTTTCGAGACCAAATTTTTATCTTTTTTAATGGATCCTTAGCGAACAGGACAAAGAGAGCCACGGCCGTTGCTAAAATATTAAAAGGTACTGAGATAATATATAGAGGCAGTGCTAACTGCAATCCTACCGGAATTTGTTCGAGCATATATTGAAATGAACCCGAGCGATCTAAAAATCGTGGTGATTGCATATCGTGATAGGCCCATAACATGGAACTTGGAATAGAGGCCAGGATGATGGAAACGGGAATAACTAAAACGCCTGTTAAGACTCGTAGCCATTTCGTTGATTCAGCGAACACAAGTTTCCAAACGGCAGCGATCGCGCCGAAACTAAGACTCATTAGCCACCAGTAAGTAGTTGGGTTATCCCAGTGGTAGCTTGGCATTTTATAGAAGCTTCCGTAGGGCTGATTACCAAAAGAACTAAAGGATACAAAGGGAAACGCGGCAATTGAAAAATCGAATTCAGTGACTTGAACGACCCAATAACACAGCTGACCCAGTAAAAAACAAGCAAACGTATAAATTAGGAATGGTCTTAGAAATTTCATTCCTAAAACTTACCCTACATTTTGCGAGCGTCAATAATACGTTTTAATTTTCCTGTCCTAGCATTGGTATCTAGGTCAGTCATGTGGACAAACTCTAGTACTAGCGGGTGAATCAATTTGTCATCCACTAGTTTCTTGATCATGCCTCGTTCGGTATAGATATGTTCCAGAATTTCCTGTTGAACCTCGTCTGTTGGGTGATTGGCCGCAACTCGGATCACCAGCTGATCGTGGCCATCAAAGTGCACGAGACGTAGCTGGAAACCTTTGATGTGGATAACGTCGTGGAATGTGTTTAACAGTTGGCTCATGTCCTCATAATAGACCGTAGCCGGTCCAACGCGAGCACCTTCTTCTGATCGTCCTAAAATTTTAAATTTACGATGGTTGGTCACAGATGTGTCATCAACCCACATTGCCCTATCCCCGACGGGATAGCGAATTATCGGCATAAGAGATCTAGTTAAGTTTGTTAGAAACATTTTTCCGGAACGACCGGGCTCGGTGATCACCTCTAGTGTATCCTCATCTAGAATTTCCATGATTGTGTATTCAGAAAAAACGCGATGTTCCTGGATACCGCATGTTTTATCTAAATACCCCAGTAGACCGCCGTCGACGCTAGCGTAACCGATAGATTGGATGTGGACATGTGGAAACACACTCTTGATGAATTGTATTTGATCTTCATACATGCTCTCGCCACCGAACAGAATTTTATCTGGCGCGTGTAGATGATTTTCCTGGGCGTATTCCGTTAATTTCATCATGGTTGTGGGAACTCCCGCCCAAGTAGTGATCTTGAACGAATTCATAGTTTCGATAATATGATCAAATTCGGCGCCACCACTTAAAGGATAGTGAACGACCTTTGAATTCGACTTCTCGATCGATTTGGAAATAAACATAAACGAAGCATACAGATCGCCCGCATAGAATAAATTAGCGATGCGCTCGCCAGGTTGCAGGCCGCCTTTATGCATGCCCTCTCCGAAGGCGCGAGTGAATAGTTCCCATTCCTCGAGTGCGAAAAAAGAAAACTTTGGATTTCCCGTTGTGCCACCGCTTTTAAAAACAATTCCATCAGCTTGTGGGCCAGTCAGTACTTGGTTGTCATCAATCGAATTGGCTTTCCAAAATGCGGCGCTATCTAGAACTGGCAACTGCTCGATACTAGAAAAAGTACCTAAATCTTTATAGAGTTGCTTATAAAATGGCGACTCTGAGCGTGCCTTTTCAACTAGATCCTTCAATGAATAGATTTTCATGCGAAACCTCTATTATCAATGATGTGAAGAAGCTTGCCGCTGGCGGAACTGCGCAACATTTTTTCAGAGGGAACAAGTTCCATTTTAACCTCTAGGACTTTTTCGAAGTTAACAAGCTCATCCAAGTCATAATAAGTCTCTAGAAATGCTTTTGTGACATCTTCCATAGAACTTAAACCACGAATACTTAGCGATCTAAGGAAACTAGTTTCATCTGTGTCTGAGGAGATACGAACCGTCATGAGTTCTCTGTGCCCATGTTTTTGAATAACGATTTGAAACTCACCCGGTACGCCAATTTTTTCAGTCAGCAAGGTTCCGATATGGTTATAGTTCAAGAAGCTGCCCGCCGCGCGGAAGATATCACCATATCGCCCATGTAGTTCAAAGCGAGGAGATTTACGGCCACAAGGACAATCTGATTTTACCCAGCGCCCAAGGTCTCCGACGTCGTAGCGAAGTAGATTTTGATCTTCCCTGGAATGGGTCGAGAATATTAAACGACCAAGCTCGTTACCTTCTACAGATTGTAATGAATCTAGTTTTAGAATTTCTAGATGATGAATGTCATGGTGCAGATGATAGGTCTTATTGTCAGAGTAAGGACATTGATACCCCAGAGGACCCATGTCAACACTTCCGTAACTAGCAGATTTAATAACCGATACGCCAAATTCATTTTTCAGTTTTTGAATTTGCGCCTTGGTGAAAGCCTCTCCACCATAGAATATTTTTTCAATTGTGCGTTCTTGCGATAGCCATTGACGATTATGCTCAAGAAGTTGCATTAAATACGATGGCATACCCATCAATGTATTCACATGGAATTTTTTAATGATCTCGCCTACAAAGTCGTAATCCATATAGGCTGACATTGGAAATTGCACGGCTTTAAGTTCTTCCATGATAGTAAAGAAACTTAAAAAGCCGCCGTATAGACCGCCACCAAAGAACAAGTTCATTGTTCTATCCTTGCGCGGTTCTAAACCCGCGGCCATCAGGCCATTGGCCGCCGCACGCATTTGGGTATGATAATCAACATAGGTAAACTGCGAAATTTTTGAAACACCAGAGCTGCCACCGCTTTTGAAATAAAGCTGAGAACTTGCTTGATCAGGGATGTTTTGGAAATCTACTTTATCCATCAATTTTTCAGGAAAATGCGCAAAGTGAATTTTATTTTCATGAAGGTCATTTAGAGTTGAAAACGAAGATAAAGAATCGATACTAGACTCTAAGCTCACCCGGCGTACGTAGCGATTTAAAGCAAAGTACCCATCATGGGGCTCACCCATATAGCTGTCTTGCATCTTTCCGTTAGAGCGAATACGAGTCACACCACATGAATAGAATAGGCGGCTTAATTCAAATAATTCTGCAATATCGCATGATAGTCCGACCGTTTGTAGATACTGCTTCATTGGTCTAAATGTCTTAACTATCTGTGTGCGTTGAATTGGTTTTATCCAAATAGTTTTATAAAGTGGCGACGCACGCAATGAAGTCCGTGAATCAATCCAGATGCGCCATTGCCCGTTGGCATCTTCAATGACGTCGCTGTAATTAGCCATCAACGACTTTTCAGTTTTTACGATTAGGCCCATCTTAGTAATTTCTGCATTTTCCATGTCTGATGTATCGTTAGGTGAATAGTTACCAACGACGGCGTTCATGTGTTTACCAAGATAGTCAGAAAATGTTTTTAAATCTTGAAAATTGGCGTCTTCTAGGTACACGCACTGTGGACTCGAACAAGCCTGTTGATTAAAGACAAATATATCGTGAACAACACTTTTTACAGAATCAAGATTTTGCCATTCTTTTTTGGTAAGGTAAGAAAAACTAATTTTGTGACCCCAATCTATAAACCGTGCTGATGCGGGAACACTTTTTCTGATTTCGTTAATCGCCTCTTCCCCGCCCCAAGCGACGACGCCATCGGCGTGGGAATACAGACGCTCTAAAAGGCCTTTTTCTTTTGAACTGATGTTCACGACACAGATGCGGCTTTTCCAGCGCCCCGTTTGTGAAAATTTAGTAAATTCAGTAAAGAAATCCTGAGTAAATGAACTTGAGCTATGGCTTAGTTTTAAAATATTAATATTACCCGTCATTAAGCCTTCAAAAGCACTAAGAACAGGCAAAGCATAATCATTTCCCGATAGAACTTGAACAATCAGACCAAGCGGCTCCCACTTCTCAAAAACGTTTCCTTCGGAGTTAATTCGATTGCTAGTAAATGGCGTAAAACTGCCAAGCTCATTATTTATTTTAAATTTTAGCTGTTTCTTAGAAATAAAATCAGCAATAGATGTTATGATTTCCTTCGCGATTTCGGTTGCCAAGCCGTCTTGTACAGTCAGTGTAGCTACCAATCTAGATTGAATTTCAGAATCATATTTCAATTCTTTAGAAAATGCGTCGCATGTTTCCACGAATAAATCGACATCGAAATTTTCAACAAGAGCGGATTCGATACACGATTCTATTGTCTCAAGCTTAGAGATGAGTTCATCGTGGCTAATAGTCTGACCTTGCCAAAAGTGCGTTCTCATACGAAATCCTTTAGCAATTCGGCTGCGGCTACGGCGCAGCTTTTGTTTTTTGAAATTCCGGCACGACCTAAAACTTCGAACCAGTCAGTTTTCAAACCACACCCACATGATTCACCAGTGTGTAGTTTCCCGAGGTCTCCCATTATCACCGAATGAGCCGGAGCCGAGGTAATATATGGGGAAATAAATTGAATAAAACCCGGCTGTTCGTAACCCATTGGTTCTAACGTTTTCAAATTTCGAATAATAATTTTCGAATATATCGGTGCATGGAAATTATGGTTTGCACATTCAATATAAGGAATACAATGCTCAACAGATCCAAAGCCGTCGCGTAAACGACTATTTGGAATTCCCAATATGTCTTCAGCTAAGGCGTAGAGTTCCGATTTTTTGATCTCTTGATTTGCGTATCCTTTCCATCCGCCCCCTAAAAAGACTAGCGATTCTGGAGATAATTTCAATTTTGGGTATTTTAAATCCTTCATTCTTTGCAATGTGAAATAAAAAAATGACGGGAATCCGAAAATGCGTACGGGTAGCCCTTGAACTTCATACTCCTGCAGTGTGCGCATGGCTCCGAACACATCAAAATCATGAGTTCCCTTGCCTGTGAATTTAAGGCAGTATTCCGCCCGATTTACGGGAGCGTATTTAGTGAGATAATTATCAGTAAAAGCAGTGCCTAGTTTTGAATCGGGCTCAGTTTGGTATGTATAAAGTAAGTAGTTTGCTTTTGAATTGGGAGTGATCCAGCCGTAGTAGTTGTAAATTAAATCTACCATTTTTTGCGCAGAACCAAGACTCCATTCATCAAAAAACATTTGTGATTTTTGTCCAGAAGTTCCGGAGGAGGTCAAATTGATGTGAACATTTTCATCAGAAACAGATTTAACCGCATGATATTTAAAAAACTCAGCTGGTATACTAGGAATCTTTTCTAAATCGCCATCCCACCCGTTGATATCAAATTTAGAGTCTCTTAGTAACTGACGGTAGAACGGAGACTTTTCTTGATGCCAACGAATTATTTCTTTCATGGCTTGAATAAACAAGGAATCTGTTTCTGGAGATTTTTTGTAGGGATCGCTGATCTTACAAATTTTCTCAACAGCAGATAGCAAGGCTCGATTGGGCGGAAAAAGTTCTTTACTTGTCATCGAATACCCCAAGAACATCAAGATGCATTTGTTTCCACAAATCTACATATTGATCAATATATGGTTTGAACGATTTTTCAATTTGCATTCCACGAAAATTTAGAGGTTCCATCGAACGCGTCATCAATACTAGATCCATAAATTTACCTTTGTAGTCTAACATTGCCGGATAAATTGCGGACGGTAAAAAGTTAACGTCAAGCAAGGTTTCAAGCGATAGGATGCTATCCATTGCCATTAAAATCTCGACATAAGAAACCCCATAGTCGTGAAGCTGCTGAAGCAACGGACGCAAACGACCTGCCATTGAATAAAATGGCGCCGTCGCTGTAATCAATGCGCAGTAACCGTCAGATTTACTTAAGTAGCCGTAGATATCAACTTCACCATTTTTTGAAGTTAGAAGTAAATTGGGCTCATGAAATGGAAAAAAAACATCAAATGGATCTTTAAATGTTTGGGCGAACCGGCGTTTAACAAAATCAGGTGCCAATATAATTTCAAATTCTAAATGCTCTCCACTCGGTTTGGGACGAACCATTTTTAATAGTCGCGGCATAGGATGAGGCGACTTAATATATTTCTCGCTGGCTTTGAAAATAGGTCCGAGTGCTTCGGGGACCTCTTCGATGCGTGCGCGTTTTTTTAAAACTTCAGGGTCATGTTTAGCCATCAAAGTAAGCGTCTCATAGCTAGCTAGTCGATGCGCATTGGGAAAAATTCCTAAAGGTTTGAATTTATTTTTGATGAAAACTAGCTGTGGACTAACACTCAGGGTTCGAGTGGTAGCGTAGATCGAGTTAACGATTTTGTTATCTTTCATTAGGTAATCAGATGCGTGGTTCAGTAGAATGGAAGCTAAACCTTTACTTTGATAATAGGGATGGGTAACAAAACCTTCCGCACGAGCGATTTTGAAAAACACATCCACTTCAAAAACAGCAGATGCGCATAAAGTATTTTTATCTGGATCTACAATGACTAGCCAAAGACTATCTTTTTCCTGGATAATTTTCTGCATTACTGTGCGATCTGTTCCTAGCGCTAAAGGATAATTGCTTCCGTAAATAGTGAAATAAAGAGTTAATAAATCCTGAACGTCCGAAACTTTCGCTCGGCGCATGACTAATCCACTGTCTAACTTGATGACTTCACCATGCTTCATTCAAAAATCTCCTTACCATGTCGACGGAAAGCGAAAAAAGACAGAGCTGCAAAAGCAATCAGCACAAGTCCGCTCAGTCGGCCTAGATCAACAATTGCGAACGACTGTTGAAGAAAACCAAGTATTGCTAGTGAAAATGGTAATGTTGCCGTGCTGATAAGGTTAACTAAACTCATAACCTTGGGAACATCGTTGGGTTTGGGCTGCGTTTGCAAAATATTTATAATCAAAACATTTGCTACTCCGAGAGCAAATCCCATCAAGAACAAAGAAAACGAGGCAACCAAAAAACTAATATTATGAGCACCCAGAGCACCAGCAAATGTGAACATTGAAAAACCTAAACTCAACACAACTAAAAAAAACCAAGTCCAAAAAAGTGGTTTTGTCTTCACTGATATAAAGCTAAGGATGGCGCCACCGAGCAAGATTCCGGAGCCAACAACAGTCTCTAGGACAGCGAGTGAATTAAAAGAGTTTCCAAACAAATCTTTTGCCATTGAAGGCATCAGCACCTGAAGTGGACTCAGTAAAAGATTCATTGATAAAAACACTCCGAGCATCACGGCGATAATCATCTGTGATTTCAGAAAGCCAATCGACAGTGATTCGGATTGTTCGTTTTCTGCCGAAATGGGCTGTTTAGTTTTTGTTACCAGAGATAAGGCGTAGGCAGAAACTAGATAGCAAGTACCGGTAATCACAAAAAGCCCGTTCAGGCCAAATTTATTAAATGCGAACAATCCCAGAACTGGGCCAAGAATAGTTGCAAATGACGTTACAGTGGAGAGCTTGGCTGTAAGCTTTTGCACAGCATCGGCTTCTTTGATTTCAACGGCTAGCGATAAAATTGCCGGATTGAAAAAAGCTGAAAAAATATTTGAAATAAAAACAGAAATAAATAAAAGCCACAGTACTCGTTGACCAGAATCTACGCTTAGCAAACTCGGAAATAAAAAAACTAAAATGAAGGCTAATAGATATATAAATCCACGCATTAAATCCGAAAACAAAACGGTCTTAAGCGCGCCAAAACGACTAATCGCAAAACCCGAATGCTTTACTAAAAGAGCGTGTGGCACTCCGCCCACTACTAGGTACCAAATTAGAAATGCTTCACCAAAGCTAGACGTTATAAACCAAATCAACCCAAGCTGAACCATGCGATCCGATACTTGCGAAAGCGTTTGCCCTACAAGCAAAAGTAGATCGTCTAATTGAGCTGATCGTTTAATTACCATTGTATTCATATAGTTTTATCCACGATAGAAGTTAGCGAAGTTTTAGAATTTGGTTAGTGTCAAAACTTTGTACAGCAGAATTTTCACAGGATAGAAATCGAATTTACGCATATATAGTCTGTTGTGGATAAATTTTGTCGTGTTTCAAATCAATGTGACGAATTTCGGACAAAATTTTTTATACCCTATTGTGGAAAAAGGTTTTTTAAAATAGAAAGGCAGATCGGAAGAGCACACGTCTGAACTCCAGTCACGCCAATA
>ERZ761610.921-NODE-921-length-19026-cov-138.725845_pt1 | contig 19026 bp, 11 predicted proteins | sample MGYA00512164_ERZ761610 | MGnify/ENA primary metagenome ERZ761610 (study PRJEB28899, sample SAMN02850038) | bioreactor sludge metagenome | biome: EBPR Sludge; feature: EBPR Bioreactor; material: flocular biomat | place: Australia: Thorneside Wastwater Treatment...
ATTCAAGCAAACAACATCGTCGCAATCCTCGCTATAATGGAATTGGGTGATTTACTTGTTTCTTCATCCCATATTTCTTCGCCAATTAGCAAGGTCGCAATCCTCGCTATAATGGAATTGGGTGATTTACATAAAATTTAAAAATTAAAGAATAACCCCTGTATCGTCGCAATCCTCGCTATAATGGAATTGGGTGATTTACCAGTGTTGCCGAACGCCGTGCGCAGCAACAAAGAACGTCGCAATCCTCGCTATAATGGAATTGGGTGATTTACTTTGAATATGAACCTTGAAGTTAAACAGAAAAAAAGTCGCAATCCTCGCTATAATGGAATTGGGTGATTTACTAACTCTAAGTTACAATCTTCTCCTGTTAGTCCAGTCGTCGCAATCCTCGCTATAATGGAATTGGGTGATTTACGTTAGAAACCCTCCGCAAAAGCGGGTGGGTAAAAACGTCGCAATCCTCGCTATAATGGAATTGGGTGATTTACTTGAAACCGCAGACAATGTATACAATTAGATATCAAGGTCGCAATCCTCGCTATAATGGAATTGGGTGATTTACTGTATTTCGTGCGTCTTCATTGAGAAGGCTTGGCATGTCGCAATCCTCGCTATAATGGAATTGGGTGATTTACCTGTAGTGATGGTGACTATTGATGGTTACTTTGTAAGCGTCGCAATCCTCGCTATAATGGAATTGGGTGATTTACACAAGTTTGCTATGCGAGTTTGCAGTACGGTAAAACGTCGCAATCCTCGCTATAATGGAATTGGGTGATTTACGTTTGCAGCTTTTGGAGAACTGCCTAACTATAAACATAGTCGCAATCCTCGCTATAATGGAATTGGGTGATTTACTTCCAAAAGTTGCGAGCTATGCCGTTAAAGAAGCTAAGTCGCAATCCTCGCTATAATGGAATTGGGTGATTTACACACCTACAGTTACGGCGATAGTGAAACTACCCGCTGTCGCAATCCTCGCTATAATGGAATTGGGTGATTTACTCCTGTCCTCGACTACTAACAAATTATTTTTTATTGTCGCAATCCTCGCTATAATGGAATTGGGTGATTTACTTTTAAAGTTAACCAACTAAGTGGTAATAATATAAAACGTCGCAATCCTCGCTATAATGGAATTGGGTGATTTACACAAAGACACTAACCCCATCACGCTTGAACTGCTTCAGTCGCAATCCTCGCTATAATGGAATTGGGTGATTTACAAACCTTTTCAAAACTTACTTATAGTTTATTTTTTTGTCGCAATCCTCGCTATAATGGAATTGGGTGATTTACCCCAAAGTGGAGGCTGGGTGGTACCCCATAAACGCAGTCGCAATCCTCGCTATAATGGAATTGGGTGATTTACTTATCCTCTTTTCAATCTTGCGATTGGGAAGAGACAGTCGCAATCCTCGCTATAATGGAATTGGGTGATTTACATTTAACTCTCAATATGGTGAAGGTAGCATTGTAACGTCGCAATCCTCGCTATAATGGAATTGGGTGATTTACGAAAGTGTCGTTAGACTCAACTTCAAAAGAAAACTCGTCGCAATCCTCGCTATAATGGAATTGGGTGATTTACTTATTAAACAATATAGTATAAATTATCAATTTATTAGTCGCAATCCTCGCTATAATGGAATTGGGTGATTTACCACTATATGAATAATCACCTTTGAACCCAATGAACTGTCGCAATCCTCGCTATAATGGAATTGGGTGATTTACCTTTTTTAGAAAAAGAACAAGCCGATATTCATACAGTCGCAATCCTCGCTATAATGGAATTGGGTGATTTACTTAATTATTTCATAAAGTTTCCTTGGGTCAATATAATCGTCGCAATCCTCGCTATAATGGAATTGGGTGATTTACGGTACTTTTCAACACCCGACAGATTACCATAAATGCTGTCGCAATCCTCGCTATAATGGAATTGGGTGATTTACTAAGGAGTACTGCGGCAGTACCCCTTCTTCCCTCTGGGGAGAAGGTCGCAATCCTCGCTATAATGGAATTGGGTGATTTACTAGCTGAGGATCTGAACAAAAGTCAACAACGGATTAGTCGCAATCCTCGCTATAATGGAATTGGGTGATTTACTACTATTAAATTTAAACTTCTCTATCTATTATAAAAGTCGCAATCCTCGCTATAATGGAATTGGGTGATTTACTTATTCGTTCTTGCCGACGGATTCGAACCGCTCAAGTCGCAATCCTCGCTATAATGGAATTGGGTGATTTACCATACTAAGTGGTAAGCTTACTACTCCTACATTAGTAGGTCGCAATCCTCGCTATAATGGAATTGGGTGATTTACCTTAATACCCTTTTCATCTTTCCGTTTAAGTGCCTGGTCGCAATCCTCGCTATAATGGAATTGGGTGATTTACGGTAAGAGGGTAAAAGATGGTGTGTTAGTGACTTAGTCGCAATCCTCGCTATAATGGAATTGGGTGATTTACGATGATTAAGATATCCTTGCTGTGGTTGGCAACCACGTCGCAATCCTCGCTATAATGGAATTGGGTGATTTACGACAAACAAATTCTCATCCCTCAATTTGCTACAGGGTCGCAATCCTCGCTATAATGGAATTGGGTGATTTACGTATTCGACCTCTGCCAGCCTCCCGCATTGCCCAGTAGTCGCAATCCTCGCTATAATGGAATTGGGTGATTTACCGTGACGTAAATCTGCTTGAACTCGTTGGTAAGAGAAGTCGCAATCCTCGCTATAATGGAATTGGGTGATTTACTTAAAGCATTACTTGGTGTAAAGGAAACAGAAGATGTCGCAATCCTCGCTATAATGGAATTGGGTGATTTACTTATTTTGTATTAAAACAAGGGGAAAACCTATAGTTGTCGCAATCCTCGCTATAATGGAATTGGGTGATTTACGGATTTAGTACCTCGCCCGTTTTTGCGACACTTCAGGTCGCAATCCTCGCTATAATGGAATTGGGTGATTTACTGGAAGGATTCGAACCCTCGACCTACGGTTTTGGAGGTCGCAATCCTCGCTATAATGGAATTGGGTGATTTACAAACTCTGCTAGCTTAGGGTGCTGAATTAGTTCGAGGTCGCAATCCTCGCTATAATGGAATTGGGTGATTTACGATTTTTCCTTTATACCCAGCTTTCAAGAGGTCGCTGGTCGCAATCCTCGCTATAATGGAATTGGGTGATTTACATATGAGGGTGTAAACTCTCATGATTGTGAAAGTGGTCGCAATCCTCGCTATAATGGAATTGGGTGATTTACCCATAGCTCCCCGCCACTGCACCTATCGTCTAATCGGTCGCAATCCTCGCTATAATGGAATTGGGTGATTTACGAGGAGGAGAGAGAACGCCGTCTCTCCTACCTCAAAGTCGCAATCCTCGCTATAATGGAATTGGGTGATTTACCCCTTAAAAGCCAGGGTAAACGGAGAGTAGCATGGGAGTCGCAATCCTCGCTATAATGGAATTGGGTGATTTACGCCACCACCGAAAGGCGGCGCCGGGTGGTACGCGATAGGTCGCAATCCTCGCTATAATGGAATTGGGTGATTTACACAGTTGCAAACACTGCCGACATCAAAATTCTTAAAGTCGCAATCCTCGCTATAATGGAATTGGGTGATTTACCTAATTTCATGTCGCAATAAAAAATTTGGTTTAAAAGTCGCAATCCTCGCTATAATGGAATTGGGTGATTTACAATGTAGACGCACCCAAAGCAGCAAGCGGATACGCGTCGCAATCCTCGCTATAATGGAATTGGGTGATTTACTTCTACAGAGTAGAAATGTCCATGAGTGTTATCCAGTCGCAATCCTCGCTATAATGGAATTGGGTGATTTACCCATACACCGTGCAGGTGTGTATGGTCTTAAATAGCGTCGCAATCCTCGCTATAATGGAATTGGGTGATTTACCCTATCGTCTAATCGGTAGGACACTGTCAATACTACGTCGCAATCCTCGCTATAATGGAATTGGGTGATTTACCCGTGCAAATTTACATGTGTTTATTGTTGCATATTGCCTGTTTAGTAAGGTTTCACGTTTGGTTTGTTTATTTTGCATGGCAACAGTGCTTTGTTGTTGTGCAAATGTACGGCTTTAAAGCATGTTGTGGAGCGGAGGGTCTTTAATTTTTTTCCAAACCTCCCTGTTCCCTGCCCAGTAAGCAGAGTCCATATCAGTATCGGATACCGGCAGGCAAATTATAGAATCTGTATCCTTATCCGTTTTGAGTATTAAGTGGTGAAGGTTTTTTTTGAGCTGTTCTATTTCTTTGTATTCGTATTTAGGCGCTAAATGTACCGATTTTTGTAAACGCACACAGCCTTGGGCAGTTAAGTATTTGGCTATTTTTTGCCTGAGTGCGTCATTACTGATGTCATAACTAATAAGGTAGTTGTTCATGGGTGGTTATCTTCGTTTTTGAAGTATTTGCCGCACTATTGTTATAACCGTAGTACATAATATAATTACCGTAAGCAATTGCAGCACCCCGCCCATGGGTATTATGGGCATTAGTGCGTTGGAGTCGGCATCGGGTTTTGGTTTTCGGTAGGGGTTGTGGGCATCTAACCTTTGCAGTTCGGTGGGGGTTAGGTCTTGGGGGTGGTTGTGGTGTCTATCGGTGGCAAAGTAAACAGGCTCTGTTTTGTCGGGCAGCTTGTAGAGCCAGTACCGCACCCCTCCCCTGCCGCCACAAGCGCCGCGTCCTACATCGTCTTGGGCGGTATTATCCATACATATACAGCCAATTCTTATGCCGTCTTTGGGCGGGTAGCGGGGTCTGGTAGTATCGGGGTTTTGTGAGGTACGGTAAACCTCGTCTGCCGGGTTGCCATCGGGCTGGGTAACTTCGGTTGAAGTATCGGTTTCGGCTTCGTCTGAGTCAAAAATCGAATCAAAAAATATACCCAACCACCCTTTGGGTTTTTGCTGGGTGGTATCGGGTTTTACCTCTTCAGCTTTTTTTGCCACGCCGGGCGCATGTTCGTTTGGCAGCGCTGTGTTTGAAATTAATGCAAACAGCAACATAAAATACATAACTTTTCCCATAACCAAGTTTGTGGTTGTTATTACTTTTTTTTCGGGTTATGGTTTTCATAGGTTGGCTGGCTCATTGCGCAGCGCTGTTTTTGTTTAACCCTGTTTTTTTGCCATTAGTTCCCAAATTAGGCAAAACCTGCAATTTTTCAAAAATCTGTGCAAATCAGCCGCATCTGCATTATCCGTATGCTAATTGCTGCCGGATTTGGGTATTCAGTAGTCGGTAGTGAGTACAAAGAAATAACAACTAATTTGCGCCTTTGCGTGAAATGAAATCGGGATAGTATTTGAATCTCGTAATTCTTAATTTTTCACTTTTCACTCTTCACTTTTTGCGCCTTTGCGTCTTTGCGTGAAATAAAGCATTGCACAAAATCTTACCCATTTAGCCCGCAAATACACCATAAATTTGAATGGCAGAGAGTACCAAAGTAGTTACGTTTTGTCATCGGGCTCATCGGGATTAAATTGTTTGAGCATGGTGGCAAATCGGTAAGCATCAAGCTGTATATGGGTTATGCGTTTTCGGTTTTGTTTTTTGTAGGCAATCAGTTCTTCGGTAAAGGCAAGATAGGTTTCTATTACAGTGCCTTTTGAGCGGCTGTTTAGGGTTACGCCTTCGGTGTCGGAATAGTCAAAATCAAGTTCGGCATCAAGTTTATTGCTTCGGCACAGGTGCAGGCAGGTTTCGTCTGCCCAGTGTCGGTAAATTTCAATAAAGTCATAAGTCATAGTAGGTTTATTGTACTCATCGGCATGAAGTATGCCGCAGTAGGGGTCTATGCCGGCTTGCAACAGGGCAAGGTAAACCATAGAGTAGGTCATGCCATACAGGTAATTGAGCAGTGCGCTAAACGGGTCGTAGGCAGGGTGGCGGCTTCGGGTTTTGTAGGCAAAAGGGGCAGGAAGCAAGGTGGCAAGGGCTTTAAAGTAAAATTTAGAGGCATTTCCCTCCCAGCCTCTAAACGATGCGGCGGTGGCTGTCCATTTATCCTGACCGGGAATTTGCATGTATCGCCAGTTTTTAAATCGGGCTTCCATGTTTTGCATCACGGCGAGGCTTTTGGGCAGTTGTTTGGTAAAGGCATCGGTACAATCGGGCAGTTTTGCCAATTTATGTAACAGTTGCATTTGGTGTTTAATTTTTTGCATCATCAGGTGTTGCAGCCATGTTAGCGCGTGGTCGTGCGTACAAAACAAAGCCTGATTTTTTCGTATGGTGGCAATAGAGCCATACTGCCCGCTCCACACTTGCCCTTCGGCTTGCCCTATGTGGTTTATGAGCAGCACGGGTATGTTGTTTTTTAGGGCTAACCATAGTGCGCCGGTGCTAACTACCACGCCTTTTGACAGGTAAATGGCTTGCACATTGCGTAGAGCAAAGGTAGTTGGCTGGCTGTTTTGGCGGGTTCGCACTAAAAACATGCCGTCTTTTACCCCCAAATAAGCGCCATAGCTGTCTATATAAAGTTGCATACCAATAATTTAAGTTCAAAAATAGCAATTTCTGGTTTAGCTTTGCACCATGCAATTTAAAATTTTAGCTTCCGATACACAAACACAAGCCCGCGCAGGCAGCATTGTTACCCAACACGGCAAAATACAAACGCCCATTTTTATGCCGGTAGGCACACTGGGCGCGGTAAAAGCAGTACATATACATGAGCTGCATCAGCCGGTTAATGCGCATATTATTTTGGGCAATACCTACCACCTCTACCTGCGCCCGGGTTTAGAAGTTTTGGAGCAAGCCGGCGGGCTGCATAGGTTTAATGGCTGGCAAAAACCCATACTTACCGATAGCGGTGGGTATCAGGTGTACTCCTTAGCGCATAAGCGAAAAATAACCGAAGAAGGGGTCAAGTTCCAATCGCATATAGATGGTTCATACCATTTTTTCAGTCCCGAAAGTGTAATGAACATACAGCGCAGCATTGGGGCAGATATTATAATGGCTTTTGACGAGTGCACGCCTTACCCTTGTGCATACGATTATGCCCAAAAATCGTTAGGCTTAACCCACCGTTGGCTTACCCGATGTATTGCCCAATTTGCCCAAACCCCGCCCCTGTATGGTTACGAGCAAACGCTTTTCCCCATAGTGCAGGGCAGTGTTTACAAAGATTTGCGCACCCAATCTGCCCGGTTTGTAGCCGAGCAAAACTGCTTTGGCAATGCCATAGGCGGCTTGGCAGTGGGCGAACCGGCTGAGGTTATGTACGAAATGACCGATTTGGTATGCAGCATTTTGCCCAAAAACAAACCCCGATACCTTATGGGCGTGGGTACACCTGCCAACATTTTAGAGTGCATAGCGCTGGGCGTTGATATGTTTGACTGTGTAATGCCCACCCGAAATGCCCGGCATGGCTTGCTCTTTACCGCCGAGGGCATCATACACATCAAAAACAGCAAATGGAAAAACGACTTTTCAGCCTTAGACCCCGCCAACCCCTCTCCTACCAGCCAACTGCACTCGCGGGCTTTTTTGCGCCATTTGTTTGTTTCGCAAGAAATTTTAGCCGCCCAAATTGCCTCTCTGCACAATCTTAGTTTTTACCTGTGGCTAACCGCCGAAGCCCGAAAACAAATAACCGCCGGCACTTTTTACCAATGGAAAACCGCCCTGCTGCCCAAACTTTCCCGAAAATTATGAGGTGGCGAAAAAGCATCGGGCAAAAAAAAAAAACCGATGCCAATGGCTGTTCGAAACAAAAATAGGGTAATTTTGTGTTTTAGGTACTACCTCAGCATCATTCTTTACCGCTAATTTGCCGGTGTTAAACCCCACCCACCCATGAATACTGCAAACTTCGCCGTCAATGCAACCATGTTAACTGCCCTAACTGTAAACTATTTTAAACAGTTTACCAACCTCACCCTGCCCAATTTAGGGCAGTTTAACCTCATTGTGGGAGCTAATAATGTTGGTAAAACTTCGCTGTTAGAAGCGCTGTTAGTTACCCAAGACCCACAAACCTGCGTGGTGAACCTCCTGTATGCCCTCTACCTGCGCGAGGGGTTAAGCAATGTAGCTGTACTGCACCCTCACAAATTGGTGAGCTTATACTCATCTGCACCCTTTGGGGACGAGTTTACTATTACTTTTAAAGATAAGAATCAAAGAATTGTTATTAATGTATGGAATACTGCTATCATGATTAAAAAACCCGACATGAAGGTTTCAAACCCCACGGGTTATCTACCTCCCGAGACAATTGAAAAAATGATTAACTCTCAGTTCCCTATAAAAACAGACGAATTTGAAGCCCTCAAAAAAGACTTCATTTTGCGGTTTTCAAACACAGAGAAGGAAGACATTTATTCCCGAAATTACCAAACTGAATTTTTCAGAAAAAATGCCCTACTCAATTTTGTGCCTTTTGGCAGAGGTTTCAATAAAGATTTTATCAGTTTTTACGCGCAGCATTTTACCGACCGCAACAAGCGAAAAGAATTGGTACAGCAAATGAAACTGTTTATTCCCGATATAGAAGAGATAGACTCCGCCACCTTAAACATATACCAAACAGGCAGTAGCGCCCCCACACCACTCTCGCAATTTGGCGAGGGGGCAAATAAATTGTTTAGAGTAATCATGCAATTAGCCGCCGCTCAGGGCAGCCGGTTAATGATAGATGAAATTGATGCCGGAGTTCACCGCTATAAGTTTCATTCATTCTGGCAAACAGTAATAAAAGTTGCCCGACATTACGATGTTCAATTATTTGCCACCACCCACAATATAGAATGTGTGGAGCAATTTTACCTCGCCCTGCAAGACCCCGATATGGAAACATACCAAAATGCAGCCCGAACCCTAACCCTGTATAAAACCACCAAAAACGAAGTGGCTGTGCGCACCCGCAACTACAAAGAATTTGGTGAAGCCATTACCGATGAACGAAACATTATGGGAGGGGATTAAACATGAGCCATACAAAATTATATATTTTAGTAGAAGGTGTAACAGATGCAGCGTTTATTGCCGATTTGCTCAAAAGCGAGCAGTTTGGATTTTCCGATAATATAGCCAAAAGCAAATCTAAATCCGAAACGCATTTGCACCCAAAAACTGCCGATAACGTTCTCAGCGCCGAAATAATTATCCGAAAATTAGGAGGCTGGACACACATCAAAACTGGTGTCATACATACCGATATACAAGAGAAAGTAGAACAGAGTTATACCTGTTTGTTAATTTTTGATGCCGATTACCCCCATGTTGAGGAAAGTGGATTTGAAACAAGAAAAAAGGTTATAGAATCTGCACTGCCCAAAACCCTGCAACCGCATTGCCACCTGTATATTATGCCCGATAACAGCGCCGATGGATCAGTAGAAAATTTGCTTCGGCAAATAGTGCTTGAAAACATTGGTTTTGATTGCATAGAGCAGTTTGTGAACTGCATGGCTCAGTTTAAAACCATTACCAAAAAAGAGCTGATTCATCAACTGATTTATGACCATATCCCCCAACAACACCGCCCCCCTTGGAATTTTACCAGCCCTGCACTCCACCCCCTAACCACCTTTTTCCAAGCGCACCTCCACTAAACCACTTGCCGCCTTTGCCCATGAAAAACAACCTTACCCCACTCCTACTCCTTACCCTTGCCCTTTTTGCCCTGCCCCTTAGCGCTCAAACCTGCCTTTACCTTGCCTACGATGGGTTTGATTACACCGCCAATACGCCCCTCAATGCCCTTTCGGGCAGCACAGGGTGGAGCGCCCCTTGGGATGTGCAGGGTGGTAATACCGCCATACCCGGCTACCAAATTAACAACGGCAGCGGCTCGCTCACTTATGCAGGTTTGCAAACATCGGGCAGATACGCTACCGGCGGCAGAGATTACCTCACATCGGGCAGAAGGCTCAATACTGCCGAAACAGGTCCATTTTCGGCATACATAGCCGCCGGTCAATCCGGCATCGGCTCGGCTACCGGCACGGTGCTTTGGGCAAGCGCCCTGCTCCAAAAATTTAACAACAACAGCCAACCCGTGTGGTTTACCTTGCACAATGACGGTAACATACCTTGGTGTACCTCCTGCGCCTCGCAAAACATAGCCGCCGGTTATTTTGGTTCGGCTTCTGATGTGAGCGGACAGCGCCGTTGGTCGCTGGCGCTCAATGGCACGGTTTACCCCACCACCATACCCGTAACAACAGGGCAAACCGTTTTTGTGGTGATGCGCATAGCTTTTAATGCCGGCAATACGCAGGTGCAGTTGTACGTAAACCCCGCCACACTGGGCAATACCACCCCCGCCACGCCTACCCTTACCCAAACCGCCGGCGCTGCCCATGTGGTCAGAAGCATAGGCGTTTACCTTGGCGATGGCGCAAACAACGGCGCTATTGACGAACTCCGTTTGGCAGGCAGTTATGCCTGTGCCGCACCCGATGCCGAGGTGCCGGTAAACCTGCCCCCGGTAGCGGTTATTACTCCCTCTGCCACATCGGGACAAATTCCGCTAACCATTTCCCTTAGCGCATCGGCATCTTACGACCCCGAAGGGCAGCCTCTCTCCTACCTCTGGAACTTTGGCGATGGTACGCCCGCCGCATCGGGCATACAAGTAGAGCATACCTTTAATGTTTTGGGTTTATTGCCCATAAGCCTCACCGTTACCGATGCCGCGGGGCTTGCCCATACCACCTACCAAACCATTACCGCACTTAACCAAAACGGCAATTTTCCTTGCCAAACTACTTTTACCGTTAATAACCTACCTACTTGCAACCCCGGCAACAATGGCAGCATTACCATCAATGCCGCATCGGGCGTTAGTTTTGAACTGCGCAATCAGGCAAACGCACTTATGCCTGTTAGTGGCAGTAATCAGTACCACAATTTGCCCGCCGGGGTTTACAATTTTACCGCCTCGTCTGCCAATAGCTGTGCCGATGCCTTTCAACTGCATCTGCCTACCGATAGTACCACCTGCACCGGCTGGCAGCCCGATGTGTGCGCAATGGATATAGGAACCAATATGAGCGGCTTTGCCGATTGGGGAGTAGAGCGCCCGATGAAAAACCTGATGAAACACGTGCGCCCCGAACCCATAGCCTACACCACCACTTGTTTTTGCTGGTCGCTGCCGGTGGTGGGCGAAATGAGTTTTGACCCCGATGGCTATCCTACCCACCTGCCCCAAACCACCAGCGCCGGCAGTAATACGGTTATACGTTATGTTATTTCATCAGAAAGCCCCACTGGCACCAACCTGCAAGCCGGGCAAACCTATGTGCTGCTCTATGACGGCGTAGGTACGCTGGAAATAGGCGGCGGAGCAGTTATTAACTCCAATTCACCCGGACGCATACAGTTTACCATAAACAACAACCAAGCTAATTATATGGTAAACATAACAGCCTCTACTATGGGCAACCATGTGCGCAACATTAGGCTGCTGCGCCTTGCCGATGAATTTGCTAACCTCAACGCTAACCCCTTTTACCAAGGGTTTATAGATAAAATTGCCCCTTTTAAGATGCTTCGGTTTATGGACTGGGGGCATACCAACAATAATATCTGCCAGGAATGGACCGACCGCACACCGCTTACCCACTTTACCTACGCCGGACCCCGAGGCGTACCCTACGAGGTAATGATTCAACTTGCCAACCAAACCCGACAAGATGTGTGGATTTGTGTACCCCACCTTGCCGGCAACGATTATATAACCCAAATGGCAACCCTTTTCAGAGATAACCTAAACCCCGACTTGACCATTTACCTTGAATACAGCAACGAAGTGTGGAACTGGATTTTTGACCAAGCGCACTATAACGACCAAAACCGCCCTGCCAACCTTAACTACGGCAGAGCTTATGCCGAAAAAGCTAAAAACGCCTTCCAAATATGGCATGAGGTATTTGGACAGCAAAACAACAGGGTTAAACGCGTATTGGGTATTCAGGTAACGTATAATTACCTAAATGAGCAAATCTTATCACAACTTAGCCAAAACGATTGGGATTACGGCTCGCCCACCCATTACTTTGGTTTAGACCACAGCGCCGGCGCCAATCCGGTACTTACCCCTGCCTCTACTCCCCAAAACATTATAGACAATGCCCGAAACAGTTGGCACGCCTCCTTGCCCCTGTTTAAGCGCGATTACAACCAAATTAAGTTGTTTGGCAAGGGCATCATTACCTATGAAGGCGGTCAGCACTTTGTGGGCAACGTGTTTGGTGTGCCATACAGTTACCAGCAAGCCATGTGGGATTCGCAATACACGCCCGGCATTTACCACCTCTACAACGAAGTGTTAGACACCATAAGAGCATGGGGCTGTGAGTTGGCAGGTAATTTTAGCCTCGCCAGTCCACAGGCAAGCGTTTACGGTTCATGGGGTGCATTAAACGACATAGACATTCAGCCGCCCTATATGACCACTGCCCCCAAATACCAATCGTTGTTAGATAACATACCCAACCGCCCCATGCCGGTTATTACCGGTTTAGCTACCGTTTGCAACAACAATACCTACACCTACTCAACGCCCGATACGCCCGGCGCTACTTATACATGGACTGTTACCGGCGGCATTATCCTATCGGGGCAAGGCACGCACCAAATAACCGTACAGTGGAATTCCGGAACATCGGGCAGCGTATGGGTGCAGCAGCAAAATCCGTAAATTTTGTTCGTTTTTGGTCAATTTTTTATCAAATTTTAGTTGCAGGGTTGCAAAGTGTTAAATTTAGGTTAAGAAAGCCGTATCTTGGAGAGGTAAATGTAAAAAACTTCTCCCATGGCAAGAAATATACACTTTTTCAAGTTGTTTATCAGCAGCTTTTGTTTGTTTGTAACCCTTTCAACTACAATAGAGGCACAAGTAGTTATTAACGAATTTTCGGCGGCAAATGTAAATGGAGCCACCGATAACTATGGTAATCGGGAAGATTGGATTGAGCTGTTCAATACCACCGGCGCATCGGTAAGTATGGCGGGTTGGTATTTGAGCGATGACGTGGGCAACCCTACCAAATGGCAGTTTCCTGCCGGTATCAATATAGCTGCCAACGGTTTTATACGCGTTTGGGCATCGGGCAGAAACATTGTTACCGGCACCAATTACCACACCAATTTCAAAATCAACCAAACCCAAGCATCTGAGGGAGTTGTTTTGGCAAACCCTTCGGGCGTTATAGTTGACCAAAACCCCATTGATGTACCCAATCAGGCAGACCACTCCTGGGGGCGCAGCCCCAATGGCAGCGCCAACTGGCGGGTATTTACCACACCCACACCCAATGCCTCCAATACCGGAGCAAATTATATAGGTTACGCATCCACGCCCAATGTTATCCCGGCATCGGGCGGATATACCGGCGCATCTTTGAGCGTAAGCATCACCTCGCCCGATGCCGGCGTTACCATTCGTTACACCAACAACGGCGATTTTCCCATTGCAGGCTCTACCCTTTATTCGGGTCCGTTCAACATTACCCAAACACGGGTAATTAGGGCTTATGCCATTCCTTCCGACCCCAATTATTTGCCCAGTTTTGTTGAAACCAATACCTATTTTTTAAATGTAGCGCCGCATACGGTCAAAATTTTGTCGCTATCGGGTGCAGGCGTTCAAACCCTGCTTGGAGGCACGCAGTCATCGCCAAGAGGAGGTTACGAGCTGTTTGACGAAGGGTTCAACAAAATAGATGAAGGCTATGCAGAGTTTAACAAACATGGCAACGACTCATGGGCATACCAGCAAAGAGGGTTGGATATGATTGTGCGCGACCAATTTGGATATGACCATGCGGTAAAGGAACAAATTTTTGTTAATACCCCGCGCAACAGGTTTCAACGGCTTATCTTAAAACCCGCCGCAAACGATAATTACCCGTTCCAAAACGGTGGCGCTCACATACGCGATGCCTACGTGCATACCCTATCACAAAGAGCCAATCTGGAATTAGATGAGCGAACCAACGAACCCTGCGTGCTGTATGTAAATGGCAACTACTGGGGGGTGTATGAGTTTAGAGAAAAAGTGGACGATACCGATTTTACCGAATTTTATTACAACAAAGACCGATACCAAATTGACTTCCTCAAAACTTGGGGCGGTACATGGGCAGAATACGGCAATCAAACCCAATGGAACGCACTTCGCACCTATATTTTGGGTAATAATATGGCAGTGCCCGCAAACTATAACTATGTAGCAAGTAAACTCAACCTTATGAGTCTTATTGATTATATCATAATCAATACGCACACCGTTTGTGTGGACTGGCTCAACTGGAACACCGCCTGGTGGCACAGTACCGATGATGTGGTGAAATGGCGCTACGCCCTCTGGGATATGGACGCTACCTTTGCCCATTACATTAACTACACCGGCATACCCAGCAACTCTCCCAATTCAAGCCCCTGCCAACCCTGGACAGGCGCCAGTGTTTCCGACCCGCAACAACATACCGATATTTTGACTGCCCTGTTCCAAAACCCCAATTTTTATACCATGTATGTAAACCGGTATGCCGATTTGAACAATACCTACCTGAGCTGCCCATACATGTTGGCGCTGTTAGATTCTATGATAAACGAAATTAACCCCGAAATGCCCCGACAAATTGCCCGATGGGGTGGTAATATGACCACGTGGCAAAACAACGTGCAAAACATACGCAATTTCATCAACTCCCGATGTGTAGCCATTGACCAGGGTATTGTAAACTGTATGACCGTAACAGGTCCCTATGAAGTTGTTATCATCATTAACAACCCCGCCGGCGGTACAGTTACGCTAAACGGAAACATCGTTATATCGGGCAGTGGCGCTTGGAGTGGCACCTATTTTGGCGGCGCACCCATTACCCTAAGCGCTACCAGCAATCCGGGTTTCATTTTTACCAACTATACCATGACCTCCAACTCGCCGCAGCCCAATGCCAACAACCCCAACATTACCATAAACCTTGCCGCCGGCGATACCATTTACGTCAATTTCAGTACGCCTACTGTGCAGCTAACCACACAAGTTCAAGGAGCAGGCATGGGAACGGTAACGGTAAACGGCGTAACCCCAACAAACTACCCCAACACCACTACCTATAACAACGGCACACCACTCAATATCACCGCTACCCCAAGCTCACCTTGTTACCAGTTTAGTAACTGGACGCTCAACAACCACGCCCTGCCCGATAATACCGACCCTACCACCTTCTTCACCATCAACCAAAACGACATACTTACTGCCGTTTTTGTCCCTATTACACCTCCCGTTTGCAACGATAATAATTGCCAAACAGCAGACACCTACAACCCCGTTACCTGCCAGTGCGTTTATACCCCCATTCCACCCCCGGTTTGCAACGATAACAACTGCAATACCACCGATACCTACGATACCGCCACCTGCCTTTGCGTTTACACACCCATTCCACCGCCGGTTTGCAACGATAATAACTGCAATACCACCGATACTTACGATACCGCTACCTGCCTTTGCGTTTACACACCCATTCCGCCGCCGATATGCAATGACAATGACTGCAATACTGCCGATACTTACGATACAGCTACCTGTACCTGCGTTTTCACCCCCATTCCGCCACCCATGTGCAACGACAACGATTGCACCACTACCGATACTTACGATGCAACTACTTGTTTATGCACTTTCACCCCCATTCCGCCACCCGTTTGCAATGATAATGACTGCAATACTGCCGATACGTTTGATACTACCACTTGCACCTGCGTTTTCACCCCCATTCCGCCCCCAAGCTGCGACGATGCCGATTGTAACACCTCCGATGCCTACAACCCAATAACCTGCCTTTGTGAACACACCCCCATTCCACCACTTGTTTGTGATGATGCCAACTGTACCACCGCCGATGCTTTTAACCCTGCCACCTGCCAGTGCGAGTTCACCCCCATTCCGCCGCCAAGTTGCGATGATGGAGATTGCAACACCGCCGATATTTACAATACCACCACTTGCACCTGCGAAAATACCCCCATACCCCCACCGGTTTGCAACGATAACGATTGCACCACCACCGATGCCTACAATGCCCTAACCTGCCTTTGTGAGTACACCCCAATACCGCCTCCGGTATGTAATGACAATGACTGCAATACCGCCGACACGTTTGATACCACTACTTGCACCTGCGTTTTCACACCCATTCCGCCGCCAAGTTGCAACGACAACGACTGTACCACTGCCGACAGTTATGATGCTGCTACCTGCCAATGTGTGCATACTCCCATTCCGCCGCCGGTTTGTAATGACAACGACTGCAACACCGCCGACACCTTTGATACCACCACTTGCACCTGCGTTTTTACCCCCATTCCGCCGCCGGTTTGCAACGATAATGACTGCAATACTGCCGACAGCTATGATGTTACCACCTGCCAGTGTGTGTTTACTCCCATTCCTCCCCCAACTTGTAACGACAACGATTGTAATACAACAGACGCTTATAACGCCGCCACTTGCCAGTGTGAGTTTACCCCCATTTCACCACCCACGTGCAACGATAACAACTGCACCACTGCCGATACTTACGACTCCGCTACCTGCCAATGCGTGTTTACTCCCATTCCTCCACCCGATTGCAACGACAACGACTGCAATACTGCCGATGTGTATAATGTACTCACTTGCCAGTGCGAAAATAACCCCATAACACCCAATGCCTGCGATGACGGCAACTGTAATACCGCCGACAGCTACAACCTTGCACTTTGCCAATGTGAGCATACGCCCATTCCGCCGCCTAACTGCAATGACAACAACTGTAATACCTTTGACAGTTACAATGCCGCAACCTGCCAGTGTGAGTTTACCCCCATTCCACCCTTAGATTGCGACGACCTCAACTGTGCTACCCTCGATGTGTTTAACCCCACAACCTGCCAGTGTGAGCACACTTCTATACCCCCGCCGGCTTGTGATGACAGCAACTGCAATACGCTTGACAGTTACAACCCCGCTACCTGCCAATGTGAGTTTACCCCTATTCCACCCTTAAACTGCGATGACCTCAACTGTGCTACCTTAGATGTGTTTAACCCAGCCACCTGCCAGTGCGAACATACACCCATACCCCCGCCGGTGTGCAACGACAACGACTGCAACACAGCCGACAGCTACAACCTGCTTACCTGCCTGTGCGAGTTTACCCCCATTCCGCCACCCGTGTGCAACGATAACAACTGCAACACTGCCGATACCTACAATGCCACCACCTGCCAATGTGTGTTTACACCCATTCCGCCACCAACTTGTAACGACAATAACTGCACTACTACCGATACCTACGATGCAACCACCTGCCAATGTGTGTTTACACCCATTCCGCCACCAACTTGCGATGATAACAACTGCACTACTACCGATACCTACGATGCAACCACCTGCCAATGTGTGTTTACACCCATACCTCCACCCGATTGCAACGACAACGACTGCAATACCGCTGATGTTTTCAACGTGCTTACCTGCCAGTGCGAAAACAACCCCATAAGCCCCACTGCCTGCAACGACGGCAACTGCAATACCGCCGATAGTTATAACCTTGCTACTTGCCAATGCGAAAACATACCTATTCCCCCACCCGTGTGCAACGATAACGATTGCAATACGGCCGACTCCTTCAATGCCGCTACTTGTCAGTGCGAGTTTACCCCTATCCCTCCCCCTATCTGCGATGACTTGAACTGCAACACCGCCGATACCTATAACCCCGCCACCTGCCAGTGTGAGTTTACCCCCATTCCGCCGCCGGTGTGCAATGATAACAACTGTAATACTGCCGATACCTACAACCAACTTACCTGTCAGTGTGAGTTTATTCCAATTCCGCCACCAATTTGTGATGATGGCAACTGCACCACTGCCAACACCTACGATGCCACCACCTGCCAATGTGTATTTACCCCCATTCCGCCGCCGGTGTGCAATGATAACAACTGCAATACCGCAGACACTTACAACCCTGCCACTTGCCAATGCGAGTTTACCCCAATTCCGCCACCAAGTTGTGATGATAGCAACTGCACCACTGCCGACACCTACGATGCCGCCACCTGCCAGTGCGTGTTCACCCCCATTCCGCCGCCAACTTGCAACGACAACGACTGCAACACGGCTGATGTATTTAACATACTCACCTGCCAGTGCGAAAACAACCCCGTAACCAACCCTAATGCCTGCGATGACGGTAACTGCAATACCGCCGATAGCTATAACCTTGCTACTTGCCAATGCGAAAACGTACCCATTCCGCCGCCCGTGTGCAACGATAACGATTGCAATACTGCCGACACCTACGATACCAACACCTGCCAGTGCGTGTTTACCCCTATACCACCGCCCGTGTGCAACGACAACGATTGTACTACCGCCGATAACTACAACACTGCTACGTGCCAGTGCGAGTTTGCCCCCATACCGCCGCCGGTGTGCAACGACAACGATTGTACTACCGCCGATAACTACAACACTGCTACGTGCCAGTGCGAGTTTGCCCCCATACCGCCGCCGGTGTGCAACGACAACGACTGCACCACCGCCGATAGTTATGATACAGGTACCTGCCAATGTGTGTTTACCCCCATTCCGCCGCCCGATTGCAACGACAACGATTGTAACACGGCTGATGTATATAACACACTTACCTGCCAATGCGAAAACAACCCCGTAACCAACCCTAATGCCTGCGATGATGGTAACTGCAATACAGCAGACAGCTATAACTTTGCCACTTGCCAGTGCGAAAACGTACCCATTCCGCCGCCCGTGTGCAACGATAACGACTGTAACACAGCCGATAGCTACGATGCCGCAACTTGCCAGTGTGTATTCACTCCCATTCCGCCGCCCGATTGTAATGACAACGACTGCAATACTGCCGATAGCTACGATGCCGCTACTTGCCAATGCGTGTTCACCCCCATTCCGCCGC
>ERZ761610.923-NODE-923-length-19016-cov-19.658088_pt1 | contig 19016 bp, 10 predicted proteins | sample MGYA00512164_ERZ761610 | MGnify/ENA primary metagenome ERZ761610 (study PRJEB28899, sample SAMN02850038) | bioreactor sludge metagenome | biome: EBPR Sludge; feature: EBPR Bioreactor; material: flocular biomat | place: Australia: Thorneside Wastwater Treatment...
TAGAGATTGATATATTGAAAGCCAAAATTCAACCTTCAGTTTCAACAGAAAAAGAAATATCAGATGCAAAAATTGATGCTTTTTTTGCAAACTTATTGGAGGAAAAGCTGATAAAAGAAACTCAAAATATTTCGTCAGAATTAAAAGAGGGTATCACGGTTGATGTGAATAATTTTCAGGTTGAAATTTTTACAGACATGCAGGATTTGCTAGGGCTTGACCCCATTCACGAAGTTGAGCCAGAAGCTGGCTGGCCACTTGCAAAGCAATCATGAGTTCTTTAGATAATCTATGGCAAGTATGCAATGGGCAGAATAACTTTAACAAGTTTTCTATTGCCTTATTTGACCAGCATTTTTTAGATTTTTATTTTTCACCTGCTTGGTCAATAGAAAAAATTAAACGGGCGCTTGCGCTTAACTTATCTGAAAATAACCCCAATAATAATTGTTGGAAAATTTATTCCCTTACGATTAGGGAATTTGATTTTACCAATTATGTAAATTCTTGTAACCGCGACCAACATGGTAAGTTAGACCTAAAAAATGATGAGCAAATAGTAGCGTTTTATGATTCATTAAATAAGGTATTTCGTGTTTATGATTTTGTAAATAAGCGCGCTGTAATTATTATCCAAGAAGATTATATATTTAATGAGTGGGAGCTGCACAGCCCATTACGGGAGTTTTTTCATATATGGGCATTAAAAAATAATGCGTTACTTATCCATTCTGGAATCGTTTCAAAAAACGGGGTGGCAATATTATTACCAGGTGCAGGTGGTAGTGGAAAATCCACCACTACAATTTCCTGCCTGCAACATAATTTACAAACCACAGGTGATGATTATAATTTGATATTTAAAACTGAGGCAAGTTTTAAGGTGTGTACACTTTACAGTAATGTAAAATTAAAAAACCCAAAGCCTCAACGCAAATCTTTTGATTTTCCAATAATGCAGGGCTGGGAAAGTGAAAACCTAGAATATGCTGAAAAAACTATCTTCTACCCGCCATTAAATTCAACCATATGGGATAAGTCGAATCCAAAACTTACTGGTATTCTATGTCCTTATATTGCCTCACCACAGCCAGTTCAGCCTGAAATTATAACAATGAAATCAGTGGAGCTTATTAACCGCCTTGCGGTTAGCTCCATTATGCAGTCACCTTTTATGGCTAAGGAATATCTGGCGATGTCTGTGGCGCTTGCAAAGCAAATGAAAATTGCCTATCTCCATTTATCCACCGATATTAAAGCCAATGTTGAGTGTATTGAAGAGTGGTTGTAAACAATAAATCATATGAAATTAATTAGCGTAATAATTCCCGCCTATAATCCGCAACCAACATTGTTGGAGGCTTTAAAAAGCGTCTTTAATCAAACCTATAAAAATATTGAAGTTATATTGGTTAATGATGGTTCAGGTGATGAGCATACAAAAATTTTTACTGAAGCGAAAATAAATCACCCTGAATTAAAACTGCTGCAAGTCAATCCAAACAAAGGTGTTGCCGCTACTAGGAATTTAGGTGCATCACAGGCAAATGGTGAATATATAGCGTTCCTTGATCAAGATGATTTATGGGCGCCAGAAAAGCTGGAGTTGCAAGGGAAATATCTGAATGAAAACCCTGATATTGATTATATAACATCTCGCCAGAGATATTTTTTGGCGGATAATGTAACTCAAGCACCAAGCTGGGTTAAGCCAGAGCATATCAATACTAGTTTACCAGGTTTTTTACCAGGAACTTTAATGGTGCGTGCTGCCGTGTTCAAGAAAACTGGCGGTTTTGATGAAAGTTTGAAAGCAGGAACAGATGATGTAGATTGGTTCTTCCGTGCTAATAATGGAGGGCTTAAAACTTTTGAAATGCCTAATGAGTTTTTATGTAAACGCATTCATGGTAAAAATTTAAGTGCCTCAGCACTGGCGCATAACAGAGAATTATTATCGGTAGTCAAAATGAATTTACAACGCAAAAAAGCAGAGCAAAAACAATTATCAGTAATTATACCTTGTTATAATGGAAAAAAATATATTGAAGAAACATTGAAAACTATAACCGCACAAGGTGATTATATCGGTGAGATAATTGTGGTAGATGATGCCAGCACAGATGGAAGTGCAGAATATGTTGTAAGCCTGAACTATCCAAAACTTTCATTATATCGGTTAGAAAAAAACCAAGGCATAAGTGCCGCACGCAATTATGGTGTTGAAAAGGCAAAATTTCCATTCATCGCATTTTTAGACGCTGATGATCTCTGGACAAATGGCAGAACAGAAGAATTGCTCGATGCAATGCAAAAAAAAACAACCCCGTGGGCTTTTGGTTTGATTGAGCATTTCATATCAGAAGATAAAATAGGGCAGGTGAATTATGTATTGCCGCCAGTACAAATTGGTTATTTCGCCAGTGCAATGTTAGTTACAAAAGAATTTTTTAATAAAGTTGGTGGTTTTAATAAAGAGCTTAGAGTAGGTGAATTTATTGACTGGTATGACCGCGCCCGCTCAATTAATTCAACACCTTCTATAATAGAGAATATAGTGCTCAAACGACGTATTCACGGTGCAAATACTTCTATAATGGCGGAAAGTAAAAATGCTCGTGATTACTTAAAAGTTGCCAGAGATGCCATTGCTCGCAAAAAGCAGAGTGCTTAAATATATATGGATTTTCAAACTATATTAAATTTATGTGATGAAGGCAGTTGGAAAATTGCTGATAAGGAATTAAACCAATATATACGTAAAAACCCTGACCAGCCTAAGTCATACGCAATAGCAGCGCATGTTATATTGCGTCAGGGAAATTGCGTTGCAGCCCGTTGGCTTTTAAATAAGGCGCAGGCATTAACACCAGAAAACCCAACTGCCATTATTGAAAATATCTGCCTTGATTTTTATGAGGCAAAATATGAGCAGGCTTATCGAAAAATATTTCCTGCATTACTTGAAAATGCTCCGCAAGAACACCCGATATTTCTTATCGCAGCGTATCTCTGCTGTTTATATAATGATGTGAGTCTTTATAAGCAATTGCCTAAAACACCTTATGAAGCAATAATATCAGGCTATTTAATGCAAAATGATATTGCCGCTAAAAATAGCAAAAATGCTGAATGGAATGGTTTTGAAAAAACATTTTCATATGTAAAAACGGGTGATAAATTAATGGCGTGTATAGTTGCAAAATACTCAGAAATGTTCTTCCCCAGTGAGGCAAACAGCTATGCGGTGCTTGGTATGTTTAATTTATATGCAGGTTTCTATGAAAATGCCGCACGTAATTTTCATGAGGCACTATTTAGAAAAACAGATTTTGCGGACATTATAGAGTTAAACCAGTTCTTTCTTCTTGCTCGCCAGCAAAAATTTATCAGGGCGATAAAACTAGGTTTTAAACTTGAAAAAGCTGGAAAATTTAACTTAAAAGCGCAGGCAATAATATTAGATATTATGCTGCGAGTTGGTTATAATAAAAATGTTATGCAGCAGCGTTTAAACTTTCTCGAAAAGCAAAATAATATAAATATAAAACCTTACCTTGATGTTATAAATTTCCGTATACAATTAATAAATTCTCTTGTCACTCACACTCAGGTAATAAGGCAATTGCAGCCATATATAAACCAGCCAAATTGTTCGGCTGCCTACCTTTATTTTTATGCTGACCTTATAGAAAATAGCGATGTTAAAAATGCCAAAGCTTTTGCCGCAAGAGCGCTTGCGCTTGAGCCTGTTCACCCAAGCGCGCAAAAATGGAGTGATAATCAGGAGGTAAGCCATATCAATTTTGAATATGCTGGTTTGTTTATCCCTAAAGAGCATGAAGGCAGTGCGTGGCCAACTACAACCCAAATGGAATTGCTTGAAATTACCTTTTCAACACCAATAGCAAATCTTGCAAAAAGATGGAGTGATTTTACAAGCCAGCACTCACTTTACACGCTTGAAGCTGGGTCAGCAAGGTTATTGCCGCTGGTATATAAAAAACTCAGCACTTCGTTAAAACAAACTGATATTTCGCAATTTGAACTACTTAGCGGTATCTGGAAGAAAAGCTATTTTGAAAATGCTTTGCGCTTAAAAAGCATGCTGCAAATTGTAAAAAATTTAGAAGAAAAGGGCGTAGAAATTATATTACTAAAAGGCATGGCAAATGCCTTGTCTTTATATGATGATATTGGCTCTCGCCCGATGTCTGATATTGATATTTTAGTGTCAGATAAGCAAATAGAGCAGGTGGATACAGAGCTTAGGAATCAGGGGTGGAAATGTGATGATGAATTAAATAAAGACAGAACCAGATTCACCTACGCAATGACATATCGCCACCATAACGGCACAATAATTGACATGCATTGGCGCCCGTGTGAAAACCTCAACGCTGATTTTTATAATGATGATGATATAGGTTTGCCAAGCTACACGGAATTTATGGAGAAAAAATGGGCAATACTTTCCCCAACGATAAATCTGCTTTGCACTATCCTGCACGGTGTGGACTGGAATCATTTATCACCAGTGCGCTGGATTGCAGATTCGCTCTTGATATTAAACAAATTTAAAAGGCAAATAGATTGGCAGAAAATATATTTTCTTGCAAAAAAATATCATTGTATGCCAATACTGGCAACGGGCTTAAAATTTCTTACGAAATTTAACACAGATTTTGTAAATGAATTACCAAAAAAATTAATTGATGAAATTAATAAAGACTACGAAAATGAAACGCTGATGAAGATACGCCTGCGCTCCTATGGCCATTTAGCGAGCTTTGATGAGGCCTTCACCATGCTGAAATATTATAAAAAACGCTTTGAATTTAACGAGAATGACCATTTATTTATCTGCGGTGGTGATAAGCCAGAAATTATTAAGAAGAAATGTGCAGAATACAACATTAATTGGGCGCCACATTATGATAGAAATTCAATGCTGGCAGTAAAAAAATCTAACGCAGCAGAGTATAATTTTATTGTTATTGATGCGAATTTATCTTGTGTATTTAACTGCCTGAGAATGGGTAGCCGCGAAGTTAAAAAACTTGTCTCTTAAGGTGCACAATTTTCCAATTAAATCGTCATTGTGAGCGCAGTGAAGCAATCCAGTCGTTTATCTGGATTGCTTCGTCGCTAAAGCTTCTCGCAATAACAGTAACTAAAGGGTGGTATTAATTGTTAAGCTGTCCATCTGATGCCAAGCAATAGCAGTTTTAATAATGTTATTAAGGCTTGAGTGCTGTGGTTTGTAACTCATTAACTCAGTTGCTTTAGTTACATCAGCCACTAGTTTAGGAACATCACCCGCTCTTGGCTCTTTAAATTTTAAGTTTAAAGTTTTTCCTGATAATTTTTCTATTGTTCTTACAACTTCAATCACTGAAAAACCTTGTCCAGTGCCTATATTAAAAGTTTGCACACCATTATTTGAGATGCTATATTTTAGCGCCAGTAAATGTGCGTTAGCAATGTCACTTACATGTACATAATCTCTTACAACGCTGCCATCACCATATATAGTAAACTCAGTTCCATTAAGTGCCGCAATTATTGCGAGCGGTATCAAATGCGTTTCAGGGTTATGTAATTCACCAGTTTCACTTTTATCATCAGCTCCTGCTGCATTGAAATATCTTAATATAACTGCTGAAAAATCATTTTGTTCTTTCGGTTGTTTATGAATTGCATTTTCGGCTTTTAATTTACTTTCCGCATAAGGGTTTTGTGGTGAAGTTATTTGCTTTTCAGCAATAACATTTTCAGTAACATTGCCATAAACACTTGCCGTGCTTGAATATATAATATGTTTTACGCCAGCTTTCCGCATTGCATCCAACAATATTTCAGTCGCATGGAAATTATTGCGAAAATATATTTCAGGTTTTTTGGTAGACTCCTCAACCGAAATTAATCCAGCACAATGTATAATGGCAAGGGGTGAATATTTATTGAATATATCAGTTAGCCAAATTTTATTATTGATATCACCAACTTCCAGTGGTCCCCATTTTACCAGTTTTTCAAAACCACCACTTAAATTATCAAGTGTAACTGGGGTATAGTTTTCTGCCGCCAAAGCCTTGCATATATGGCTGCCAATATAACCCGCCCCGCCAGTAACAATTATATTTTGTTTTGATGTTATATTCATTTTGTTAACCTAAATATCAGCAAGCCAACGCCATGATGTGCAAATCAGTCATCAAGGTTTACGCAAAAGGAAAGGGGCTCATAAAGAGCCCCTTTTTTAGCAAAACTAATCAAAAAATCAGACTAGAACTTGTAGCCAGCTTTAAGCATACCACTGTGAGCGTTGTAGTCTTGTTTTATGTCGTAGTCATAATCAGCTGAAAGTTCCCACTGATCAGAGTTAAGAAGCCTGATACCAGTACCAACAGAGAAGGTATCATTTGCTGGGTCAAGACCATTGGTTGTGAAACTACCACCACCGCCTGCAAACGCAGCAGAGCCAGTAATTGTATCATCCATGAAGTCATGTTTATATCCAGCTCTAACAACTGGTCTAATAGTATTACCATTAGCCTGTTTAATATCCCAGCTTAAGTCAACACCAACGCCAGCTTCAAGCATCTGAACGTCTTTTGCGCTTACATTAGCAAGGTTCAGAACAGAAGCAGTTCCTGTTTCGCTATAGCTGCTTTCCTTATAGTTAACATAATTCAAGTTAACATTAGGTGTAACTTTGAATGTATCGTCAACCTTAATATCATGACCAACTTTAGCATTAACAACGAACTGGTCACTGTCATAGTCACCATTAGCCGTTAAGCCAACACCGCCAACATTATTTCTGGTTGAGTCAACATTACCTCTTACATAACCAACCGAGCCATTAACAAAAGTTGCAGCGTCAATTTTGTAAGTAGAGTATATAGAGCCAAAATAGTTATCGATATCAGTGCTGGTTCTGTTAGCATTTTTAGACGCTACATCAGTTTTTGATAAACCAAATGAAACACCTACAATAGCTTTATCACTTACACCTTTATCAAAACCGAATGCCATACCGTAAGTATCAGCTTCAAAACCGCTTACACCATTTCTGCGATCCTGCTCAGCCTTCTTACCGAATGCCTGCGCCCATACGGTTCTATCTTTTAAGCCATTACCTGTTGAAACACCAGTTGCGCTGGAGTCATCACCATCACGTAAAGTTTTCAGCCTTAAGTTAGTGATATTAGTTATAGCGTCTGATGTATCAATGCTTGCAGTAAATGCACCACCGTTAACAGTAGGTGTCAATGATTCCAGAATAGCAGTAACTTCTTCAGTTGTAGCCTCATTTAAGCTTTCAAGAATTTCCTGAATATCTTCGTTTTCACTTTCATTCAGACCCCAGATAGCATCGGCAACGCCGTTATTATATGAGCCGAAAGACTTTTTAGATGCAAACAAGAACAATTCAGTGTCATCACCTTCTGTTGCTTGAGTACCATCACCGATCAGGAATTCCCATAAGAATGAGTTATCTTCGATCAATTCACCATTAGTAACACCAACAACTGAGTCATTACCATCACCGATCATAATCTCGTCACCGTTATTTAAACCAGTGCCAGAAACAAAGGCTTTAACAGTTGCATCAGTAAGGTCAATATTGCCGCCTTCACCACCAATAACATTTAATGTTCCATGGTTTTCAGTACTTACAACACCAAACTCAAACGTTCCACCTTCACTGGTTGACATATCATCAAGAGTGATAGTGTCCCCAGACGTAATGCGAAGAGTTTTATCTTCAGCAACCGTAAGGTCAGATACCTGATAGTCACCCTCAGTTGTGAAATCACCACCAACAGTAACGGTTGAATTACCATTTTGGTAGTTGTTATCAATAACATCACCTATTATACGCGCATCATCACTAGTTATAGATATATCAAGAGCAGAAGTCAGACCAGTCATATAGATAGCTGAGCCAGAAGCGCTTCCGTCAATTATGCCGCTATTGTCAATACCGCCTGTGATACTGCCATTTGAAACCACTATAGCAGAACGACCTTCACCACCAATGATAGAGTCAGTGTTGTTAATACCACCTGAGATATTAGATGAATTGCCAACATAAATACCAGTAGAGCCGCCTTCAATAGTGCCATCATTATATACAGTGCCAGTAATAGTTGAGGCTCCGCTAAGGCTGATACCATAATTACCACCAGATATTGTGCCATAGTTATCAATATCACCGAAAATAACAGAACCATCTCCGTCGCTAGTTAGGCTAATACCAGTGTCAGCGCCAGATATTATAGCATCTTCATCGTTGAAAATATCACCAGTTATTACTGAGCCACCTTCGCCACCCAAGCTGATACCATCTCCATCATTACCTATTATTTCCCCAGTATTTTCTATACCACCAGAAATTGAAGAGCTAGATAGATATATACCAGTGTTTCCAGCTGTAATTAAACCATCATTTTCTATACCAACACCACCTTCACCACCAGTGATTGATGAACCATTTTGCAAATGTATACCATTATTATCACCAGCAATAACACCATCATTGTGGACAGCATCATCGTCATCTGATGATATGCTGGAGTCATCAAGATATATACCGCTGCCACCTTCAGAGCCTATAATAAGACCAGTGTTGTGAATCGCCTCACCACCTTCTGCGCCTTGTATAGTAGACTCGTTAAATAGCCCGATACCATGACCATCATTACCAGCGATAACACCGTAATTATCATCATTAAGTATATCACCATTATTAGTTATGCCACCTAGTATATCAGAAGCTGAAAGGTAAATACCAGTATTACCACCTGTAATGCTTCCGTAAGTACCGCCTTCGCCACCTACATAGTTATTTTCTATACCGCCAGATATGCCAGAACCATCAGTTAAGGAAATACCAATACTGCCACCAGATATATCACCCATGTTATCTATGCCGCCAGTTATATCTGAGTTTTCAGTTAACGATATAGCTACAGTACCAGAAATTGTACCAGTTGATTCGTTAGTTATACCGCCAGTTATTGTTGAAGTTTCATCAACAAGTATACCTGAGTTACCACCAATGATAGAACCACTGTTATTAATACCACCAGATATGATCGAGCTTTCATCAACAAAAATACCTGTACTACCACCTGAAATCAAGCCAGATACTTCGTTAGTTATACCTCCATAAAGTGCTGAAGTATCATCTAGTGATATACCATCACCACCTTCACCGCCGATTATTGAGCCGCTATTATTAATACCGCCAGCTAGTGTTGAAGTTTCATCGAGAGATATGCCATCGTTATTACCAGATATAAATGCATCAAGTTCATTCGTAATGCCGCCGCTTATTGCTGAATTATCATTAAGAGAGATACCATCATTGTTAGCGCCAATTATAGAGCCGCTGTTATTGATACCACCACTTATTGTTGAATTATTAACTAGAGATACACCTGTATTTGCACCAGAAATTGTACCAGTTGATTCGTTAGTTATGCCGCCAAATATATCAGCTCCGCCTTCACCGCCTAAAGCTATACCATCAGCACTTAAGCCAGTAATTTCACCACTGTTAGTTATGCCTGAAACTACCTGCGCCCCAGTTTGCAATGATATACCATTAAGGCCACCAGAGATTAAGCCAGTTGACTCATTGGTTATACCGCCAATAACAGATGAAGATGTGTATACTGCTATACCATTACCACCTTCGCCACCAACTATAGAGCCACTGTTAGTTATGCCATTAGTCACTGCTGAGCTACTAGCTACGAATATACCGCTAACACCACCCAATATAGAGCCACTATTGTTTATACCGCCAGATACTGTTGAAGCAGAAAGTAGTTCAATACCTACGTTGCCACCAGAAATTAAACCAGTTGATTCGTTAGTTATAGAGCCAGATATTGTTGAACCGCCTTCACCGCCTAAAGTTATACCATCATCAGTAGTACCAATTATGTCACCACTATTAGTTACACCACCATAGATACTTGAGCTGGATAAGCTTAAACCATTGCTACCACCAGAGATCAGACCAGAGTTTGTTAAGTCACCACTGCTGCCTTCACCACCAAGAGAACCAGCTTCTACTAAAGATATACCATTAGTTCCACCAGTTATTTCACCGATGTTGTTTATTGCGTAACTACCAAGACCACTTGATACCTCAGAAGCGTTTATCACTATGCCATTGCCAGTGTCGCCATCAATTACGCCGCTGTTATAGATTGCATCTCCACCCTCAGCACCCATAATATTAGAGCCATTAGAGAGAGATATACCATTAATACCGCCAGATATTGTAGCTGCGTTATCTTCTTCAATGCTGCCATTGTTGCTTATGCCGCCAGTAATATCAGAGTCTGAAAGTGATATACCTGTTGCATCACCAGAAATCAAAGCACCTTCTTCATTGGTAATGCTATCAACCACCGCATCGTTAGTCATTTTGATACCAGTATTAAAATCACCAATTATGCTTCCGCTATTATTCACACCACCTACTACGGTAGAGCTGCCAACAATCCTTATACCAACATTTCCACCAGAGATTAAGCCAGTTGATTCATTGTTTATTCCGCCAACTATGTCAGAGCTTGCAGTTAGAAGTACACCGAATCCACCTCCAGTTATATCGCCACTATTATTTAAGCCATCTTCTACGGTAGAGTTAAGACCAATTCTTATCCCAGCCTTGCTAGTACCTGAAATAGTGCCAGTTGATTCGTTAGTTATAGCGTCAACCGTAGAACCATCATTTAAAATTATACCGAAGTTACCACCTGTTATATCACCGCTATTGGTCACATCACCAAATATATCAGAGCCTACGGTTAGGCTAATACCAGCGCCATCAACGCCAGAGATAGTACCAGAGTTGGTCAGGTCACCACTGCCACCTTCACCACCCAGAGAGCCACCAGAAGTTAGAGATAGACCGTTAGTACCACCAGTTATTTCACCGATATTGTTTATTGCGTAATCATCCTCATCACCTGTTATGTCAGATGAATTGATTAGAATACCTGAGCCAGTTCCACCAGTTATTGCACCACTATTATATATGCCTGCACCACCTTCACCACCAATTATGTTAGAATCACTGGTAAGGCTTATACCGTTAATACCACCTGATATTGTAGCTGCATTATCTTCTTCGATGCTGCCATTATTTTCTATCCCGCCAGAAATAGTTGAGCCTGATAAGAATATACCAGTATCACCACCTGAAATAAGAGCCGAAGATTCATTGTTAATTCCACCATCAATAGAGCTTGCAGCTTCAACAGATATACCAGCGCCATCAACACCAAGTATAGAGCCGCTATTGTTTATAGCGCCATCTATTGAAGAGCTTCCAAATAAGCTAACGCCATCATCACCACCTGATATAGTACCAGTGTTTTCTATGTTACCACCAATAGATGAAGTAAGTGCTAACGCTATAGCATCACCAGTATTACCAAGTATTGAACCATGGTTAGTTACGTCACCTGTTATACCAGAGCCATCAAGTAACAATATACCAGTGTCACCACCGCTGATAGTTGCGTCTTCTTCATTGGTTACACTATCAATTGTAACATCTCCTGCACCGTCAATAGCATTATCACCACCGATTATGCTGCCGCTATTGTTTATGCCACCAAGTATTGAAGAGCTGTCTTCTATTAATATCGCATCATCAGTAGCTGATATAACGCTGTTTTCAGCGTTGTTGATACCACCAGTTAGAGAAGAGCTGTCAATATAGATGCCTATGGTGCTGTCATCAATGCTGCCATTGCCATCTTCACCACCGTTGTTAATCCCAAAATTTACTGTTGAGTCTTCAGTTATTGAAATGCCAATGCCACCACCTTCGCCACCAATTATAAAGCCATTATTGGTTATACCGTTTAATAATGTACTGCCTTCCTCAATTGAAATTGCAGTGCCAAAGCCCATGCCATCAAAAGATGCGGAGATCAAGCCAGTGTTGGTGATTCTGTTGGCAATGTCACCATTGTCTATAAGTACTGCTGGGCTTGTATCACTTATTGTACCTTGGTTAGTAAGACTTTGTGCGTTACCAATATTAACTGTTGAAGTTACTGTAGAGCCTGATGTTACAGTTATTGCCAGTGCCGAAGCAGGTGAAAGTGCAACGCTGGCACCTACCAGAGCTGTTCCTACTAAAGCTGTTGTGCTGTTTAACATTGGTTTAAGTGATTTAGATCCTAGCATGAGTAATCTCCGATTGGGTTGTTGAATTTGGTTTACCTAAAATTTTAATAAATTTTAGTATGAATTGTGATTGGTCTTAAGTAACAAAAATTGCAATTGCAAGTAGATTATCAAAAATAAATGTTGTAGTTTTTATTTTGTGGCAAAACTGTCGCCTAATCCCTCAAGTAGTGGGGCTAGATATTTTTCATATTTTCTCCAGCGTTCAATGGAGGTGTTGTAGATTGGTTGCCTTACCTGTGTTACGCTAGCAGTGCGGATATTGCGTGTGTTCTTATGGAATTCCAGGCAGGCATCATCCCACTCAAGGTCGCAATATTCGATGAGCTTTTTCGCCTCCGTTTCTGTATCGGCAACCAGGTCTTCATAGCATATGTCATAGAATGAACCTTTTGGCAGAACTTCATGCCAGTGGTCTATCATATTTTTGTAATTTCTGTAATAACTTCCCAGTTCTTTTAAGTCATAGGTGCTGTTCTGGTTGTGTGAGAACAACCTAGTGAAGCAAGAGATGCAAGTATCAAGCGGGTTGCGGTTCACATGGATTATTTTTGCTTCAGGCATTGCTAGGTGTATCAGCCCGATATGAAAATAATTTGCTGGCATTTTATCTGTTATTCTAAGCGCTTTTTTATTGCGTGCCTTAAGGCCAGATACATATTTTTTGCCGATATCTTTCAGTTTTTCTGGGGTGCAGTCAGCTATATTTTCAGGGAATAATATATTGCCGCTTTTGCCACGCCAGTTCATTATGTCCAGCAGGTCAAAAATTTCCCCAGCGCCATGAACATCTGGGTGGCTGGCGATTATCTGCTCCGTTAATGTAGTGCCAGAGCGTGGCATACCACAAACAAATATCGGCACATCAGACTTATAACCTTTGCCACTATGTTTCTTTATGAACTCTTTAGTGAAAACATTTTTTACTCGCTCAACAGTTCTTTCGCTGTTTTTTGGGTCGTAATGTATCTTTTTTCTTTTCAGACGGCAGCCTTCAATGAAATTCTCAAAGGATTTATCATGCTCCCCCAAGTCATCATAAACTTTGCCTAAAGCAAAATGAAGATAGATAGCTTTACTTTCTGGGAGGTCTTTTAGGTTTTTTGCTTCATCTTCAAGTAATTCTATTATTTTATCACCCTGCTTAACTTTTTTGGTCTGCGTTAAACTGAATAATGCCCCTAGCTTTCCCTGCTTATCGGAGTCAACAGACGCCTGAAATATTTTTTCTGCTTCTTTAAAATTCCCTTCCTCTAAATAAATATTTCCAATTCCCTGTTTTGCACTGCTAAGCTCGGGGTCAATTTGAAGGGCTTTTAAGAATGACTCTTTCGCACGCTCTGCATAGCCCTGTGAAAGATATATAACGCCAGCAATACTATATGCCTCTGCCAGATCTGGGTTAATTTCAAGAGCTTTTTCAATTGCCTTTTCTGCCCCCTCAAGCTCATACATTGAATTATAAGCTTTAGCTATTCCTATATAGGCCTCTGCGTAATCTGCTCTTATTTGCAGTGCTTTATCGAAGCAGTTCAGCGCTTCTCTCTCACGCTCCATTGCAACTAGGGTAAAACCTAGGTTGCAATGTGCTTCAGCATAATTAGGGCTTTTTGCTATAACATTTTTTAAAACAGTCGCTGATTCATCAAGCTGGTCAAGCCTTGATAATATAACGCCCAGATTATTCTGCGGTTCAAGGTTTTCGGGGTTGGCATTTGCAGCCCTTCTGTAATATTCGGCTGCTTTTTCATCATCTTTCTTTTCACGGCAGATACTGCCCATATTGTTCAGTGCTGGCGAAAATTTTGGGTTTATTTTTAACGCAGCAAGCTGGCATTCCTCTGCTTTGTCAAAATCTTTTTTATCAAAATATGCTATACCTAAATTACTATGCGCTGAGGCTAGGGCAGGGTCAATTGAAACTGCATTTCTGCCATATTTTATTGCATCATCAAGGCGCTTTAGCTTTCGGCATATTTCTGCCATATTAGCGTGATAAACAGCAACATCATCTTTGTTTTTTATTGCCCGCTCAACTAGTTTTGCAGCCGCTGCAATATTGCCTGCGGTAAGTGCAACCAGACCAAAGGTATGAAGGGCTTTTGCATTTTTAGGCTGGGCATTTAATACCTGCCTTAATATAATTTCTGCTTTCTGTAGCCTCCCAGCTTTGTGATGCTGTGATGCTAGTAATATTGCCTCATCGGCGGAAAATACCCGCTGCCTCTGAGGGGCAGGGGCGGGTGGTTCAGCTTCTTTTTCACTTGCCTGAACCTGCTTTAAAGATTTTTTACGCTTTGCAGGTTTTGCAGGCTTCAAAGGCTGGTCAAATAACGATGAGTTAATTTGTTTTTTTTTGTCTGGCATAGGGGCGATGCCTAAGATGGATTTTTGATCCCATGTTCTTTCTCAAGTGCTTCAAGAGCCTTGCTGAAGCCTTTTAACGGCACATCAATCTTTTGTACATTTTTAGCGCCCATGCCCTGATAGGTAATATGCATTATATTACCGCTTTTAAGTTTTTTGATAAAAACATCCTGTATGTTTACCAGAACTATGCACCCAACAGGTCTGCATAATTGAAAGGGTATTTTTACTGCTTTTGAGTTATCAATATTCATTCCCAGTCGAGATATCAAATTAACGCCAAGCGGTGCAATTACGCGCATTGCGGAAACTGTTTTTCCCCTTGCAGCAATAAATGACACGCCAAGAACAGTGTTTTTATTTTTACCAGAGGTTACCTGTTGAAATATACGGCATTGTTTTTGCCCAGTCTTCACTGATTTTAGGCATGAAAGATTCCAGTTGTCATATTTAGTCATCTCTTCTTTTACATTCTGCTTTTTTACTTCACTAGTTTCATTTTCTTTTGAAAGCAGCTTGTCAAAAAAGCTTATGGAGTGGCTTTCGGTAGCTGTCATAATTATTGTGGCAAAAGCTATTGCAGCTATGCTCAGGCAGCTATAAATTTTACGTTTAGACATTATTTTTCTCCTTCAATTATTTTTTTTAACGGGTTAAGGTGTTTCTCAAAGTTTTTCCACCTTGCAACTGAGCTTTTATATATAGGCTCACGCACTTGCGCAACGCTTGCGGTTTTCACATAGCGTTTATTATTATGGAAATCAAGGCAGGAATTATCCCATTTTAAACCGCAATGTTTGATAAGGCGTTTCGCCTGTTTTTCAAGATCATCAACCACATCTTCATACTGCACATCCAATATCGTTCCTTTTGGCAGAACTTTCTTCCAGTGGTCCATGGTTTTTTTGTAGCAGTTGTAATATTCCCCAAGCTCCTCTAGGCTGTACGCAAAACTCATGGTTTCATTAAAAAGCCGTGAGTAATTTGAAAAGCAGGTATCCATCGGGTCACGCATGGAGTGGATTATTTTTGCCTTAGGAAGCGCCATATGGATAAGCCCTACATAGAAAAAATTACCTGGCATTTTATCGCATATATGCGGTTTTTTAGAGTCAAGTTCACGGAGTTTTTTAACATAAGATTTTCCGATAGATGCAAGGGTTTTGTCATCGGCGCCCTTAAGCCATTTCATGTAAGATGAGCCAGTAGGGGCATTAGTATATTTTGAAACTATTTCAGGAAAATCCTTCAGTTCGCCTGCGCCAAAAACATCATTATGGCTGGAAATTATCTGCTCAATAAGTGTAGTGCCAGAGCGTGGCATACCAACAATAAATATAGGCGTGTCATTATCATAACCTTTTATTCCTTCACTTGTTTTTTCCTTCAGGAAAGGTTTGTTGAAAAGCTTTATTACATTATTAACTTCTTCCTTGGTACGGTTAACATCAAAACTGAACGTTGCACGCTTGAGTTTGTTGCCTAGTTCATAAGCTTTAAATGCTTCATCATACTCTTTTATATCCTCTTTTGCTTTCGCAATTGCGAAAGCAAAGCGCATACGGGTTTCCGATGGCAGGCTAGCAGAATGTTTGTTTATCGCCTCAAGTGCTGCAATATGAGGGTCGCCCTCTTTATATTTTTTAAGTGTAGATAAATTAAAATGCGAGTGGACAAAATTATTATTTGCCTCAATTGCTGCATTGAAATGTTCCTTTGCTTTTTCAAGCTCACCACGGGCGCTGAATATAGCGCCTAAATTATTCTGTGCTTCCGCATGTTTAGGGTTGATTGCAATTGCCCTGCTATAGGCTTTCACTGCCGCTTTCTCATCACCAAGTTTTTCCAGTGCGGAGCCCAGATTGTTAGCCGCCAGGCCATGGTTTGGGTTAAGCTCTAGTGCTTTGCTGTATGCCCGCACCGCCTCCTGATATTTTTTGCTATCTACCAGTGCAACGCCAAGATTATAAAAAGATTCTGCATCTTTAGGAGTGATTTTTATTGCGTGCTTTGTTTGTGCAATAGACTCTTTAAATTTACCCATTCTGCGGTATATCTCACCCAATGCCCTGTGGTAATAAGCAAGTTTATTGTCAATATTTATTGCCTGTAGCAAAAGTTTTTCAGCGGTATCAAGTTTATTCACCTTAGAGGCTATTACTGCAAGCTGGAAGTAAGCCTGATGAAATGTAGGTGCCGATTTTAAGATGCTGCGGCAAAGGTGCTCCGCACTTGGTAAATGCCCAGAATCAATAAACTTCATCGCCTGAATTATAGCTTCCTCTGGGGTGAGGTCATTTTTTTTAATGTTCTGCATAATGCTTTCTATAGATTGGATTTTTGCTTCTCCCGATGCGAAGTAATGGGCTAATATATGCTTACAGGCAGGTTTTGTAAACCACGGAAAAGTTTTTTATCATTCCATCTTAAATTTCCTTTTCCTCTATTTATATTAGGTAATTGTTCAATTATCTTGCCAAAGCTTATCCGTGCTTCAGTGCGTGCCAGAACAGTTCCCAAACAAAAATGTATACCCACCCCAAATGATAAATGCCTGTTCGGGCTGCGGGTAATATCAAAAACATCTGGGTTATCAAATTGTTCGGGGTCACGGTTTGCTGCACCTATCACAGCCACCAACTGCTCACCTTCAGCAAATTTTCTGCCACCGAACTCACATTCCTTTGTGGTGATACGGAAGGTTGCACGCTGTATCGGGCTTTCATAGCGCAACATTTCCTCAATAGCAGGTATAAGATATTCAGGGTTGTTCTTTAATTTTAGGAACTGCTCCTCATGGTTTAAAAGAACATTCATGCCTGAGCTAAGCATATTAGTTGTTGTTTCATGACCAGATATTAAAAACAGCATGCACATACTTACCAGTTCATTTCCTGTCAATTGGTCGTGTTTATCATGAGCTTCTATTAAAATACTTATCAGGTCAGTTGAAAGGTTGTTTCTGCGATATTCTATCAGTTCCGCAAAATAATTTCCCATCTCCTTAATTGCCCCGTGATATGACTTGAAATTATCAGTGCTGCTAACGCCAGAATCATAACCGCAAAGAATATCTGATGACCATTTACAGAATAACAGGTGGTCTTCAAATGGTACGCCCATAAAATCAGCAATTACAATCATCGGTAATTGCCCTGCGAAATCTTTCACAAAATCTGCCTCACCTTTCGCTTTCATTTTTGCAATAAGGTCATCAACAATTCCTTCAATGCGTGGTGTTATTCGTTTTATATTTTCCAGTGAAAACGAGTTGCTTACTAAGTTTCGCAGACGTGTGTGATCAGGCGGGTCTTGGTTCAGCATATTATAATCAAGCGGGGTAACATTCTGCTCGGGGCGAACTTTCAATACCCTTTTTGAGATAGAGACAGATTCCTTTAATATTGCCGAAACATCATCATAACGACCAAATAGCCACATCCCCTTGGAGCTTGAGTTGGTTTGATTGTGGTCAAGCCAGTAAGGGCCAGCCTGATGTAATTGGTGGTAAGTAGGGTAGGGATTATTGACAAAGTCATCAGAGTCAAAATCTATTATCTTTTTTAAAGCTGCCTGCATGTTGCTATATCTAAGACACTAAACCTTTTATAACGCCCTCAAATAATCCTTTATCATCTTTAACCTGTGACTTTGTGATGATAAGGATTTTATCTCTTACCTTTCTATAGGTGGTTGCCTTCATAGTAACCATTATATTTTCCGAATCACGGATAGCTTTTTTACATTTTATCGAGCTTTCTGCCATCCAGCATTCACGGGTCTTCTCATCATATCCAGCAAGTGCATGCACCAGAATAATTGTAAGTTGCGATAAAAACTCAAAAGTTGATAATTGTGTCAGGTGAAAGCCGCCTTCATCTGTTGGTGATGTGTAAAGTGATGTCATGCGTAGATGCGCTTTCAATGTTTTTCCATCTACTTCTACTTTTACTATTTCCCACGCTTCATCTTTTCTGCCGCCGTTCAGATACGGGGATGAAAGTTTTTTTATCTGGCTTTTAGTGAGGGTTTTTGCTGCTGATTTCATTTTAAATTTTTTTGATAATTATACTTATAGTTGCGGCACACAAAAAGCAACGACAAGTTACCCAACGACTATGATTTTATATTTTGCAGATATAATCTTCAAACTTGCCGCTTGCAGGCAATGGCAGTTTATAGTCAAAATATACAAAATTAAGTTTAAAAGGGTGAGCAAGTGCTATCAGTAATTTATCAGTTAATAGTTCCTCATCAGCTTTAGTTAATTTCTTCTGCGTAACGAGTCTTACCTCAACATCTTCAAATGAATGCTGGATAAGTTGGAACTGTAATATTGGCAACTCTGAATTAAATATGGCAACGGTAAGTGGCGCCCAGTGCCTGCTGCCATCGGGTTTTAACACAAGGTTTCTTTT
>ERZ761610.925-NODE-925-length-19004-cov-18.095414_pt1 | contig 19004 bp, 25 predicted proteins | sample MGYA00512164_ERZ761610 | MGnify/ENA primary metagenome ERZ761610 (study PRJEB28899, sample SAMN02850038) | bioreactor sludge metagenome | biome: EBPR Sludge; feature: EBPR Bioreactor; material: flocular biomat | place: Australia: Thorneside Wastwater Treatment...
GGTGTTTCAAAATGGAGCTATTGCTGTCAACTCCCTTCTGAATTAAATCAACGATCCTTGGAACATACTACTCAAACTATGTCCTATATTCTAAATTTGGATTCAATACCCAGCGGGTCAAGCCTTCAATTGCATTCTGATCCAGATACCGAATCCGCAAACCAAAGCCGGCACATAACCCCACCAGCCCTTCCCACCAGGCAACTCCTTCGTCTCCAGGTAATACAAACTCCAATACAGTCCGCCGCACAAAAGGCAGCGGGTATTCCTGCACGGCAAGGGATAAGCCCTGATGCAATATATCCAAGCCTTCCACATCAGGTCGCTTCCATTGGCTTGCCTGTTTTTGGAACTCCAACCTTGGTTCAGGATCGGGCCAGAATAATTGGAGAAGGCGCAGCGTCCAGCCCGGTTGCATGGAGGAAAGGATTGCCTGGTATGCCTCCTGCGGTCGCACATCCGGACGGTCTGGATCGGCATAGACTTCAGCAAATAATCGTTTGGTATCATCTTCACCTATCAAAGCCGGGTGATTGCCGACCTGTATAAAGCCTTTTGCCAATACAAAAGTTCTCGTCGAACCAATGGTTTGCTCTGTCATTACAACCCTGCCTTGAAAATGGACTCGGGGATGTTCAAGTCATTGGCACGAAAGCCAGGACGCATGGGGCGATTGCCGGTGGGAACAAGTCCCTTGCCGGCTTCATACTTGAACAACGGAGAAAACGAAGGACGTGCGGCGGTGCGCTCCACAATGGTGGACACCTCCACGATTTCACGCACGATCTGACCATGCTGCGGATTGCGCTCGATGTACACCGCCGCCGTTATAGCTTCGGCAAAAGACTGTGCTATCTGGATTTCGGACATGCGTGCTGCATCCGGATGCGCCTGTACCACCTGCAAAAAGCGTGGCCAGACATGTTCAGCGCTGGTGGCATGGATGGTGAATGCACTATGTCCATGCCCGGTCGCGGCGGCACGGATCAACTCCCATGCTTCCGCGCCACGTGCCTCACCGATCACCACGCCATGCGGACGGGAACGCAAGGCGGAACGGATCAGGTCGTACATGGTGACGGGCGGTGGACCGCCCCGGATCTCCGGACGTGTCACGGTATAGATGATGTTGCCGGTATCCGTTTTGCCATCACCGTTCCAGCCGTTCAAGATAATCTCATTACTATCTTCCACAATAAACAAACGGATCGCACCACGTGGGTAGTAATCCAGCATCTCCTGCAAGATGCGCTGCCCCACAAAGGTCTTGCCCGAACCGGTTGTACCGGCAATCACGAGCGTCCCGCCATGCACCATCACGCTCAACAAATAATTCGCGGCTTCGGGTGTGAGAATGCCGTTACCGCGTGGGAAGTCCTTCGGGTCAAACTTGGGACGAGGCACGGGCGGGAGTCTGTTCTGACAAAGCAATGCCAGACTGCCCTGTGTCAGATCGGAGGCGGTTCGGTAATTGGAGACACGCAAGGTGATCGTGTCTCCATAGGGTGATGCGGGCGGCATGACATAATTGATACGCACGCCCTTCCTCCGTACACTGCCATCCACCAGTGGAACCATGACCTGTAACATGGCATCGGCAATCGGATAATCAGGAGTCGGCGCGCGTTGCCCGGCACGGTCGATCATGACTCTGAGTGCATCGCCAATCCCATCCGGTGCAGCTCCGGCATGTTCCCAACCGTTTGTGGTCGTGTACACATAGATATGTCCGAGGTTGATGGCGATGTCTTCGATATCCGAACGGGCGATGAGTTCCAATAAGGGACCCATGCCGGAGAGTTCACCGATCAGCCGCAGGATGTATTCCTTGGGCAGGGCAACACCAGCATCCACCGCACGAACACTTATTTCTTCAAAGACCTGACGTGCCATCGCCTCGATCTCTGTGGAGGTCATGCTTTTTTGTAGAGACTCAATCGCTTTCTTTGCACGTCCCTCCTCAGCAAGAATATTCCACCAGCGTTCCATCTCATCCGAGGAACGCGCTTCCGAAACAGGCTTCAGGGTTTTGCCGGTAATGTCAAACATGGCTTAGCCCTTCCCGAACCAGCCGCGCTTCTTGTTCGGACTGGGAAGCAATCCAATCCGGGAAGCACCTTCACGCACAGCCGGCACAAAGTGGGAGGCGAAGCCAAGTAATGAATCCGCAAACGGTCCGAGTTCCTCCAACTTCTCCTTCTTGTAACGCCAGATCAGGATATCCTCGCGACGATCCGAGTTCACAGCCTGTGCAGCCAGACGCGGATCCACGATGGGGATGATGCCATTGGGGATCAGTGCCAGGTCGATCTTGTCTTCACTCAGCGCCTGTTGCAACATCTTGTGTGCCGCCTTGAAACCATCGCCCACAACCTGGTTGTAGCAAAGTTTGACACGACTGCCAATAAATTCATGCGCACTGCTCTTGCCAACCACACTTGCCAATGAATTGATCATCCTCGCGATCCAACGACGAGTTTCCGCCAGATCAGGGATCTCCGGCTTGATCACAATGGCAATGCCTTCGGCGGCCTTCAATGCCGCGCGATGCACGACATGCGCTGGGTTGATACCTACATCCATGATGACCACACCACCAGCGGCGACGCCGGCTTCATACAACCCTTGAATTACCTCTGCGACTTTACCTTCCTGTTGGAGGACCTCATCTCCAAGATCATCGGTAATGAGACCTGGTAGGACTCTCAAGGTCGGTAAATTTTCCAACGGCGTAAAGGCATTGAGATAAGCTGCTCCCGATGCCACGTCGCCCATCACGCCTTTATTGGCTTTGGCGATCTCACGTCGCAGGAGCCCGATCATCGTTGTATTCACTCGTTCCATGCGCATGTGATACTGCAACGCGCCTGCATTGCCATCGGCATCCACCAAGTATGTTGTGATACCTGACAAGGCAAGCGCGACTGCGAGATTAACCGCCACGGTAGTTTTACCCGTTCCACCTTTCGGTGATGTGATCGCGATCTTCCTCACTGCCATGCCCGATTGAATGCGTGCCGACATATCACTGCCCAGCACTGCACGGCGGTATTGGTCATCTGCCGCGAGATTGCCGGCATCTGCCCTACGCATCTCTTCATACAATTTATTGATGTCGACATCCGAGGGTGGATAGGCAATCGAAGGCACGCCGACCCCATTTGCCCAGGATGCCATGCCATCGCCGACACCGGCAATCACGAAAATCAGCTTGCCACGCTCCGCCGCCTTGACCAGACTCTCCGGGGAGACCGACGACTCTGGCGACACAACAACTAGAGCGCGGAAATCGAACAGGTCGATGTGCTGCGGGGTAAAGGCTGCGATCTGGGCGATGACCGAATGACCCTGTTCTGCGAGCTGCATATTGAGACGCGAGGTGACAGTACCTGCACCAAGTAACAGAACCTGCATTACTGTCCTCCTCCCAAGACTTCCTCGCGATCTTGCTTGAAGAGGTCCTCGAAATCCCAATAGGTGAATCCGGCAGACGGTATTTCATCACCACGGGCCATGAGCGAGACCACCAAACGATCGCTCTGCTGCAAGGCAAGCGACAACACTTCACGGCTCTCATTTGGGACGAGCAGGATCAACATCTTCTGCGTATCTTCAAGCGTGAAGGAGGAACCACCATCGCTATTCTCAGTAGAGTCAGTCTTTGCCGGCAGCCCTTGTATCGCGATCACGCGTACACCCATTGGGAACAAATCTTTGGCAAGCGGTGGGAACGTGCGGTTCATCGCATCTGCCTGTTCCTGTTCAAGCTGCGAGGGTTGGGCGGTCGGCTCCACATACCCAGGATCAATGACCAATTCCGGCATCGGGGTCGGTGTGCTCATCTGCTGCGGTCGGGTGCTGATCACCACAGTCACGCCGATCAGGTCTCCGGGCAGGAAGGCTTCTGCATCGGGCGATACCAAATTCATCGCGTCCAATGGCAGAGGGAATAAACTGTGTCCAGGGAATTGAGCCAGCACAGCCGACAGGCGCGTGCCTTCTGCTGCTGGCGCTACGATGGCGTTGCGAAAGACCGGCTGTCCGCTTCCAATGGGTTGGGCGACAATGCCGCCGACTACACCAGTCACTTCCTCACCGGGGATATACAAACTGGCATTGTCATCCTGAAAGACAGTCTTGACTGCCAAGTCACTCGCTGTGATGACATCGCCGATGTTCAAGTCACGCGTGGCGGACAACACAGAAATGGTGGGCGGCTTCTGCGCCGCACCGAGGGCGTTGAGGGCGATGAACGCCACCAGAAATATTCCAACCGATACCCCCAGCACTACCAGGTTCACACCGGTCGAGGCAATTCGTTTTAACATGTTTCTTCTTTTCTCCATTCATTGGTTTTTTCAAATGCCTGCCGCAGGGCAGGGGTTTCTTCAATCATCTCTTCGAGTCGTTCGAGTGTCTGGCGTACCAATCCATATAAAGTCAGCATGACGAAATCCGTTTTGATATGACTGGACTTGAACACCTGCTGATGGGTCTCTGCAACGGATCGAACGACCTGCATCACATCTGCATCTGCCAGCGCTTCCGCCGACACACGCGGCATATCCGGAAAACATTCCTGGATCAGATCCGCCACTTCCTGTCCAATGGATGAAGAGTCGGTCGGAGCAGGCAGTTCTGTTTCAGGTGGTGCAGGAGGATCGAGCAGGTCTGCAACGGAAGTCTCCGGGTCGGCACGTAATTGTTCAATGGCACGCGGCAATCGTTTGAGCCCGGCTTGAACGGCTTCCAGCAAACGAGTCTGTGCCTGTGGGGAAAGCGCTGCCACGGCTTCGATGTTGCGGACGGAAACGTGTGGGCGAAGTCCCTCGGGCAGTGACTCCAACAAGCGTTGCCGGCGTTCCTGTTTGGACTGGTACGACTCACTCATGGGCGTGACTATACTTTTCAGGAGGACAAGGTGGTTTGCATGTGTCGCTTATTGTTTTCAAAAAAATACGCCCGGTTCACGACCGGGCGTATTTTTCATTACGTGATTTTTACTTCACTTCCTCAAAGATACGGATGTCATCCAGATGAAACTCCTTGTTCCCGCCATCCTGGAAACCCAACTCAAGGACCGGTGCGATCTGCCACCATCGTTGCGGCTGGGTGCTCACCAGATAATTATCGCTCCAGACCTGGATTTCCACCGGTCCCAACGCCGGCATCATCATCCGACACAGTTCCGACCCATCCACCGATACGGTTCCCATCCATTCGATCCTGCTGACTTGATGCAGGCGGATTTGATAGGTATGCCATACTTCCGGGTCCACGTTCATGGCTTCGACCTCGGCGGGAATCCAATTCAATGCCAGATAACAAATCGGACCATTGATCCCGTTGACGGCGGACTCGCTGCCGATCACTGAAAAACCGAACATATCGAATGGCAGGGCAAACATTCCATCTGCCTGAAGTGTTCCTGCCGGCTGTAGAATGACCCCTGCCGTTCCATAAAAATTCTCATCCACCCTGCTTTTGAACTCCACAACCACATCGCTCGAAGGAGTAGGTTCAAACCCACTGCCGCCAATCAACGTGACATTGTTGTATTGCCCGCTGGAAGGTTCCTGCCATTTCGGGCTTTCGGTCTCAAACTTCGGATCCTGCACATGCCGAAGGATGAGTTGATGATCGATCACCATGTCCGCTGTGTGCCAGGCGGTTTCATTGGAGACCTGCCCGGCGCCATTGATGATCGTGAAATCCCAAAACGTCGTGGAAAGACCCTCCTCGAAATCCTCCGTGAGTGGCGCAGGATTTTCAAAATCATCCGGTGCATCTCCCGCCAGCTTCGCAAGCCGCTGGGTCTCGCTCCGGACTGTCCAGGCGGAATACAACTGCTGAAAGTTAAGTCCAGCGAACAATACAGGTAGCGTCAGAACCAGAAGTGCTATTTTTATGACTCGTTTTTTTCGATCTTGTTTGGTATCCATTTCGTATCCTTTTTCGTTTTTTGCGCGATGATACGAAAAGCAATAAAGGGGTATGAGGAACGTGTCGTCACTATTTCCCCGCAGTGTAATTCTCGAAATTGGGATATTCGATATATCCGATGGCATCCAATGTTCACAATTTCCAGTTCTCAAACGCAAGTTCACCCGTAGGGAATAGGGGCGTGTTTTCAGGTCGCATAAGGTTATTCAAGGGGAATATCTGCCGCCTACGTACTTTGACAGTTTTCTCAAACTCCATATAATCCGCACTGTTCCTATTTTCCACAATCCATCCCTCTCTTCAAGAAGCCTGGCAAACCGCCGGGCTTCTGCTGTTCTACCCAATCCCCAACTTCAACTCAACGAAAGGAAACCATAATCACCATCACCAAGTCAATTCATCCGTATCTTCCCAATTTATCATGCAAGAGATAGGCTTGTTTGGAAACTTATATAAGCTCATTGAAAAAACTCGAACGTTTGGGAATAGGAACCATTAAGAACAGGTTCAAGCATCGCAAACAAGCCCAACCTCGGAACCGACACACTTCATGATTTTCATGGGTGTGTCGGTGAAAAATATTCCCTTGAAACCCTCATAGGAGGCTGATCGAACCAAACCCAAAACTGAATACCCCCCTCAACACAAACGGGCGTTGTGCATGGACTTCCCATGCCAGCGCCCGTTTTCGTTTTCCACAGTGAGGACTCGCCGGGGTGAGAGGCCCGGCAGATAAAAAAGTGAAACCGCCCAGGTGCAACTGGACGGTTTCGAGGTGTAACAATGTACAAGCCCGATCATATCACAACCGTAAAAACCGTCAAGATTTACGCGCCCTTTCCACTCAAAGCCAACGAACGCATGGTGATCGTGAACGGCAAGGCGATCAATGTCGCCGCCTCCGCCGGACGACAGCAAGGGGACTACCTGTACACCGCCGACGTTACACTGCTGCGCGAAGATGCAGCCGTGTATACCACCGCGCCCAGCTGGGCAAGCGTGGAGGTGGAATGAGCCGACACACTGGACTGCGCGGATGCGTGATCATGCCTTCTCCCTGGGACTATTTAATCCATCCAAACAAGGAGATAGATCATGAGAACTTTCGCAATGCTTCTCATCCTGGTCGCCATTGCCGCCAGCCAGCCCCATCACTGGCTGTCGGCCATCATGGTTGCCATCGCACGTTGTATCGGCAGATAGTCAGACGAAAAGGAGGTCGCAGAAAAGCACATGGAAAACATCCTATCCGCCGCCGAAGAAATTTTGGGAACGGCGGTTCGTGTGGAGGATCATCGCAATTGGGCCATCTTCTGGTGTCCCTTCCATAACGACGCGAGTCGGGAGGGAGAGGGTGGTCAGCCCAACTTCGGCGTCAACCTGCAGAGCGGATACTGGAAGTGTCTGCGCTGTGGCGCCAGCGGTGGTTCGCTGAAGTCATTACAAAAAAAGCTGGGTCAGGATTGGAAGCCAAGTGTATCGGCAAGCACACCGACACGCCCCAAACGCCCGCCGACACAGGTGCAACTGCTCGATGAAGCCGTGTCGGAAGCGCGCTCGGTTGTACAGCGTTCCCCTGCTTGGGACTATCTGGCAGGACGCGGTGTGACACCTTATACCGCACTGGTCTATGGACTTGGCTATGGCATTCCCGCTCCACAAGTCCATCGTGAGATCATCGATGCGGCACGGCAATCCATGATGGTGCGGCGTGATGGCATCTGGCTGTGGGCAGGCGGTGTGGTGTATGCCGACCCGCCGACACACCCGGCAGTGATGAACGTGCGCTACATCCCGGAGGAACAATTGCCCAAAGGCACACGCAATTTCACCCCGCTCAAGAATCACAAGACCTGGGGTAATCGCGTCCAGCCTCTCGGCAGCTGGCGCATCACTCCCGCCACGCGCACGTTGATCGTGCTGGAAGGCTTGTTCGACATGCTCATCACCGCCCAGAAGATCCATCAGCTTGGACGCGAAGCCGACACGGTCGCGGTCTACACCAACGGCGCCAGTCCATCTGCAAGAATGCACCAGTGGTTGCGCGAACATCCGCAGTACGAGTACCTGCTGCTGCGCGACCCGGACAAAGCCGGCGTCGAATGGGCGCAAAGTGTGTCGGCATCCATCCGACACGGTGGTGCTAAAGCGCGCACCCTGCGACCTCCCGACGCGCTCGATCCGGACGAGGCCATCCTGAGCGGATGGTGGCCGTCCATTCTGTAAATTCAAATCCAACCCATTCCCTGAATCGGGGAGCGATCATGCATCGCTCCCCAATTTTCATTTTCCAAGGAGAAAACAAAATGTCTACTCTCACCATCTTCGCTTCCATCATCGCCACCCTGATCCTGATCTGGGCGGTTTGGTTCATCGTGCGGTTCATCCAATACGTTGGTTCCGGCGAGTATGAAATGGACCAGCGCCTGCGCGACATCTGCAAGTAATTTCAAATCCAAAATCAAACAAGGAGACTCTCATGTCAAAGCAACAAAGAGCAAGGGTAGTTATTGGCTGCTACGCAGGTGCCCATGAATTCTGGCTTGCCAACTCAATGGCATCCGCATCCCACTAGGTTTACCGATTTATGGAAATCTATCGTGCCTACAAAACTGAGTTGGACCTAACCAAAGCCCAAATAACGGCTTGCAGCCGGAATGCTGGGGCGGCGCGCTTCGCTTACAACTGGGGTTTATCCCGTAAGTTGGAGGCGTATCGACTTGGACAAAAGACACCCACCGCCATCGACCTGCACAAGGAGCTCATCGCCCTCAAGAAAACTCAATTCGGCTGGATGTATGAAGTTTCAAAGTGTGCACCCCAGGAAGCCCTGCGTGATCTGGACAATGCCTTTCGACGCTTTTTTCAAAGGGTGAAGCAGAAGAGAGCAGGCAAAAATATCAAGGTGGGTTTTCCACAATTCAAAACGAAAAATCGCAGCCCGGCTAGATTTCGTCTGACCGGCAAGATCCATGTTTTTGAAAAAAGGATCCAATTACCACGTCTGGGTCTCCTGCAAATGAAAGAACACGGATATTTACCCACCCACAATATTCATATTCTGAGTGCCACGATCAGTGAAAAAGCTGATCGTTGGTACGTTTCACTAAAGGTAAAAATGGAAATACCTTATCCGGAAAATTCCAACAAGCCGGTCGCCGGTGTGGATCTTGGAATTCATCGTATGGCACAAGTGAGCGATGGCCTGTATTTCGAAAACCCACATAGTTTGGGACAGGCTCTTAGAAAGATCAAACACTTACAGCGCACTGTATCTCGTCGGAAGAAAGGAAGTGCCAATCGCCAGAAGGCTGTACGAAAACTTGCGAAAGCACATGCGCATGTGGCGAACATTCGAAAAGCCTCCATCCACCAGGCCACCACCCGGTTGGCAAAATCCAAGTCAATCATCATGATCGAAAATCTAAACATCATGGGGTTGATGAAAAATCATCGCCTGGCACAAGCCATTTCCGATGTGAGCTGGCATGAGTTTCAGCGCCAGTTGACTTACAAAGGTATATGGTATGGCTGTGACGTACGTATGGCCGACCCATATTTTCCTTCCACAAAGCGTTGTTCGCGATGCGGGCAGGTGAAAGCAAGTATCTCCTTGGGTGAGCGCATATATCACTGCGATATCTGTGGTTTTGAGATTGATCGTGACTTGAATGCAGCCATAAATCTTGAGCAATTGATATATATGGCCTAAAGCATGGCTACCGCGAGTTCCGCGGAATGATATGCCTGTGGAGAGCATGTAAGACCTGGTTTCCAGGCAACGCTCGTTGAAGCAGGAACCGAACATCAAACTATCCTGGATAGTATTGAATAGGTTTCGGAGAACGGCAGCAAGGATCCCTTCCTCGATGATGAAGTCATCACGACCACATTTCTCGTAGTACAAAAACAAAACGCACAAAGAAAATGAATATGAAGACGGCGGACTGCTTGTGCGCCGTCTTTTATTCTCCAAGGAGAATAAAAGACGTCTGCTCTCACTCTCTGTGTACGAGGTGGATCAGCGCCTGTACGACATCTGCAAGTAATTTCAAAAAATAAAATCAAAACAAGGAGTCTCTCATGTCCAAGCAATACAACAAATCAGTGTTCGTCGGTCACCTCGGTGGTGAACCAGAAATGCGCTACACCCCGACAGGCACAGCCGTGACGACCTTCAATGTCGCCACCAATGACCAGTACAACAATGAGAAGGGCGAGACCATCAAGGTCACGACCTGGTTCCGCTGCACCGCTTGGGGCAAGTTGGGCGAGGTCTGCAACCAGTACCTGAAAAAGGGCAGCAAGGTGTTGATCGAAGGCCGGCTGACACCGGACAAAGCCACGGGCCGTCCACGCATCTGGATTCGTCAAGACGGCACGGCTGCGGCAGATTACGAACTCAAAGTCTTGGAGATCCATTTCCTGGATAACAAGAACAATGAGCCGGCTGTCGCGCAAGCAGATACGGCTGAGGACGACATTCAGTATTAACCCAATTTGAATCACGGGTGGAGGTCCACAGGACTTCCACCCGTTTTTTCAGGAGCTAACAAATGATCACCATTCAACAAGATTTACTACACTCGGCATTGAATGCCGTGACCCGCGCAAGCACGAAGAGCACCCTGATGGCCGCCTTTTCCCTCGTTCGGCTAGATGTCCATACGGACGGCATCCTGCACCTGTCCTGCTTCAACGGCGAGACCGCCGCACGTTCCACCGTGAATGTGGATTGCAGCGAAGACCTTTCCGTCTGTGTGGATGCCGCCACCTTGAAAGCCTTGGTGGAGACTCTCGCCGGTCAAATCCGCCTGCATGTGGATGGAACATCGCTGGTCATTCAGCAGGGAACCTCCAACCGTACCAGCCTGCGCATTGTGGATGAGCCCCTGCCGGTCATCGGCGAGGAAAGTGTTCAATCGGTTGCCACGTTCTCTGGAACCATCTTCCGCAGTTTGATGCGCGCCCTACCCTTTGCCTCCACGGATGACTCGCGCGCGGTTCTGCAGGTCGTTCACCTGATCCTCGACTCCAACACGGTGATGGCGCAGACCGCCGATGGCTATTCGGCGGGACTTGTGCTGGAGAGCATCGTGGGTCCTACAAATCAAACCTCCGTATCTTTGCCACTAAGCAGCGCGCGTCTGTTATCCACACTGGTCGATGATCGTGACACGATGCGCATGGGCACAGCAGGTGAGAACCGCTACATCTTCCAGATCACCAATGCCGATGACTCCAAAGACCTGACTCTGGCAACCGTCACGGCAGACGGCAATTTCCCATCGGCGCAGATCAAGACCCTGATCGATGAAGCGCGTCAAAACGCGGTCGCCATCCTGCAAATCCAGCAACCCAGCCTGATGCAATCCATCCGCATGGTGAATGCAATGGGCACACAAAGCACCTTCCTGAAGGCAATTAATGGTGTCGCAAAGATCGCCTCGGCGGAAACCGAAACCGGGCAGGGTCGCAACATCCTAGATGGAACTGCCAGCGGAGAGAATGCCCAAGCCTGGCTGTCCGCCACCTTCCTGAAACGCGCGGCGGAAGCCTGCAAGGGCGAACTGGTCATGCGCATCACGAATAATACAAAGCCGATCCTAATCGAAGCCGGGAGTTTCACAGCGGTCATCATGCCAATGATGGTGGATGGCAGTAAGGATCCCTTCCCGGAGGATGAAGTCATCGCCATCACCCTGCCCGAAATGGCAATGGCATAACCAGCAAACCATATCCACAAAGACGGCATGGAGTCATTGGCTCCATGCCGTCTTTCATTTCCCAAGGAGCCATATGAACACACCCTTACTGCAAGTGAACACTCCCTACGGCCAACCCAAACTCAAGAGCATGCCCTTGCGCGAACAACCAGCCTACCGCGTGACTCAGAACGCGCATGCCTGCAACCTGACCGAACTCATGGCAGCCGTGATCGGCGGCGCCAAGCAGATCGAGATCGCACAGGATCTGATGACCCACTTCAACAACGACATTCGCCGTTTGTATCAAGCGCATCCGGCTGAACTCGCAAAGGTCAAAGGGATCAATCAAGCAACAGCTGTGCGGATCAAAGCTGCGCTCAATCTGGGTCTGCGGTTGAACATCCCCAATGAAGAATGCCCGACGATCAATTCTCCTGCCGATGCTGCCGCTCTCGTGCAATACGAGATGGCGCTTCTCGAAAAGGAACACCTGCGAGTCCTGCTGCTGGACCAGCGCAATCACGTGTTGGAAATCGTGGAGGTGTATGTAGGCTCGGTGAATTCCTCACAGGTTCGTATCGCTGAGATCTTCAAGCCGGCCATCGCACGCATGGCTCCCGCGATCATCGTAGTTCACTCGCATCCGAGTGGCGATCCGACCCCGAGTCCCGATGATGTGGCTGTCACACGCGCCATCGTGCAAGCGGGCAAGTTGTTGGATATTTCCTGTCTTGATCACCTCGTGATCGGGCATGGCAACAAATGGATCAGCCTCAAGGAACGTGGCCTCGGCTTCAGCTAGGTGAATATGACGCAACTGACTCTCAATCTGACCTTTGCACCTGTGCCACCTGTAAAGACCCTCTTCAAGAACACCACCTGGTTGAACGCAGGCTGGGCAGCGCCCTGTCTTGGTTTCACCAAGAAGGTGGAGATCAGCCAGTCTTTGAATGATGCCTTGATGCCCATCCATGCGGATGATGAGGATGACCACGACCAGCAACTCTATGATGCACTCTGGCTGGCGCATCACCATCTGGCGCTGGATCAGCGTCCCTCCTTTTCCTTCACGTTCGACTTCCTGCGCGATGACAAGATCAGCGGTCGTTTCATCGCGACCAGCTTGCGCCTGCATGTCGAAGAAAAGGAGCAACTGATCCTGCTGGGACTGATCCAGGATTTTTAGGAGGGAATATGCCATTCTATCTCGGCAGACGTGGAGAGGATGATCTGATCCTGTTTCACTCTGCCATGCCACCTACAAAACAAACTCACGGACATTTGTACAAGGCGGTCATCGGACCCTTCGTAAGCCGCGTTGGAGCTGGGTACTTCGCACGCTATGGAAGAACCAATCCGAAGATCCGCACCGCCGCCGATGCTGAACGCCTGGCGCGCGCCAACCCACGCATGGAACAGCTCATCGTCGAGGAAAACATGACGGCTGAGGAACTCTCCATTGCGTTGGAATGCGATGCGCAGGATCAAGCTGAATATTCACCACCATCAACCCTGCCGGTTGCAAGCCGGCAGGAACTATTTCAAACACAAGGAGCAGTCCCATGCCTAATTGGGCTGAAAACGAACTGACCATCACTGGTCCCGATGTAAACAAGGTGCTCGAAACCATCCGTTCCCAATCCGGGGAGGATGAAGATGTCCGCATCCTGGACTTCAATAAGATCATCCCCTATCCGCAGATGTATCGCGATATGGATAAACGTTCGGAAGAGTATCGGGAAAAACTGAACGCCATCGCAAACGATGACCCGGAACGCAAACAAAAAGTGGAGACGCTCGGCGCGGAATATGGTGTGGAACCCGGCACGCCGTGGATAAAGGATGGCTTCAACTCTGGCGGTTATGAGTGGTGCTGTGAATTTTGGCAGACAAAATGGAACGCCTGTCATGTCCATCTCATCACACGTGCCGACTCCTCCAAACCTCTGTGCAAAACATCCAAGTGCGCCTACTGCCAGACGGTTCATAAGACTGAAACGATGGTTGTCCTGGCCTGCCAACAATGCGGCAGTCCATTGCCAGATGCCGAACCCATCCAGGCTTTCATGGAATTCGATACCGCCTGGAGTCCACCCATCCCCGTGATCGAAAAACTTGCCTCCATGTTCCCCGACCATACCTTCGAGTTGAAATACTTTGAAGGCGGTATCGGCTTCAGCGGACATGCCCGCTGGTCTGAGGGGATCGAGGAATTTCATCATCAATACGAATACGACGGTCCGCGCGGCGGATAGATCCAAATCACAACTACAAGGAGTAAATCATGTCTCACCATTCTGAACATCAAAAAATGAAACCTGTGCTCGACCTGGCACGCAAGCTGGACATCGCCACCAATCCTCATCCTGCCGCGATCTTCGAAGCGGGCAGTGGCGGCTTCCAGGTCTGGTGTATTCCACAGGATCATCCCAAAGGCTGGGATGGCATCGTGATGAATCCTGGCGCGTTTTCGAAGCCCTGTGAGTATGTCGGCAGTGTCCATTGGCAATGGGAGGAGGACACCATTGTCGGTCTGGAGATCGAGACCTCTGCATACGCCCTGGCAGACCAGAAACCGGTTGAGTTCTGCAACCTGACCGACATCCCTCGTGATTTCAAACGCCGCACGATCTTCAACCGAGACGCCGACATCGAGTGGCTCAAGGAAAAGATCACCTGGCTGTTTGCCGAAGCCGGTGTGTCCTTACCGCCTTTTGAATACAAACAAGCGGCGCTCTCCGAGATCGGACCGTACATGTTGGCGCACTATATCTCCGACTCCGATGAATATGTGGTGATCGTTTCACCGGAACTCGACCCACAGGAATTCTGCAAGCCTGGTTATGAAGTCGCGCGTACCCTGGAAATTTGGAAGGCAGGCGACTTCCCGGCGGATGTCATCCTGCGTCCAGATCACGAATACCAGGATGCGGAGATCGAACCCGATGAAGGCCCATTGGTGGAGCAGTATGAGAATGCCTCCCGACTCGGTGATGACGGTTGGTTGGAAGCCGCAATGGAAGACAGCATCAGCGGCTGGGACGAATAGGTAAATAGACATTTGGAGGGCGACGTAGTCGCCCTCCAATCTTTTTATGGAGAAACCAAAATGACCACACTCTTTCAAGAAACCATCGAACATCTGTTGAAGTCACACAACCTGTTGGAGGAATTCCAAACGAAGGACTCCTTCCATGTTCGTTTTGAGAAAACAGGCTACCAGCCTTTGGTGATCGAGCGTCACGGCGAGATGATCAGCGTCGCGCACTACTTCGAGCAGAACGGCGACCTGATCGCCGACCCGGATGTGGAATTGCATTATCCCTCCTGGGTGCCGACCGGCATCACCCAAGCCTTCTTCGGGTATCGCTCGAAGTTCATCGAACGGGACGGCAAGACCTTCATCGACACCCGCTTCCACAAGCAGGTCTCCTCCTTCCTGAGCATGTGGGCGCGCAATATCAAGGCACAAGGCTGGGCGGAGGGAGGCAGGGTCTCGAATGACTAACGTGCGCTTTGTCTACATGTACCGCGATGCCAGCAATTACAAGCAGCATGGTGAGGTCATCCTCTCGAATGAAACCCTGTTGACCGATGAGGAAGTTGATAAACAAATACGTTCCCTTCTCTCCGATGGATTGTTCTTCATCGCCCGGCAGGTGCAGGTTGAGGAACGCTTCTTCGCTGTCGTGAGCGAGGACGATCATCCCTGGCATGAGTATGTTTCCGTGGAGGCGACCACCGATCCCACCTTTGATCCTGTCCCTGAGGAAAAACGCGACATTACCAACTTCTTGAAGGAATTGGAGCAGGCACATCATACCGGCTGGGATGAGACGTGGGTGCGTGATGATCTCATTCAGCAGATCGAAAAGGAAAGGCAGGAGCTAAAGCGCTGGCTCGATACACAAGGGGACGGGACACCATGATGCCGACCAAACCGTACCTGGTCATCCTGCCCTTCAAGGCAACCCTGCCGGAGGCTGCGCTTCCGCTGACTCTGGAGCGGACCCTGTCCTTGTTGCGGAGCGGTGTACACGTCCAGATCGAACGCAGTCAACCTGGTGCGCCGGATGCCATTGGCTGGACAATCTTTCGCCGTACATCCAAAAAATATCTGTACGAAAACGAACCCCTCTTCCGCTTCGAACGCGGCGCACGCCGCTACATCCGCATAGCCTATGCCATTCATTACTCTCTGCTTGGTGATGATGGCATGACCTATTCCCATTTGCATCTGTAAAGGAATAAACCATGAACGATCATGTCATTGAAGAAATGGCGTCCGCCATTTCAACCGAACTGCACATTCCGAATGAAGACGTGCTGCGCATCCTGCACCACTACTGGCAGGACAAGATCGCCCCCATCTGGCAGGTCGGTGATTTGTTGGAAACCGCCCTGAACGCGGGCATCCCGATCACAAAGGATGACGCGGTCGCAGTCTTGAAGGATCTCTTTGAAGGGCATGACCCTGAACTGGGTATCACATGGATCATGCTGGAGGTCGCCCTGCAGGAATATCACCTGGACTGGAAACGCCTGCCCGAAGAGCGTTATCCGGACGTGCAAGGTGTCTTCAAGGTGTGGCGCAAGGGAAACCTGATCGCCCAACAGATCGGGTTATTCCCGGACCACATTCACGGCAATCTGCCGAAGGTGCTCGCGCTTGCCAAATCGCTGGCGGACGAAACACCGAAGGTGCCAATCTTTATCGGTTGCGAGCCGCGCCATTCGGAGGAGGTCGAGCCGTGGCTGTTGGTCGTGCGCGAGGAGGACTGCATCCATGTGGAGGAAAGTGAGGCAACATGCACGCCGTAAAACCAAATCAGCAGGTTCGCATCCTGACCATCCAGATCGCGGTCGCGGAGGATGCCGACCCTGACTCCGTCGCCGATGAAATGTCCGAACTGCTATCCGAGAACGGCATCTGCTCAGAGACAAGCCACATCCTGGACTGGCGGTATCTCAGCGAATACCAGCCCACGGTCACAGCTGGTGACGACCCCGAGGAAGGGGAAGTCTTCGGGCTGCTGGATTTCCATCTCACCATCACTACCCCGGAGGAATAATGTACGCATGGATTGAACCGTATGAAGATGAATACATCAAGGAACGCATTGAAGAATTGAGGACTGCTCTAAGAGAGGCAGCCGCGAATGGCAAGATCCTCGTGTCTTCCTATGAGCAGTTCTGGCTGCCCGCGTTGAACGATCTGCCTGATGTGGAGTTTCAGGGCAGGGATCGGTATACCGCGCCGTATGGAAAGTTCGAGTCTGTTCCCAATGTTCCGTTTCATGGGGCGTTGTGGTTCACGCCGTCTCCCGGCGCTGATCTGCCGCCTGTCTTGAAGAACATCAAGGAGTGGTTGCCGGGGAGCGCAACTGTGGACATGAACGCACGCACCGTCCGCATTCAGGTGGAGGAGATCAAGATCACCTTCACTGCCATCAACGTGGGCTTGAACGCGCATGAATTGCTGCGGGACATCAACCAGGAATTGGTGCGGGTCAATGCTGGTGTGTACGTCTATCGCATCGAACCGGTGGAGGATGTCTCTCCTGTTCAGCACCTCTACCCGGAAGGACGCATTCCCGCCCTGACCAATGCCCATACGCGCGCCGATGTCACCGGCTTTGCTGTGCTTCAAGATAGACCCTATCAGCATACGTTGGTGTATGTCGGGATCGCCGCGCACAAGACCAGTGTGGAGAGTCTCTGGGCGTCGTTGATCCGTGGCAAAGGGAGTTGTTCCATGCGCGGCACATCGGTGCTTGCTGATGGCGAAGTGAAGATGCTGACACAGCCATTGCCGGAGTTCAACATCCTGCACGCCGGGATCATCTGCCGCAAGGCATTGCCTGGCAAGTGGGAGGCAAAGGATGATGCAGCCTATGCCCTGGTCTTTGAAGATGGGAAGGTTGAAGCGCAGTTGCAGGCGCTGACTTTGAAACGCCTGCAGGAGACGCTTGCCTTTCCCATCCCGGACGTGTGGGCAAAGACGCTCTGGGAGTATGCGCTGGATGCAGAATACATTCAGCGGCTGGTTACGGGCGGGGATTGCCGCGGGGGAGTCAGACTCGATCTGTCCAAACCCTGGCAGGATCTGGTGCAGAACCTGCTGGAGCAGGAAGTCTTTAAGATATAGGAGGCAACCCATGTTACGTTCCATTCCCGCAGAGGAGATCTTCGATATGAACAAAGCCTTGAATTCGAACGATCCCCTGGCATACTGGCTGGCGCAAATGCGTAAAGCCGACTGGCAGCATCTGCTGAAGTTCGTGAATGTGAAAATTCCAGTGAAGACAAAGAAACAAGTTATGGCAGAAGCAGCGCTCCAGCGCTTCGAGTTCACCATCTGTGATGGACGTGGAGAGGTCTGGCAGTTGTGGACCGGTCTCCGCAAGGAACATCGCACGCTGGTGATTCAGTTTCGTCATTCAGAATCGGACTGGTCGCGCGGTTTGCCTGAGTTCGTTGACCTGGAGAAGAATGAACCGCTCGGCTTTGTGAACATCGCCGGGCGGTTGTTCTGTAAGGTGAAGTAAGAAAACAAAATTCGACTTGATCCCCCATGCCATTCGGTGTGGGGGATTTTATTTTCAAAAAGGAGATTTGATATGCGTCCTCCCGCAATCGAAAAGATGGGGTATTACGAGACGTCAACCAACGTAGCCCAATTGCTCAAAACTTATTTCAAGCCTGCCGACTCTGGCAGGCTTCTTGATCCCTGCGCTGGTGAAGGCACAGCCGCATCAATACTTGCAAAAGCATTGAACTGTCAGAGTTGGGGTGCTGAACTTTCGCCAGCTCGTGCCGCACTGGCTGCCGAAAAGATGGACCGCCTCTTCAGTACACCTTGGGGTTCCTGTCATCTGACCAGTGAGTCCATCACGCTGTTGTTCCTCAACCCGCCCTATAGCCATGATCGTCTTGGTGACCAGAAACGCCTGGAACTGGAGTTCTTGAAATCCACCACACCCAAACTGGTTCGTAGTGGTGTCTTGATCTACATCATCCCGCATCCATTGTTTCGTGATCTGGATGTGGCGTCCCATCTGGCTGGATATTACGAGAACATCCGCATCTATCGTTATCCCGAAACCGGATTCAATCAGGTCATTGTGCTGGCGACCAAGCGGGTGAAGTACAAGATCCCATCTCATGAGGAAGTCCATCAGGTACAGGCTTGGGCAGATGTGGAACCGCCCATGTTGGTGGAAGTGGAAGAACCATTGTATGAATTACTTCCTGCAACCGACAAAGGATCGGGAGGGCAGCCCATCCGTTTCTCCCGTCTGGACTGGCAGCCGGAAGAGATCGTGGATGCCACACAGAAACGCGGATTGCATT
>ERZ761610.926-NODE-926-length-18969-cov-45.252987_pt1 | contig 18969 bp, 15 predicted proteins | sample MGYA00512164_ERZ761610 | MGnify/ENA primary metagenome ERZ761610 (study PRJEB28899, sample SAMN02850038) | bioreactor sludge metagenome | biome: EBPR Sludge; feature: EBPR Bioreactor; material: flocular biomat | place: Australia: Thorneside Wastwater Treatment...
ATATCGTTGAACGCAATTTCTTGTGCATGCAATGAACGACCGCTTGTTTGAATATGGTACTTTAATTTCTGCGAACGGTCGTTAGCTTTGTAAAGATCTTTCATCGCAATCGCCCAGATACGGCGAGCCACTCGGCCCAACACGGTATATTCTGGATCTAACCCGTTTGAAAAGAAGAAGCTTAAGTTCGCCGCGAAATCATCGATATTCATACCGCGATTTAAGTAATATTCAACAAATGTGAATCCGTTAGACAGCGTGAACGCTAATTGTGAAATTGGATTCGCACCGGCTTCCGCAATATGGTAGCCAGAAATACTGACCGAGTAGAAATTTTTAACACTCTTTTTAACAAAGTACTCTTGAATATCACCCATCATTTTGAGCGCAAACTGAATCGAGAATATACATGTGTTCTGGCCTTGGTCTTCCTTTAGAATATCGGCCTGAACTGTACCGCGCACATTTTTCAACGTGAAGTCCATCACGGCTTGTGATTCCTCAGCGTTTAATTTGCGACCTAGTTCTTTTTCCTTTTTTGCGACTTGTTGATCAAATGCTGTATTGAAGAAAAACGCCAAAATGATCGGTGCAGGTCCGTTTATGGTCATACTGACGCTGGTATTCGGCGAGCACAAATCAAACCCATCATAGAGCTTCTTCATATCGGCAAGTGAACAAATACTAACACCGCTTTCGCCGACTTTACCAAAAATATCAGGACGCAGATCAGGGTCTTGCCCATACAAAGTCACGGAATCAAATGCGGTCGACAAGCGATGAGCCGTTTCCCCTTCGCATAAAAAGTGAAAACGCTTGTTCGTGCGCTCGGGTGGGCCTTCGCCTGCGAACATACGCTTTGGATCTTCATCCGCTCGTTTTAATGGAAATACACCGGCCGTGTACGGAAATTCGCCGGGAACATTTTCTAGTTTTAAAAAACGGAAACGGTCGCCCCAATCACGGAACTTAGGAAATACGACTTTACGAATTCTACTGCCTGACAATGATTTCGATGTCAGTGCATTTCTAAATTCTTTATCGCGCACTTTAAATATCATTTCATCGGCTTGGTATGTTTTTGTTTTTTCATCCCAAGACAACAAATCAGCACGCTCCGTTTCCTCAAGCTTTTTCATAACATCAGCGCGATAATTTTCTATATCGCCTGAATTCACTTTGTCTTTCAATGGGGTCGAACCAATACGGCTTAGACTTCCGACAATCGATAGATCTTCAGATAGTGTTTGAACACGTTTTTTATAGTTACGAACAGAATTCACGATTTCTAACAAGTACTGAGTGCGGTGACCAGGAATGACGGATGAACTTATACCCGCAATCACTGATTTTTTTTGAGCATCGGTCAACGTCCATTTTTTATTCGCTAGATCTGATTTGGCAGCTTTTAATTGGAAATTTTTAGCTTGCTCCATCATCTCAAAAAACAATTGATTTACACCTGCATCATTGAACTGCGCAGCCTGGGTCAAAAACACAGGCACTTGTACATTTTCATCGAATATTTTACGTGAACGTTTGTACTGCTTTTGAACTGCTTTCTGCGCATCTAAAGAGCCCTTACGATCAGATTTATTAATCGCAATCAAATGAGCATAGTCAATCATATCAATTTTCTCTAGCTGAGAAGGCGCTCCAAATTCACTAGTCATTACGTACAATGGAATATCGCACAGGTCGGTGATCTGTGACGACGCCTGACCAATACCACTGGTTTCTGCGATGATGAGATCAAAATCCAGCTTACGATACAAGTCCAAAACATCGATCAATTGTCTTGAAACCTCGACACCGGATCCACGAGTCGCTAGGCTGCGCATGAAAATACGATCTCGTGAAAGTGAATTCATACGGATACGATCGCCTAAAAGTGCGCCACCCGTTTTACGTTTTGATGGATCAACGCAGGCAATACCTAATTTTAAATTCGGATAGAAATGCAAGAAGCGCAGAGCTATTTCATCAATCAATGATGATTTACCGGCACCGCCGGTACCTGTGATACCGATGACGGGCGCCGCCTCACCGGTTTTATTTTTGAATCCTTCTAATTTGTACTGAGCCAAATCGACTTTATCGCCCATTTCCACAGCGTAAAGAGCACGTCCTAATTCGATTTGTGGAATCGGATCGTTGCCAAACGTTTTCGCATACGCATCGTTTTTAGGAATACGTTTTGGTGTAATTTGCCTTGGATCAAAGTCACATTCGGTCATGATCATATTGATCATACCTTCAAGCCCCATACGACGTCCGTCATCAGGATGGAAAATTTGATTGATGCCGTATTTCTCTAGCTCGACTTTTTCTTCCCAAACGATAACACCGCCACCACCACCGAAAATTTTTACGTGAGACAGTCCGCAATCATCCAAAATATCTTTTAGATATTTAAAGTACTCCATATGACCACCCTGATACGAGCTCACGCATACGCCTTGAGCGCCCTCCTGGATCACGGCCTTCACAACGTCTTTTACGCTGCGATTATGGCCTAAATGAATCACCTCTGCTCCGCTGTCTTGCAAAATACGGCGGATAATGTTGATCGTTGCATCATGACCATCAAATAGTGCGGCCGCTGTTACAACCCGAATTGGATTCTTGTACGTCATCTTCAAATTCCTTAACTTCAGATTTGTTTAGATCTAGTTACCTTTAAATGCTGGCTTTCTGGATTCGATAAAGGCTTGCGTGCCTTCACGGACATCATCAGATTGGAATAATTTTGAAAAATTATCCGCCTCATGCCTTAGAGCCGCATCAATATCCATGTCGTAAACACGATTGATTGTGTTTTTCGCACACGACACAGCTAATGGTCCACGCGAGAAAATTAATTCCATTTTCTTTTTTGCTTCAGCTATCATCTCTTCCGCAGTTTCAAATACGCGACTCACCAGACCCAAACGATATGCTTCATCTGCTGAAATCATTTCACCTGTATACACTAACTCACGTGCCTTACGAATACCTACCGCACGCGCCATACGTACCGTTCCACCAAAACCTGGAATTAATCCTAACGAAACTTCGGGCAAACCAAATTTTGCATTTTTAGATGCGTAAATAAAGTCGCAAGCCAGAGCCAGCTCACAACCGCCGCCTAATGCAAAACCGTTAACGGCTGCGATCACGGGAACCTTCAATAGATTTAATTCCTGAAACACGGTCTGACCTTTTTTCGCAAAGACCTGCGCAGCGGATTCGTCCAACGCGTTTAGTTCTTTGATATCCGCACCAGCCACAAACGCTTTTGGACCCTCGCCCGTGATGATCAAACCGCGACAATGCTCAAATTCCATTTCTGAAATCTGGCGCAAAAACTGCCCCATTTCATCCAGCACTTCGCCATTTAAGGCGTTCAAAGCTTTAGGACGATTGATTGTTAACGTCCATAGCGCGTTTTCGGTCGTTAATTTTATGTGGTTATATTCATGTCCCATAATTATAGAATCCTCGTCCTGATTTCTTACCTAACCATCCCGCTTCAACATATTTCGTTAACAATGGGCATGGACGGTATTTGCTATCGCCTAATCCGTCATGCAAAACGTGCATGATAGAAAGGCAGGTATCTAACCCGATAAAGTCCGCTAACGTTAAAGGACCCATAGGCTGGTTCGTTCCTAATTTCATCGCTTGGTCGATGCTTTCAACATCGGCGATTCCTTCATGAAGTGTGTAGATGGCTTCATTAATCATTGGCATCAAGATACGATTCACGATGAAGCCAGGCATATCTTTTACGGATGGCACAAAGGTTTTACCTAATTTTTCAGTTAACTGCTTCATCACTTCAAACGTTTCATCTGTCGTTTGTAAACCACGGATACCTTCTACTAGCTTCATCAACGGCACAGGATTCATGAAATGCATGCCCGCGACTTTTTGAGGACGTTTAGTAGCGCCCGCAAGCTTCGTGATCGAAATCGACGATGTGTTAGAGAACAAGTACGCCTCTGGCTTAATCAACGCATCAACGTCCTTGAAGATTTTAATTTTTAGATCGATATTTTCAGTAGCGGCCTCGATAAACACCTCGACGTTTTTCAAGTCACCCAGCTGAGTGGTTGTTTTAATGCGCGCTAACGCCGCTGCTTTTAGGTCTTCAGTGATTAGATTCTTAGACGCCAGTTTTTCCAAAGACGTCGTAATCGTTTTAATTGCCTTTTTTAGCGATTCGTCTGAAATGTCGCACAGAATCACATCATATCCAGTTGCTGCTGCGACCTGAGCGATACCATTACCCATTTGCCCAGCGCCTAAAACGCCGATGGTTTTCAAGTTCCCGATTAAGTTTTGATTAACTGCCACGAAAAGCCCCCTACTAAAGGTTAGTTGAAGCCCATAGTTCTAACCAAAGACAAGTTTTAGGTCAAAAGGTCTTGTGCCCTTAGGCGCCCCGTTAGAAAATAAACTTCAAGGAAAACACATAAAATGAGTTGGGCACGCATCGCAATTATTGGATCTTTTATTAGCACTTCCGCTATGGCGTCCCACTTTGAAAAAGGTGCTCCTTTATTCTACAAAACGCCTCATAGTCAGTTCCCGTCAGGCCAACTTTCTGAAGATGAACTCGAATCTAAAAAAATCAGAACTGAAGAAACAAACACCTACCAAGTTGTTTGGGATAAACGCGATTTCTTTTTTGAATCCCACGAAATGGCCAAAGATGTTCACGTCTCTGATTTGATCACATCTAATCGCAGCTTTTCGGTAACTGAAAAGCGTGATGCCAAATCCAAAGAAATATTTTACATTTCTAAAAATGATGTTGTTCGTTTGGTCACTATTCTTTCTGAAGACTGGCTAGAAATCGAAAATTTAAAAACAGGGAAACGTGGCCTTGCGCGCGCAAGTGATTTTGCGGCCTTTTCTGAAGATATTGGCTTAGCACTCACATACATGGCGACTCTTTTAAAGGAAACGCCCGAGGACAATTCCAAAATGATCACGACAGTTCCTCAAGGCACTCGCCTTAAAGTCATCGAGTGGAAAAACGAAAAAATTCGAATTTCCTACAATGGCCATACAGGCTACATCGATTCCGGCCATGTAATTCTAAAAGCTGATTTTGCTTCATGGATTCTACACAGCAAAAGTGGATGGACTGAAATAAAGTATCGCGAAGGACACGCCGTCCGCTCAAAACAAAATGAACTCCTAAACATTTCCGACATCAAAGCCTATGTTACAGACAAAAAGCGTGCATTCAGCCTAGTTCATCGAGACAACGGTCCCAAATTAAAATCAAAATTGGAAATCGTAGATTTAGAACCAAGTCGCTGGGTGGTATCTCGCTTATCCGAGCACGGAGAGGTGTGGTGGAAAAAATTACGTCCAACACAAAATTCACAATCGGTAAAAACACTCGGTGAGCTTACATCGTCTGGCATTTTTTCAAGTGACATGTCGAATGAATCCCCTACTCGCGGTTTGATTTCTTCAAATGGAATCTATCGCACCGAGGATGGTATGACATGGGCAAAATTAGATTTCTTCAAAAATGAAAACTGGCCAGTGTGTATTACTAAAAATGTATGGTACGTGGGCGCCTTTCGCAGTTTAGATGAAGGCAGAACATTTGAGCCATTCATTCGCTGGGACTATTTATCGTATTTAGTTTCTACAGAATTACAGGCCAATCCAAAGTTCTTTAAGATCCTAAACATGGAAAGCGTAAGTCCAAAAGAGGTCAAAATTCATATGGATCTTGGCTCTAAGAAGGTAACCTTTAGTTATAACAGTTATTTAACAACTTGGAAATTACTGCCTGAAACGAATAAAAAGGTAGCTCAGAACGCAAAATCTGGCATCAAACTGTAATAACTGCGTAACTATTTTTGACACTCCTTGAAATAATTCAAAAAAATAAAACAAAGATTTAAAACTACGAGTTTTCAAATATAACTGTGCCCTAATGGGGCGCTTTTTATATTTCTTAATTATAATAATTAGCTTTAACGTCACCTATGCTGACGACATCAGCAATTTAGGATGGCCGAAAACCTTGTCTAAACTGTATTTCCAGCTCAATGAAAAACCAAAAAATTACTTTGTATTAGTATCGCGCGTGCCTTCTATCGCCGTTGACTTCCGCACGAATGAAGGTCTTCATAACTCAATTAATTCATTTAGTTTTCAAAAGAACTTCCACCCGGGTCACGAAATGATCGGATGGAAATGCAAAATTGGCAACATGCCGTATGAGTCTATGGTTGGGCTATCTGGCGAATCCGACGATCAGCACAAGATTCTGCTCGATAACGGTTGGGGACTGACATCATTATTGGCTACTTTTAAAGACGGCTTTCTGCAAGATCCAAACGAGCTCGAAGCCCGCTTTCGTTATTTTATCGAGGAAAATGAAAAGGCCGCCGCTGAAGGCAGTTCAAAACGGATTTTCCTAATAGCGACTGTTTTAGAAATCACAGAAACTGATTGTGAAAGCATTGTGAACGAAACATTTGAATTCATGAATCATCCAAACAGCCCCGTACAAAACTTCAGTATGATACTATCACCCGAACGTTACGAAGGTGCCGGCTGCGGCAGTTTCGCTGCCCATTTTATGGAAAAAATAGAAAGTATTAAAAATTTGATTCCACTTTTTCGTCGTCAATTCAGTTTACCCTATTACCTTTTTGGCACCGGAACTGCACTTCCCGAAGGCGTGGAAATACCAGACACGATTAAAAACTTAGCTTCAAAGAAACCCGTGTCGAAATTAAGATTAATTTCTTCATCGTGGACTTCTGCCGCATCTAAAAGTGTAAGCGTGGAAATATTGGACCCAGAACTTCTTGTGTTCTGGCAGAAATTATTTTTTGACACTTACTTTGATCAAAACAATTGGACAAAAGAAAAAAAATCATTCAACAAGAGCAAGGCCATCGCACGTGGTGTATGGGAAACATCTGAAGATATCTATAATCAGGGACAAAAAAATCATACGTATGTGGCCATTGATAAGAACTACGATGAACGTACTCAAAGCATCCACTCTCACCAAGTGAAGTTCATCAAGGATTTAGATTTAACTTATTTTACGTTTTCAACCTTTCCGGGAATTATCCTGGAAAGAAAATAATTCCTTACTGGAGGGTTTATGAAACAAACTATCAAAATGTTTTCGATCGTAGCACTTATGCTGGGATCTTTGAACGTTCTCGCATTAGATAGCAAAAGCGACGTTGGCGCCGTAGTGGGCGGTGTCGTTGGTGGCGTTATCGGTAACCAGATTGGTGGCGGCAGTGGAAATGCCTTAGCTACTGGTATTGGTATCATCGCGGGTGCAGTTATAGGCTCTTCAATTGGTGCCTCTTTAGATCGCGCGGATCAAATGGCTATCAGAGACGCTCAAGAGCAATCTCTATATGCTCCGGTAGGTCGCCCGGTAACTTGGGATGGCGCTCGTTACGGTTCCCGTTCAGGCGCTCGCGGCCAATTCGTTACGACTCGTGAAGGTTACCACCGCCGTTACCGCAGCGAAGTTTGCCGTAGCTACCGCAGTGAAATCTACACACGTGGTCGCACGGAAGTTCGTTCAGGCACTACCTGTCAACGTGCAAACGGTTCTTGGTACGAAGTAAATTCATCTGAAGTCTATTTCAGATAGAGTAAATAATTTACTTTTAAAAACTCCATGGCAGTACGTCATGGAGTTTTTTATCTACGTAATTTTTTGTCTTCAAAAAATAAAAATCAGTAAAATTATTTTTTTATTATTGTCAGCACAACCTACCCATGCAAAAAAAATTGAAACAATTTTACATGGAGTATTCTTTAATGAAAACGATCGTAATCGGTCTTCTGTTATCTTTCTCTGTATTTTCCTTTCAACAAAACACATGCACAGACTCTACACACAAGCCAGAGTTAAAAGTTACTTACACTGCTAACAACCTAATCGCTGCGGAACGCTACACAAGCGTCGCTCACGTATCTACGGTTAAGTCTACTCCAAGCAAAACATTCCAGGGTGTAACGATTAAGTACTTTCCATGGAGCTCACTCTACCCTCACTCTGTTCTTGCCGTATACACACTAGTGACTGCTAACGGGAAAGAAGTTCCGCAATTTGCTGTTTACTCAAATCCACCAGTTAACACAGTAGATATTCTAGATAGAAAACTTCAAGGCCTTGTGTCCGCGGGCGCAAATGGCAAATTGGTTTTCAGCCAAAAAGTAACAGACCAATTAGCTTATGAAGGTCTCTACGTACTTAGACAGTGCAAATAGGCATTTAAATATTTCTAATAAAAAGCGCCCGAATGAGGCGCTTTTTTATTCTAAATTGTTCTGTTAAAAATCAAGGCTCAGGATTGGCTCGAGTTTTTCGAACGATACTTTTCTGGATTCTCAAGCGCATCCGCCATAATCACGCGTGTACTTTCCATTAATTCTTTTTTTGCATCAACCGCTAAGCCTTTGGTTTCGATCGGCTCTAATACATCCAAAATAATTTCATCGGTCCAACGATTCCAGTTCGGAATAATACTGTCTTTAGACATCACTCGCGCTGCATTTCTGATAATCACTGGAACCAAAGGCGCAGAACATTGAATCGCCAAAACGAACGGCCCCGACTTAAACGGACCTAATTTTTCAGTTGTCTGGCGAGTCCCTTCTGGCGCCAAGGCAAATCTGTCACCTCGAATAATGCGCTCTTTCGCTTCGGCGTATACACGAAATACAGACTCCCGACGTTCTCGGTCGATTGGCAGGACACCTACACGACGAAGAGCCCAACCGAACACCGGGATTTTAAATAATTCGATTTTTGAGCCGAAACGAAACGATGGCAAATATCCCGACATAGCCCAGATATCAAAATAGCTGGCGTGATTGAATACGTATATACAGCCGATTTTTTTAGGAACACGCTCTTCGCCATTTACTTTCACGCGTACCCCAAACATTTTGCACGTGCCTGCCGCCCAAAGCTTTACAATAAAGTTATCTATTTTGCGATTATTGAAAAGCAGATTTAGAAGCACGCATATAGCTGATAAACCGACTAAATAGATAGGATATAGCAACACAAGAACTATCGAACGCAAGCGGATGAATAACAACATGAATTAGGTCCTCGAAAACAGACGGTTTCGGGCCGACTCTTTTTGTCGCTCTTTATACGAGTCATGACTAGAAGGCCCACTGATTACTTTTTGATAAGAGACTTCATCCATGATTTGCACTTCGTACGGATAGAAAAAGCTATACATTCTTTTTCCATCCTTATTGATATGAATTAATTTACGGGTGATAAACTTAATAAAACGAAACTCATCATGAGTTTGCTGATTGAACTTTCGGATAAGTTCATACTCTTGGCGGTTACTTTCTAAATGCCTGACAAAGAAGGCGTTAAAATCCTCGGTGCCATTATTGTTATATTTGTACTGTTCGAGTGACTCTCGGAACAGCTTCACGGGACATAAGTTATTAGATGATTGATCCGGCATAATATGCGGAAATGAAATGACGCTATTTTCGAGCAGGAACCTTAGAACCGAAAAAACGTCATAAACATTCTTAACGACAAAACGGACGCCTAGCTTATCAAATACCTTCATTGCTAAAGCATCAGGACGCGCAAGCAGTTTGATTACCGTGCTTGAAGATGTCTTAAAAGGTTTGTATTGAAAATCGATTAGCTCAACGGCTGGAAGCGTACCCGTCTCGGCCTTTAGATATTTGGTGTTGGATTCGCCATTGTGATAAATTGATTTCTGAAAATCCGACAAAACCTGACTTTGAATATCCTCCGAAAAATTACTAAACATATCATTTTCTGAGTGAACAAAGACATGCATGCACTTTAAAATAGCACATGACCAACGCTGATAATCCGGGCTTGCCGCATTTTTCGGTGATGAAAAGTACAGCAGTTTGCGAATATCTTGTAGCCGTTTGCGATCGATTAGGATTTCTGGAATTTCGTAAATAGGGTAATTTAATTTTTCAGTGAGTAAAACAATAGCACGTCGGTGATAGTACCAAAGACGTTTTTGATCTTCTTCATTATGGATATCGAAACCGTAGCTCAGCAGGAACAGATTGGCTTTGTCTTCGTCGTCGATCTCTAGGCCGGGTATGTCTAGAACGGATTTCCCGCCGGCCACTGTGTCGAGCATGGGCCAATTAAAGGTATAATTTAGATCCATGCTCGCAGAATAAAACTTCTAGTAGAAAAGTCCACAAGAATTCAGTGAGAATCTTCCTAAGCTTCCGCTTTTTGGAGACTCATTATTATAATGCACCGAATTGGCAAATGTCACTGTACCATCCGCTTTTGTTTGGTTGAACGAACCACTGATTGTTACTTTGCCATAACCATCAGCAAACACGACAGTGAAGTTTCCAGTACCGTTGTTTACGTTGGTTAAGTTACCAGATTCTGCTTTAGAAAAATCAACCAAGATTGACTTCAAAATTTCGTTTGAATCCGTAGCTTGCGTTCCCACAAGACTGTCTTTTACATCCATCGACAACTTTGTTTCAGCAAGATTCAGTTGGTTGCCCGAAATCTTCAATTTCAAAGTGATGTTTACACCTGTTTGAGTAGACGAACTTGAACCACTTAACTCACCTAACAAGTTATCTGCCATTGTCGCCGAGAAAAAGTTGGCCCAGTTGTTTCTAAAAATATTTCCAGACATTGAGTCGTCGTAAACTCGACCTGTCGCATTTGTTACTCCATCTGAACACTTTGTAACGCCTAATGTAGTAGCACCGGCTATTGCCTGATCGCCCCGTGGAGCAGTCCCGCCTCTGTTTTGCGCCGAACTATTTTTCTTCGCGCATGAAGCTAACATTAAGAACATACCGAAAAAAATAACCAAAGCTGATTTAATCATGAGTTTCATAAAATCTCCTCACTTAACTAGTACCGCAACCTCCGTGCCACGCACGAAGGCCTTAACAGCCTTGATTCCGGCTCATTCTGAGACATTCCCCCACTTCGGAAATTTTGAGTCACCCAACTGTCTAAAAAGTTGACACTCCCAAAAGGTACCAGCTCCTAAAAGGCCGGGCGCCTGCGTCGGCCTTTTAGGAGCTGGTACCTTTTGGGGCTAGCTGGGATTTAGTCCATTGCCAGAAGTGAGCGGTTTTTTGGTGGTTTTGAGAGAGGGTTGATGGAGTGGCTTCGGCGGAGTCATCGAAGTATTTGCCAGATTTGGATTTCGGGAGGTCGGTTGTGACTAGGTAGACACTGGTTTCGGATCCGGCTTCTACCGTGGCTCCATCGATATTAAAACCCGTTTTTAAAAGCTTGGTAGTGATTACTCCTGGGTGCAAGGCGTAGACTGATATATTTACCGATTCCCACTCTTTCGCTAATTCTTGAGCTGTGATCAGATTGGCTAGCTTACTTGTGGCGTAGGCCTCGTAGGCACCAAAGCTGGATTCAAAATTATAATTATCGGGATTGAGCACACCCCTATTGTGAGCGACACTGCTGACAAAGATAACCTTAGCCTCCAAACTCTTTACAAGCGCCGGCTTCAATAGGAACGTTAGTAACGTTGGCCCAAAATGATTGATCGCCATCGTGAGCTCAAAACCGTCCTTTGAGAGTTTCTTTTCTTTTTGGTAGGTACCCGCATTGTTCAAAAGGATATCGATCTTAGAAAATCGCTGTAGCAAATCCTGCGCACCCGCGCAAACAGCCTCTAAAGAACTTAAATCAAAAACACTAGAATCCAGCTTTGCCGAACTTCCCACTTTCTGTTTAACGGCAGCGATAGTGTCTGCGACGCGATCCTTATCACGCCCATGAACAATAACGTGGCAACCTTGTTGCGCTAAACGGAGCGCCGTCATTTTGCCGATACCATCGGTGGCACCGGTCACAAGTACAATCTTCGACATACAACTATTCTAGTATCGAATTTACAAGAAAGTCATCTGAGTATGTTCCTCAGCCCTCCCCAAGCGGACACCCAAGCCCAACAAACGTATTGGTTCCGATCGCTTAGCTAAAATATGTTCAAGTAGTTTTTGAAACTCAACAAATGAATAATCGCCCCGAAAACGACACTCGTGAGTCGTTTGTTTAAAATCGTAATACTTAACCTTAACTACGAGCGTACTGACATGAGGACCAGCACCCCCATCACTATTCGACTGCCACTTCTGAAACCGACCATGCCACTCGCCGTACACGCGAAACAAACGCTGCATCAATGTTAAGTGATCTTTTACATCGTCATTAAACGTAAGTTCACACGTGAAGGATTTACGCTCACCCTCACCGTCAACTTTCCGAAAATCAATACCATGACTCATATAGAACATATCTAGATACCGACTGCCGAATAAGGTTTTCAAATCAGCCATCGATGCATTCTGAATATCTGAACATTTATAAATCTTTTTCGCGTTCAAGCGTTCTCGGGATTTCTGGCCGACACCAAAAATATACTTAATATCAAGTTCTTGCATAAATCGCTGCCGATGAGCTGGGGGAATGACATAGAAACCATCCGGCTTCATCCAGTCACTGGCCACCTTGGCCAAAAACTTGTTATAAGAGGCGCCCACTGAAATCGTCAGTCCAGTTTGCTGAAATATCTTTTTCTTAATTTCACGAGCCACATCACTGGCCAAACGATTCGAACACAAATCTGTAATATCTAAAAATGCTTCATCCAAAGATAGACCCTCTACACGCGGGGTGTATTGATAGAAAATATCAAACACTTCGCGACTCGCAGCCTTGTACTTCCTAAAATCAGGCGGCAGAATTAATAACTTAGGACACTTCTTTACAGCTAAACTTGAGGCCATTGCTGATTTAACTCCAAAACTGCGAGCCAGATAATTTGACGTACACAGCACACCTCTAGAATTAGGCGGACCACCAATAGCGAGCGGAACATTTCTTAGTGCCGGATTATCGCGGGTTTCAACAGCCGCATAAAAGCAGTCTAGATCAAAATGTAAGATTCGATTTTTAGTCCATTTGGAAATGAAGTCCTCACTTAGTAACGTGTCTTGAAGTGAGGACTGTGAAATTTGATCCATGTGTAAATCATACTTACATATAATTTACACATCAATCTTTTTTTTAGTTTTGGAAGCTAGGCTTCATGATTACTAGCTGTTCGTCCAGCGTTGCGCTGTTATTTAATGAACGATTATTAGGCATTAACAACATCAGATCCTGCTTACCCTGGCCCTTTGTGAATGTCAGAGTTTTCTGAGCCTTAGCAGTCAACGTCGTCGAGAAGTCCGAGAATACAAAGCTCTGACCTGCCGAAGTTAAATCCAACTGTCTCCACACCTTTTCATCGTCACCCAAGAAATCGTCTTCTTCGACGTTGTATTCTTCAAGGCTAGAGGATGCGATTTTGAACGACACCTGACCCGTCGCTTTTTGTGGGCGGATTTTAGCGATGTCAGCAACCAGCACCGCAATTGTAGAGTGATTCAATGGCAACATTGGCTGCACGTCCTCAACGGCTTTGACGTAATTAAGCTCAACTGGCTTACCCAACATTCCGCTTAACTCATATTGTTGACGGATTGATCGCGCCATGTTTGCGTCCAACAAGATGGATACAAACTGACCCACTGGAGGCAACCCTTGAAGTCGGTTCATTGGAACACCGGCTAACTCTTGATCGGGCTTACCATCTCCATCTGTATCGAACAATACAGACAATTCACACGCTACCCATGTCGTCAGAGGCTGATACATTTTAAATCCAAAATAGATTTTATTTTGGACAATTTTATAACCCACGGCCTGGATATCACATGCTTTAGACGTATTCGCCGCTTCTGATGCATCCACGTATTTGCGCGCATCCACAGCGATCAAGTTCATCGGAACCGCAACACCGTCTTGCGACGATTCATTCTTAACGTCTACTTCAGTCATGGCTCCATCAGAGTCCGCCGCAGATGTTGAGAAAATCTTTAGATTTTGCGCCGACATCTGCGTCACTTTGCGAACAATGGCAAGAACTGGCAAACGAAAGACTTCTTTATCCGCTTGCATGAATTGAACAAAGCCATCGATTTCTTCGATACCATTTTTCATTTTACTTGCATCAATCGCAATCTTAAGACCTAACACACCCGCACCTTTAGCTGGCATCGTCACATCACCACCCGTCATTGTGATAGCAGGATGACCTTGAAAACGAACCGAGAACGTCACCGCTTCCGGGCGGATGTTGCGAACTTTAACTTCTTTGTACATTACCTTTTTAGACTCAACTAACACTTCACCCAAGCTGATCGATGCTGGCTGCGTCGCCACCGACACTGCCAAAGCTTTATCAATTTGAACGCGGCCCGCGCCCATTCGTGACACCGGGTAAACCTGTTTCTTTTCATCACGTAATGAAACCGCAGAGCCCATTACAACCGATTTTAATTCTGTCGAATTAAGTTCCGGATAGAATTGTTTCATTAGCGCCATCACCCCGGCCATATGAGGACCCGACATTGACGTTCCAGACATCGGCACCGTTTCCTGACCCTTACCCATAGCAGCCGAGATAATCATCTCACCCGGAGCCGTGATTTCAGGTTTGATTAATGAATCTTCACCACGTGGACCACGTGACGAGAAATCCGCTAATGTATCGATCAATTCTGGTTTTTCTAACTTCTTAGGCGTTTTCAACTGAACAAAAACATCGGCGCCTTTAATAACTTCCTTTTTAACAGCTTCGCCGACGTTTTGAGCTACCATTACCGAAGGAATGGACACTTTAGGCCCATCGGGCTCCCCACCCATTACGATAGGTGTACCTTCTTGGTTATTCACCACAACCACACCGACCGCACCTGCATCCTCAGCACGCTTCATTTTATCGTAGAACGAGTTTCCGCCACGATCAATCAAAGCGATATTGCCTTTTAATGCCGATGCCTGCTCTGCTGTTAACGGCTTGTCAGACAAACCAATGTAAACCAGTTTGTCCTTAGATTCTGTAATTTCAGAAATTTTCTTTGAAATCGCGCCTTCCGTGAATTCAGCAATAATTGAGTCGGCACCTTTAAAGAATTCAACAACTTTAAATTTCCAGTTGTGATCCATGCTATCAACACTCGCCGCCACACTCAGGGCTTCTTCCGTAATACCAGGCGCACCCACGATGTAGCTTGTATCGCCTGAATTACCAGCCGATGCCACAACCACGGTTCCACCTAATGTTAAGTTTTTAATCGCTAAGTTATACATGTTACGAGCCGAACCAAAAGAAGAACCTAATGATAAGTTCACCACATCTAAACGGTCATCAATATTCCCATCACCGTTTGGATCCGCCGCGTACTCAAGCGCTGCGATAACGACCTCATCCGACGTTCCGCCCGAAGCACCGAACACCTTCAATGCATACAGCTGGGCTTCAGGAGCCACGCCGTCGTATGAATTAACCCCATTGCCAATACCAGCAACAGTACCCGCCACGTGTGTGCCATGACCAAGTTCATCGATTGGATTTGAGTCTGGACGAGGAATACGACCCACTGGAGATCCATCACCGAACGTGGTTCCAACAAAATCATACCCACCCACTACTTTTTGATTCGGGAATAGATTAGATTTTTCTGACGGATTGATCGCTTTATAGTCTGTCTCATTACCGGAACCACCTAACATAGAATGTGTGTAGTCGATACCGGTATCGATGATACCCACGCGAATCCCCTGCCCTTTGATGTTTTTATCTAGAGCCGACTTAGTTCCAATAAACAGAGCAGAGTTGTTTTTCGCCAAATCCATTCCGTATACGTTTTTATCGCTCTCAGCCAGCAATGGTCTAGAGAATGTTTGTGCCGCCTCCGCTTTAGCCACCCCAGCAAGGCCGGCAATTTTGTGGTATTCATCTACCGACACAAGCACCGCCACACCGTTTACGATGTATTTGTACTTCATCATTACCAACGCCTCGGGGTTAATCGCTTTTATACCGGCGATAAATGCGGCTTGTTCCGAGTTAATAGCTGCTAGCAATTCCGGATCTATGGTTTGCTTAAGCTGCTCTACTTTGAGAGCTTCAAACAAACTTGGATTTTTAAGTTTAAAAAGAGCAACGAATTTACCAATTGAAGTAGGTCTGTTGCTAAATATTTTCGCTGGGTCTTTTAATTCGTCAGCGTAAATTCCGTTTACATTATCGTCTTTCTTTTGACATGCGATCGATAAAACAATCCCTGTCAGTAGCAAGAGCGATGTTAATTTCCTTATTAACATATTCCCCCCGGTGTCTAATTGAAACCAACGACTCCACAAAAGTCTAGTAAAACAAAATGCGTACCACTACAAAAAGACTCGCGTCATAACGAGGCATTATTCGTAGGATAAGCATTTATTTTTCGGAAAGGAAGACGACTCAGGGATTTTGAGCCGTCAAACAGAAAGTGTTTAATTATTTATGAACAAGAACAGGTATCTTAGATGATGTCGATTTTAAAATCAGAGTATTTGGATAACAACCATCTTGAATCTCTTGTACTGTGATCGTTTGCATCTGCTCAGCTCCCAAACATGTGTCTTGCCAGCCAGAATCTAAGATTTGACCAAAACGCACCACACTGTTGCCCGATGTATCAAGCTCACAGCCTTGCCAATCAATGGAAAATACGTGAGACAAACAGCCACCCTGATACGCTAGTTTTACCACCACCGACCGTGAACCCGCATCCCAACGCGCCTCTAGAATTCGAGCTGCCATTGAAAATTGAGAGAAAAAAATCAAAGAAATTGCTAAAGCTTTCATTCCGCACTCCTGTATCAACCTGAGAAAGAGTTACCGCGAGTTTCCTCATTGTTCAACCAAAACGATATAAGTACGTTTTTTATTCAAACTCTTTGTCAGCTGTAGAATATCGAACATCTATGGCAGCTCTTCATACACCTGTCATCGATTTCAACGCCAGCTCGTTTTAAAGACAGTTTTAACTGGTATAAGATTTCCATATACCTTTTATACAGGCTACATCGAACGTAATTCACTGAGGCTTTGTTATTTACTTGGGGGTTCCATGTTCTATGTATCGTTATTTTTCTTCGTATTTTGCTTAGCCGCAACCACAATGGCCGACGTTAAAAAAGAATTTGGGGAGTTTCGCTTAACTCACGCGGAAAAAATTGGCAACGAAACCGTCCTAACCCGTCACTACAGCTCCCGTTCTTTATTTAAAGGAGTCTTCGGATTTAATTGGTGCTCGGATCTAGATTATAAAATTAGTATAGCCGATGAAATGTCGATTTTTGATTGCGTGCTCGGGAAACGAGTCTCGTTTAAACAGATAAACCCGAAACGATTTGAAAACGAAGAAAACAATCTCAAGCTCATTGTCCGAGATCATCTGATTGTTTATCAGCAACCTCATTCAACATACTTCTTTTCTACGGACGGACGTTTAAGCCACTGGACGGCGCCTTCTCAAACCGAAATCTATGTTGTACATAAGGGCGATCGAATCGTTCGCCTAATGGGTAAAAAAATTGGAACCGTTTCACTGAGCTACACGCGCGACGGACTGGTTCACACCCTGGGCTCAGCCTACAACTACGAGTACACGCAGGGGCTACTAAACAAAGTTCAAAAAACGAAACGCTCGTTTTGGCAATACCAATACGACGAGTTTTTGAACATGACCCTGTGGCGCAGCCCCAGCAACTTTGAATCAATGAAGTACGACAGCGAGTGGGACCGCATCGTCGAACTCAAAGACAAAGAAGCATGCCGATTTCGATTTCAATATGAAATCAAAAAATCCAAGAAATATATAGTGGAAACTAAAAAGTGCGCGGCCCAAACTGAAAAAGAAACAGTCTTTGAGATGGTAAGCCCACGATTGTTAATCAAATCTTCCTCTGACCAGCTAGGCAATGAGTTTCGCCAAGGAGTTAAAAATGAAAACGTATTCTAAACTAATACTTTTAACACTTCTACCCATTGTTTGGATTGCCGCTGCCCAAGCCACAGAAAACAAAATGACTGAAATTAAAAAAGAATCTCGATTTGTAATTACGATCATCGACACTGGCATCGACCTCAAGAACGAAACGCTGAAAAAGCAGCTGTGTCTAAATGCGGGGGAAACAGGTTTAGATAAAAATGGGAATGATAAATCGATGAACGGCGTAGATGATGATGGCAATGGATATGCTGACGACCTCCACGGATGGAGTTTTTTTGATGAGTCTAAGAATCTACAGGATCACCATGGTCATGGTACGCACATCGCTGGCATAGTGTACGAAGATTTAAAACAGCTCAAACTAGAAGCTGAATTCTGCTTTCGAATTTTGAAGTATTATGATTCAGACGAACCCGCAAATAATTTACTTAAGGCCTCAAATGACTCCTTCCGCTATGCTCTGGAAAATGGAGCCGGACTAATCAATTACTCGGGCGGCGGCTACACCTATAACAAGGACGAAATTCGACTCATTCAAAAGCTAGCGGATAAAAATGTTCCAGTGGTTGCGGCGATGGGAAACCAAAAACTCAACACCGACGAAATGCCGTTCTTTCCAGCTAGCTATAACTTAGAAAATATCTTCGCCATTGCTGCGGCCGACGCGAACCAAGCCATGGCAAATTTTTCAAATTTCGGAAAGAAACGTTTAGATTTCCTAGCCCCTGGCGTTTTAGTAAAAAGCTTCGGACTAAACAACTCAAAAACATTCTTATCTGGCACGTCTCAAGCGACAGCAAAAGTATCAGCTCTGATCGCTTACCTAATGTATCAAGAAAAGGGAAAAACAAGCTGGCCCGAACTTAAGAAAAACGTAAAGAACCTAAGAGCATTTTACCTAGCCAAAAAACAAAAAGGAAACCCGCTCTTCGTAGACACAGCCTTCGTCCAAAAATTCAAAACCTCCGCCGTCGACGCATTCGGCGAGCCGTAAAAAAAGGTACCAGGTCCTAAAAGTCCGGACGCATGCGTCGGACTTTTAGGACC
>ERZ761610.931-NODE-931-length-18821-cov-13.468454_pt1 | contig 18821 bp, 16 predicted proteins | sample MGYA00512164_ERZ761610 | MGnify/ENA primary metagenome ERZ761610 (study PRJEB28899, sample SAMN02850038) | bioreactor sludge metagenome | biome: EBPR Sludge; feature: EBPR Bioreactor; material: flocular biomat | place: Australia: Thorneside Wastwater Treatment...
TTATCCGCCATTTCTTCTAAAACAGACTATCTGGTTGCTGGTGAAGATGCAGGCAGCAAACTCAAAAAAGCGCAGGAATTACAAATAAAGGTGATTACAGAAGACGAATTTATTGGTATAATAGGGTAGAACCAACGCTTTAAAACCCATGAAATATATATTGTTAGTAGCAGCACTTTTAGTTTCATCATCGGTGGCGGCAAAGGAAATATCTGAAACAGAGTATAATACTGTTTTGAAGGAGATTAATACCCCTGACAATCAAGAAAAAGTAAAAAGCTTTTTAAATAACCTTGATAATTTTAATATAGGCGGTAGTCAGGATATTGATGTTTTGTGGAGTTTCTATCATGCAAGTGGTAGCAGAAGAATAGTTGAAAAAATTATACAATTGCTGGACGATAAGAGTTTTTCAACGGGCAATGCCCAAATTAATCAGATAGTAAGTAATGCAGCACGTTTGTCTTTAGCGGCAAATGCAGGTAGGTATAACAAAGTAAGGCAGATAATATTAGATTCAGCAAATTCCCTTCCAAACGGTCCTTTGAAGCAAAAACTTTTGCAGATAATAAATCAAATATCACAATAAAAAACCCGCCAGATATTTCTATATGGCGGGTTAAATATCAAGAATATTGTTATAGTTTATCTCCTGTCTCCAATGAATTGGAGAAGGTTGATGAACATATAAACAAAGTCAAAATATAACTGTAACGCACCCATAACGGCTGCCTTGCCAGCCATTGAAGCATTATTGCCGAAGTAATAATACATCTGTTTTATCTTTTGTGTGTCATAGGCGGTTAAAGCAATTGAAGCTATAACTGCAACCGCTGACGTGATAAAATGTATGGTTGAGCTACCAATAAATATGTTTATCAGGCTGGCAAAAAACACACCAAGAACACCAATCATCGCAAACATACCCAAAGACGTAAGATCTTTCTTAGTTGTGTAACCATAAAGGCTCATTCCAAGGAAAACCGAAGCAGTTATGAAGAAGGTTCTTGCTACACTTTCACCAGTATAGATAAGAAATATAGGTGCAATGGAAATGGAAAGTAGTACTGCATAGCCATAAAACGCCATTTTAGCGCCAGCTTCAGTCATGCTCATCATTCTTGGAAGAACCAGAAAAGCCATAGCGATAATGCCAATGAGCCATACCCATTTTAATGCCATTATAGGCTCCTGTATTGCAGGAACTGTCATGAACAGGTAGGCAAACAAGCCGCTGATACCAAGGCCAGTTGCCATATAATTATAAACTTTAAGCATGTGCGCCCGCAAACCCTCATCATATGTAGAAGTTTGTGCTTGGGATCTGTTAGTATAATCAATCATTTTAATATCCTCCGATAATGTTGGTTGATTTATATCTATTATATAATAAAAAGCATCTATATATCAAGGGAAACACGACATTGGCACAAAAAAATAACATATTGAAAATGAACGAGGTTTCAAAAATAAATAACTTACAGAAAAAAACTTTGTTGCCTTACGGCTTCCATGACCATATTTTTGGTGAAGCAGAGGCGGAACTTGACATTAACAATGTTATTTTATCCTCCCTTAAAAAAAGTGGCTTTAAATTAATAAGGCCCTCAACAATAGAGTTTGAGGAAAGTTTAGACAGTGAATATTCGCCGAATTTCTTTAAAGTATCTGACCCCATTTCTGGTAAAATGATGGTTCTACGGGCAGATATTACCCCCCAGATTGCAAGAATTATAAGAGACAAGTTCTCAGAAAAATATTTCAATAATGAAACGGTAAAAATTTCATATACTGGGCAGGTATTTAGAAAGAACCCGATTGCGAATTCGTCTGAAAGGCAATTGACCCAGACAGGTTTTGAGATACTTTCTAACGATAATATCAATTCTGATGTTTTTACTATTTTACAGGCTATTTCAACTTTTAAAAAATTAAAGACAAGTGATTACACAATAAATTTTGTTTACCCAGCATTGCTTGATAAAATTTTAGCTAACTCAAAAAATATTGATAAGGTTAAAGAATTAATTGAAGTAAAAGATTATCTGGCACTTGAAAAGCTAAACCCTGTTGCCTACAAATTATGCAGGATATCTGATGAAGTTTTTGATTTAAAATCTGCTGTGAAGGTAATCGGCGAAATTGAAAAGATTGCGGGTGATAAAAAACTAGTAAGAGATGATCTGCAGAAAATAAAAAAAATAATTACGCAATTTCTTGCAACTTCTTCTTCAAATATAAGCTTTGACTTATTTGAGAGTTACGGCTTCACTTACCATTCAGGGCTTTGTTATAGCTTCATATCAAACAAAACTCATGAAGAAATTGGACGTGGCGGTAGATATGATATTCTATCGGAAAATGGTAGTATAAGCGCAGTAGGTTTCACATTCTTAGTAAATTCGATCAACAGAACATCAAAAAATAATGCAGGCAGTCGTAAAAAATAATTTCAAGTCATTGAGGTCAATACCTTTTGACATTGGTGCAATTCACCTAGTTGGTATTGGTGGAATTGGTATGAGTGGTATTGCAGAAATACTTCATAACCTTGGTTATTTGGTAACTGGTTCAGATGTTTCAGAGAACTATAATGTTACCCGCCTTAAGAAGTTAGGGATAAAAATATTTATCGGGCATAATGCAGAAAATGTAAAAGATGCTTCAGTGCTGGTCAAGTCAACTGCTGTATCATTTGCCAACCCAGAAGTTTTAGCTGCTCGTGAGAAAAAAATTCCTGTAGTAAGGCGTTCTGAAATGCTTGCGGAGCTTACAAAGTTAAAAAGTACGGTAGCAATTTCTGGTTCACATGGAAAAACCACCACCACTTCAATGATAGCTCATATATTTGAGAAAGCAGGGTTGGAACCTACTATCCTCAATGGTGGAATAATAAATACCATAGGTTCAAATGCCAAGCTTGGTAAAGGTGATTGGCTGGTTGCAGAAGCGGATGAAAGTGATGGAACTTTTGTAAAAATTCCTGCAACAATTGGTGTTATAACCAATATTGACCCAGAACATCTTGATTACTGGAAAACTTTCAACAGGCTTGAAAAAGCATTTTTAAAATTCCTGAAACAACTTCCTTTCTATGGCTTTGGCGTTCTGAACCATGACCATAAACTAGTACGGGAGATGATCCCTCAGGTGCTGGATAGGAAAATATATACTTATTCATTAAGCGATAAAGCAGCAGATATTTATGTTACCAATGTAGCTCTGAAAGATAACAAGTCAGAATTTGAAGTTATAGTTTCTCCTAATCTTTCAAGGGATAACAAAGAAATAAAACAGACATTTGAAATACCCTGCTTTGGTATGCACAATGTTTCGAACTGCCTTGCTGCAATTGCAGTTGGTTTAGGCGTTAATATTGAAATTGGGGTTATTGCTAAGTCACTGCAAAATTTTGAAGGTGTAAAGCGTAGGTTTACTGTAACAGGTGTAACTAATGGCATTACAATTATTGATGATTATGCACATCACCCAGAAGAGATAAAGGCAACCTTGTCATCTGCCAAACAATTCATAAAAGGTAAAAATGGCAGGGTTATAGCTGTTATGCAGCCGCACAGATATACTAGGCTAGAAAATTTATTTTCTGAGTTCTCTGAATGTTTTATTGACGCGGATGAAGTGGTGGTTACACCAATTTATTCCGCTGGTGAAAACCAGATAGGTGATCTTTCAAATAAAACCCTATCAGATTCTGTATCAAAAAGAGGCAAATCATGCCATGCCTTAGATGAAGATGCAAAATTATCAGAAATGTTAGCGAATTTTTTACGATCTGGTGATATAGTGGTTTGTATGGGTGCGGGAAGTATCACATATATGGCACAGAAATTGCCTGAACAATTGAAAGAACAGATGAATAAATGAAAGAGATAAATAAAAGAAACAAAAGTAAGCTGACCGAGAATTTACGCCAGAATCTTTTACGCAGAAAACAGACAGCAAAAAAACTTGGTGATACAAATAAAACAAAGGAGGGGTGATTGATCTTCTGGTCCAAAACACCTGACTTAAAAACCAAGGAAGGAAGGCGTAAGAAGAACCGTCAGGATTTTGAGCGTATGATCGCCCATAAAGAGCATATGGCAGCTTCAGATGCGGCGAGGGATTCAAAATCTTCTGGCTCTGATATGAGTGGGAATACCGAAGGTATAAATGAGGACTTAACTGCTAAAGCAGGGCAGATAGCGCAGGATGCAAAATCAATTTCACTGGAGCGGGGAAAGCACATAGTTCAAATGCGTGGGCGCATAAGGGCAAGAAGGCAGAAATTACGCTCAAAAGGAAAGTCCGCAGGGTTTTAGCGGCTGTTTTTCATTTTGTTCTATTCAAAACCATATCTGCAAGGTCGCAAAGCATATCGCCGCTTTGGCATCTTCCAAAAACATTTAAATATTCTTTGGCTTGTGCAGTTAATATGGTAGCTTGTTGTTTAGCTTTTTCAACGCCCAATACTGCTACATAAGTTCCTTTTTCCTCAGACTTGTTTTTACGAGGAGTGCCATCTTCATTGCGTTCAATAGTTGCATCAAGCAGGTCATCAGTTATCTGAAATACCAGACCCAGATTATTAGCATAACCACGAAGGGCATTTCTGGCATTTTTTGTTGCCCTACCTAAAATTGCACCAGCTTCACAGGAGGCTTGGAATAATTGACCAGTTTTCAGGCGTTGTAACCTAGTAATTTGTTCTATATTTAAATCCCTCTCTTCAGAGAGAATGTCTATCATCTGTCCGCCAACCATTCCGTTAGCACCAATTGCCTTTGAAAAACTTGCAACTAATTCTAAACGGATTGAAGCATCAACATGGGTTGTATCATGGCTTAAAACTTCAAATGCAAAAGCAAGTAATGCATCACCAGCTAGTATTGCAGTTGCTTCATCAAACTTTTTATGGAGTGAAGGTTGCCCACGGCGCTCATCATCATCATCTAGCGCTGGCAGGTCATCATGAATAAGTGAAAAGCAATGCACAAATTCAATGGCCGCTGCAGCCATAAGCGAGCAGGACTCACTAACGCCAAAAAGGTTAGCAGATTGTAATAAAATAAAAGGTCTTATCCTTTTGCCGCCACTAAGCGCTGAATAACGCATTGCACGTGCCAAACGGTTCTCGCCAACTCTCCCTTCAATTTCTATCGGAAGTAACGCATCCATTTTTTCATTAACTAATCTCTCAACTCTTGCTAATTCTTGCTTCAAATCTGACATATACACATATTTAGGTATGGTTCTAGCTGTTAGTTATTTTTATTATTCTGTAAAGCTCTATCTACTAGTACTTGGTATCTAGCAATTATAACTTCAAAATTATGCGTCTAAATTACTAACATTCAGTGCATTTTTCTGGATGAAATCTCTACGTGGCTCAACCACATCACCCATTAATGTTGAAAAAATTTCGTCAGCAGCTTCTGCATCTTCAACTTTAACTTGCAATAAAGTACGTGATTCAGGGTTAAGTGTTGTGTCCCATAATTGCTCTGCGTTCATTTCACCCAAACCTTTGAAGCGGCTTATAGTACAGCCTTTTTTGCCAAGTTCATTTACCCTATCAAAAATTTCTAATGCAGTTTCGGCTTTGATTGAAGATTCTTTACCAACAATTTCTAAGTTACCTTCTAGAATTTCTGAAATATCTTTTGATATTTCTGCTAATTTTTTAGCTTCAGCAGTATTGAATATATTAGAAGACAGAGTTAAAATTTCCTTTATACCCCTTACTTTTCTGCTGTAAGTAAAATGTGTAGCATCTGAATTTTCAATGCCCCAGAATTTATCTTCATTTAAATTTTGGTTTAGTTTAGCCAAAATTCCCTTTGCGGTATCCTCAGAAAAACCTTTTGCAAAAGCGCCAGAAATTGCCGCAGCTTCAATCAATTTTTCATCAGAAAGGCGTTTTAAGCTTTCAGTAAAATCTTTAAATTTAAAGATTTTACGCAAAGTATCAGCGAAGTGATTACCTGCAATCTGCGTTCCAGAAGCCAGTTTTAAAAGCGAATTTTCAGCTACCGATGAAATTATGAATTCATTTAACGCGTCATCATTTTTTAAGTAAACTTCGCTGTTACCTTTTTTAACTTTGTAAAGAGGCGGCTGTGCAATATACAAATAGCCCTTTTCAATTAGCTGAGGCATATGGCGGAAGAAGAAAGTTAGCAATAATGTACGGATGTGTGAGCCATCAACATCAGCATCCGTCATGATGATTATTTTATGATAACGCACTTTTTCAAGGTTAAATTCTTCACCAATGCTGGCACCTAATGCTGTTATTAAAGTTCCAACTTCTTGTGATGAAAGAACCCTGTCAAACCTTGCTCTTTCAACATTTAAAATTTTACCTTTAAGTGGTAAAATTGCTTGCGTTGCACGAGTTCTACCTTGCTTGGCTGAGCCACCTGCTGAATCACCCTCTACAATAAATAGTTCAGATAAAGCTGGGTCTTTTTCCTGACAATCTGCAAGTTTACCTGGCAGGCTAGAAATATCCAATGCGCCTTTTCTACGGGTTAGTTCACGGGCTTTTTTTGCTGCCTCTCTAGCTGCTGCCGCTTCATAAACTTTAGTTATGATTATTTTTGTTTCATTTGGGTGTTCTTCAAACCAAGTTGCTAATTTTTCATTTACCACAGACTCTACCGCAGGGCGAACTTCAGATGAAACGAGCTTATCTTTAGTTTGAGAGCTAAATTTAGGGTCAGGCACTTTAACTGAAACAACCGTTGTTAAGCCTTCACGAACATCTTCACCAGAAAGTGTAATTTTATTTTTCTTAGTAAAGCCTAGGCTTTCAGCATAATGGTTAATCTGGCGTGTTAATGCCGAGCGGAAGCCAACTAAGTGTGTTCCACCATCCCGTTGGCGGATATTATTAGTGAAACATAAAGCATTTTCATGGTAGCTATCATTCCACTCCAAGCCAACTTCAACCGTAACACCTGCATTTTTACCATAAACCATCACAACAGGGTGAAGCGCTTTTTTAGAGCGGTCAAGATACTCCACATAGCTTTTCACACCGCCTTCATAATACATTTCCTCTGTTTTATGTTGACCATTTTCATCAAGTGCTGAAACTCGTTTATCAGTTAATTGAATACGAACACCTGAATTTAAAAAAGCTAATTCTTTAATTCTATGGTGTAGAGTATCATAATCAAATTCAGTTTTTGTAAATACTTCACTTGAAGGCATAAAAGTTACTTGTGTACCTTTTTTACCTTTTGCATCACCAAGCGTAACTAAAGGTGAAACAGTTTTACCATCAGCAAATTCAATAAAATGCTCCTGTCCATCACGCCAGATATTAACTTTCAACCAAACAGATAAAGCATTCACAACTGAAACACCAACGCCGTGCAAACCACCAGAAACCTTATATGAGTTCTGGTCAAACTTACCGCCTGCGTGAAGTTGCGTCATAATAACTTCTGCTGCTGAAACACCTTCTTCCTTGTGAATATCAACAGGTATACCCCTGCCATTATCTGAAACAGTAACGCTGCCATCTTCGTTAATTGAAACATCAATTTTATTACAATGCCCCGCAAGTGATTCGTCAATTGCGTTGTCTAAAACTTCATAAACCATATGGTGCAAACCTGAACCATCATCAGTATCGCCAATATACATTCCTGGGCGTTTGCGAACCGCATCAAGACCTTTTAAAACCTTGATAGATGAAGAGTCATAAGCTGTGCTAACAAAATCACTTTCTGGGTTGTGTTGTTCCTGGCTGCCAGTGTCATCATTTTTGATATTTTCGTTTTCTAATTCCATATTTGTTTCCGCTAATTTTACTTTAGATTTCATAAGGTTTTGAGCTTGAATTTTCTGTGAATTTATATAGCCAGATTTTATAGCTAAAAGCTAGCAGAAAATGAGAGATTTTTAAAGATTTTTGGTTGGCTGAAACCCATATTTACCGCCATCTTCTATGCATCCAGAACCATTGTTCTGGGGTTTGCCTTATCCATTTTTCGTAAATGGCATAAATTTCTTTGGTTATTGAGGTTATATCATCATTTTCTCTGATAAAAATAGGTGGTTCAAATATGCTTTTATATTTTCCATTTTCCATTCTTACTACTCGTGACATGATAATGGGTAACTTATACTTGATAGCAAATTCTGCTGGTGCTTGAGGTGCTTTTACTTTTCTGCCGAAAAATTCAATTTCAACTCCGCTGGTTAAATGCTGGTCAACAAGCAGTCCTAGGCTTCCACCGCTCTTTAGCTGCTTTAAAATATCTTTAAAACCAGCAACCTCACCTTTAGGGATAATTTTAGCAGTGTAGCGGTTGCGACATTTTTGGATTAAATTTTCTACCAGCGGGTTTTTTGCCCTGCGATATATCAGCGCTGTATTCGGGTCTAGGTTTATTAGCATTCTTGAAGCTAATTCCCAATTGCCTATATGAGCTGAAACATAGATAAGTGAATTTGAAATTTGCTTTGCTAATATATGGTAATTTTTATTTTCTATTTCAATTACGTCATCAATCTCTTCTTTTTTAAGCTTTGTAACCCTATCGAATTCTGCCCCGATTATACCTAAATTTTCCCAGCATTTTGAAGTAATTTCCCTGATCTCATTTTCGGATTTTTCAGGGAAAGCATATTTTAAATTTTCATATGCTATCTGGTTGGCGGAGTGCATTTTGCCAAAAAACTTGACCAGCGAACCAACCAGCTTTGAAGAGCATTTTTGAGGAAAAAATTTCAGCAAAATGAAAAACCCATAAAGCAAAGATGCTTCAAATATATATTGGGGGTATTTTAAAATTCTTTTCACTAATTAGAAAAACTACCCTTCAATATTTTCATTACCGACAGCTTCTTCATTAGCATTTTCTTGATTATCAGAAGTTTCTTCTTCACTTGCTGCAATTTTTGCTGCCGAAACGATCTTCTCTTTTTCGTCAATTCTAAAAATTGTAACACCTTGAGTGTTCCTACCAGCAACTCTGATGTCTTCAACAGGGCAGCGGATTAATTTACCCTGGTCAGTTACAAGCATTATTTGGTTCTTGTCTGTAACTGTGAAGCTTGCTGCAACCTTGCCATTTCTTTCACTGGTTACTATATTTGTTATACCCTTACCGCCCCGATTAGTAATACGATATTCAAATGCTGAAGAGCGCTTGCCATAGCCATTTTCAGTAACGGTTAGAATAAATTCTTCGCCTCTTGCAAATTCAATTATTTCATTAGTTGAAATTGCCTTCTGTTCAGCAGAGAGGTCAGCTAGAATTTCTTGAATTTTTGTTGCAACTAATTCATTGCCAGTTTCATTGAGGGTTTCCAACGTAATTGGCTTGCTTAAGTTTATTACATCCAGATTCTTCAATTCAGTTTCAGGGGAGTATTTTGAAGGCAATATTTTTGCTAGCTCAATACGCTTTTCAAGGGCTATCTTTAAGTATTCACCCCTTGCAGAGGTTTCAGCAGTTACACCATTTAGAATTTCAAGTGAAATAACTTTGTCTCCTTCAGCTAGGGTTATCCCCCTTACGCCAGAAGAATCACGCCCCTTAAACACACGAATTTTAGCAACTGGGAAGCGTAAAGCCTGCCCTTCTTTTGTTGCCATTAATATATGTTCATTTTCATTTGCAACCATTACGCCAACAAGCTCATCACCTTCTTCAAGTTTAATTGCAATTTTCCCATTAGCACGAACTGACTCAAAATCAGAAAGTTTATTTCTACGGATATTACCTTTTGCAGTTGCAAAAATTATATCTAGGTTTTCTCTATCCTTTTCTTCCTCAGGTAATGCTAAAATTACATTTATAGTTTCATTAGGTTCAAGTGGAAAAATATTAACCAGACTTCTTCCCCTTGATTGCGGGCTGCCCAGAGGTAAACGGAAAGTTTTAAGTTTATATGCAATACCACGGGTTGAGAAGAATAACATTGGCGTATGAGTATTAGCAACGAACACTTGCGTTGTTGCATCTTCCTCTTTTAAGTCTAACCCGCTTCTGCCTTTACCACCCCTGCGCTGTGAGCGATAAGTTGAAAGTGGTACACGTTTAATATAGCCACCCATAGTAACAGTAACAACCATATCTTCTTTTGCTATCAGGCTTTCAATATCTTCGTCTAAGCCCATTGCCTCAATTTTCGTTTTGCGAGGTGTTGCAAAATTTTCTTTTATTTCTGCAAGTTCTTTGCGGATGATTTCCATTAATTTTATACTGTCACCTAATGTGTCTAAGGAATCTTCAATAAATTTCGAAATTTCTTTTATCTCATCAGTCAGCTTTTCCTGCTCTAACCCAGTTAAGCGTGCTAAGCGCATTTCAAGAATTGCTTTCGCCTGAGCATCAGTAAATTTACATTTGCCGCTTCTTATAACATTTTGTTCATCATCAACTAATTTAATAAGTGCTTCAATTTGTTCTGCTGGCCAGTCCTTTGCCATTAAGCGTTCACGGGCAACCGCAACATCAGCCGAAGTTCTGATAATAGAAATAACTTCATCAATATTTGCAACAGCTAATGATAAGCCCACTAAAATATGTGCTCTCTCCCGAGCTTTATTCAGGTCAAATTTGATGCGTTTAGTAACAACTTCCTTACGGAATTTAATAAATGACTCTAAAACATCTTTTAAATTCATCTGCTTAGGGCGGCCATGGTCTAGCGCAAGCAGATTTACCCCAAAGCTGGTCTGTAGCGGGGTGAATTTATATAATTGGTTCAACACAACGCTGCCAACAGCATCACGCTTAAGTTCAATTACTACACGTACACCTTCTTTATCAGATTCATCACGAAGTTCAGAAATGCCTTCAATTTTCTTTTCACGCACCAAAGCAGAAATTTTCTCAATCATTACCGCTTTGTTGACCTGATAAGGGACTTCAGAAATAATAATAGTTTGTTTATTGCCCTGTTCAATAATTTCAGCAGCACCACGAATAACAATAGAGCCACGACCAGTTTGCAAAGCATTAATTGCAGTTGCTCTGCCCATTATTATGCCACCAGTTGGGAAATCAGGTGCAGGAACAATTTCGGTAAGTTCGTCAAGTGTAATATCTGGGCGCTCCATTATTGCAATTGTAGCGTCAATCACTTCACCTAAATTATGTGGTGGAATATTAGTTGCCATACCAACGGCAATACCACTACTACCATTAACTAAAAGATTAGGGAATTTTGCTGGTAAAACCACAGGCTCTTTTTCTGAGCCGTCATAATTGTCTTGGAAATCAACCGTTTCTTTTTCGATATCCGCAACTAATTCATGCGTAACCTTAGCCATTCTTGACTCAGTGTAACGCATTGCAGCAGGGGAATCACCATCCATAGAGCCGAAGTTGCCTTGTCCATCAACCAGTGGTAGGCGCATTGAGAAATCCTGCGCCATACGAACTAATGAGTCATAAATAGCAGAGTCACCATGCGGGTGATATTTACCCATTACATCACCAACTATTCTTGCTGATTTTCTATAAGGTTTATTTGAATGTACACCTGCATCATTCATTGCATATATAATACGTCTGTGTACTGGCTTTAAGCCATCACGTGCGTCAGGAATAGCACGGCTGACTATAACGCTCATCGCATAATCCAGATAGCTGGACTCCATCTCTTTTCGTATGGAAATAGGAATAATTTCTGATGCTTTTGTCATAAATTGCTAAGACTTAAATAATTTTCAAACTAACCAAAAATTTATAGCACCTTAAAACGCCAGAGCAATAGAAAAACCAACAAAAAACCAACTTTTTTAGTTGACAAAAAATACCCCCCTTCCGAGCTCAGCAAACAGGAGGTTATAATGACTATACAAAAAAGACAATAATAATGACCCCAAAAACTTTATTACAATATCCGCTTCAGGTTAAGTCCTATAATGAAAACGGCTTTTTCGCAGGCTATGCGTCAATATATAATAAACAGGATTTTCATAATGACATAATCTTAAACGGTGCCTTTAAGAATGTAGAAAAAAGCAATTATAATGGAGAAATAAAGCTTCTCTGGCAGCACAAGGCGGATGAGCCTATCGGCACTTTTACCAAAATCATTGAAGATGCAAAAGGGCTATATGTAGAAGGCAAGCTGAATTTAAATGTAGAGCGTGCCAGAGAAGCCTATTCATTATTAAAATCTGGCGCACTAAATGGTCTTAGCGTTGGCTTCATAGTTAAGGAACATGAATATGACGAAGAACAGAACATCAGGTTCATATCAAAAGCAGAATTATGGGAGATAAGCCTAGTAACTTTCCCAGCTAACAGCGAAGCAAAAATAAAAGTAGTTAAGGCAATTGGTTTAGAAAGTGATGAGCACGAACTCATCAGCAAATTAGACAAAATAATCAAAAATTTAAAACAATAAAATATATGAGCATTTCAACAATAACGAGAAAAGTGGACGACTTAGGCAATGCATGGGAACAGTTCAAGGAGCTGAATGACCGCAGGCTTAGAGAGATAGAGAAAAAAGGCAGCGCAGATGCAGTAACTATTGACCATTTGAATAAGATAAATAACGCACTTGATAATTATAAATCCCGTGTAGACAGTTTGGAGGTGGTTCTTAACAGACCAATGATGGGCGGTATGGAATATAAGAATAATATTTCACACGAAACCGCAATTGAGCATAAAGAGGCATTCATTAACTATGTAAGAAAAGGGATTGAGGGTGATCTTTCGCATCTGGAAAAAAAGGCATTATCGTCAGGCAGTGATGCAGATGGTGGTTATTTACTTACCCCAAATATGAGTGGCGCTATCGCAAAGGCTGTTTTTGAAACATCACCTATGCGTAAAGTTGCATCAATAGTTACTGTATCAACTGACCAGCTAGATGTTATACAGGATAATGATAGTGCGGCAGCAGCGTGGGCATCAAGTGAAACCGCATCAGTTTCTGATTCAAATTCACCAACAATTGGTAAAGTAGTTATCACAGCGCATGAGCTTGTTGCGCAACCTAAAGCAACCCAAAGATTGATTGATGATTCATCAATTGATATTGAAGCATGGCTGACTGAAAAATTAGCAGAAATTTTCTCCAGAACAGAAAATACAGCTTTCATTAGCGGTAATGGTTCAGGCAAGCCAAAAGGTATTTTGGCTTATGGTGCTGGAACAGCGAGCGATGAAATTGAACAGGTAAATTCTGGCTCGGCAGGTGCGGTGACCTCAGATGGAATAATAAAATTATTCTATGCGCTGAAAGATGAATATGCACAGAATGCAAATTTCTTTATGAACCGTGCAACTGTTCAGGCTATCCGGTTACTTAAGGAATCAAGCACTAATCAATATTTATGGCAGCCAGGCCTTGCTTCTGGTCAACCAGATTCACTGCTCGGCGTACCTGTGGTTATGGCATCTGATATGCCAGTTCCAGCAAACAATTCACTTTCAATTGCAGTGGGTGATTTTAAACGTGCCTACCAGATAGTAGACAGAACAGGAATCAGAATACTGCGGGACCCATACACTGAAAAACCATACGTGAAGTTTTATACAACTAAACGTGTTGGCGGTGAAGTAGTTCTTACCGAAGCGATAAAAATTCTCAAATTAGCAGCATAAACTAGGTTCTAAGTGTCAGAGGTCAGGTATCAGTATGATAACCTGAAACTGACACCTGACCCCTGAAACCTGAAACCTATATGAAATATCCCCACCTTGAAATATTAACTCCTGCTGCTGCTCTGCCCTTATCAGTTTTTGAAGTTCAGACATATCTGCGTATTGACGGAGATTTTGAATATGACCTGATAGAATCAATGATCAAAGCAGCAGTAAATGCCGCTGAAGATTTTATAGGAAAAACTATCATCAAAAAGAAATATAAGGCAAGTTTTGATGAGAATATTGAATATGAAACATTTCTTCCAAAGCAGCCTGTATTAAGCGTTAGCGAGGTTAGAATAATCAATGCAGATGATAGTACAAGCATTGTTGATGATTCCAGATATTATCTTTCAAGCGGTAATGAAAAGCTTATCTGCGACACAATATTCAGCGGTAAAAGAATAGAAGTAGATTATTTTGCGGGCATTAGCGAAACCGCAGAAACAACGCCAGACTTCATAAAACAGGCTTTGCTTAACCATATTGCAAATATGTATGAGCGCAAAACTGCCTCATCTAATATTCCGGAACTGGCAAGATATTTATATAATTTCCACAGAAGGGTGAGGTTTTAGTCATGACATCATTTCACGAAATAAAATTTCCTTCTGAAGTTTCCTTCAAGGCAAAATGTTACGCCGAATTTAAAACCAGTGTGGTGAGTTTAAATTCAGGCTATGAAAAGCGTAATCAGCAATGGCTTTTTGGTAGAAGAAAATATGAAATAGAGTTTAAGAATATCGGCAAGGCAGAGGCTAATAAAGTGATTTCTTTCTTTCAGGCTAGGAATGGAAAATTAAATGGTTTCAGGTTCAAAGACTGGGATGAGTTTGAAGCAAAAGATGAAAATGTAGGAATAGGAGATGGCGAAACAACAGAATTTCAACTGATAAAAAATTATGGTGACGAAAATTATAATTATCAAAGAAAAATTACTAAACCTGTGGAGGGAAAGCTCATCATTAAACAAAATGGATCTGTTGTTTCTGGATCTGCTTATGATGTGTTTTGGGATAAGGGTATTATATCTTTTGATACTGCCCCTGATACAGGAGCCATTATTACAGCTGATTTCGAATTTGATGTACCAGTAAGGTTCGATACGGATTTTCTAAGCCTTAAAACTGAAGAATACGGAAAATCTTCCATAGAAAAAATTTCATTGATTGAAATTAAGCAGTAATTATATGAAAAATATTCCAGAAAATTTACAAACACATTTAACCAGCGATGCAACCAATCTGGTAAAATGTTTGTTGGTAAAACTCAGTAATGAAACGGAAATAGGTTTTACTGAAAGTGATATTGAATTTGAATATGAAGGAGTAATATATAAGCCCTTTTCAGGGTTTAATTTAGATAAGCTGAATTACCGCTTAAATGCCAATCAGGAAGCGCAGATATATACTTGTTTTGATGATTTTGAAATTTCGCAGGCAGATATAATAAGTGGTAAATATCTTGATGCAGAGATAGAAATTTTTTCAGTTAATATTTCTAATCTTTCATCAGGAAAAATAATTTTACAAACTGGTTTTGTTGCGGAAATAATTTCAGATAAGGAAAAATTCTTTTTCAAAATAGAAGGTTTTGCAAGTAAGTTAAAAAAAATAATTACTCAGTATTATTCCAAACAATGCAGGGCAAAATTTGGAGATGCTAAATGCGGCAAAGACCTTGAAGACTATAAATACACAGGATCAGTTACTGAATCAATAAATAATTATTCATTTAAAGATACATCACGGGAAGAAGAAGATTATTATTTCAATTACGGAGTAATCAAATTTTTAAGCGGGCAGAATTTAGGGATAAAATATGACGTTAGAAAATTTAGAGATGAAGTTATAGAACTACTATTACCTTCAAAATTTTCTATTCAAACTGGTGATGAATATGAGATTTATGTTGGTTGTGATAAGGAGTTTTCTACCTGTATCTCAAAATTCAATAATGCTATAAATTTTCGTGGTGAGCCATCAGTGCCTGGTAGTGAAAAATTACTTCGGGGGTTTTAGTGGTAACAAGTGAACAAATAATAAATGAGGCCAGAAGCTGGTTTAATACCCCATTTAAACATCAGGCAAAGTTAAAAAATATCGGTTGTGATTGCATAGGCTTTGTTACTGGTGTGCTAGAAAATATTGGTTATGATTTTAGCGAACATTATATCTCTGATTACAGTGAAATTCCTGATGGAAAAAAACTGAAAGAAAAACTGGATGAAATATTAAAACCAAAAAACATAAATGATATTTCTTCAGGTGATATTTTTCTGATGAGCTTTAATTCTTTACCCCAGCATGTTGGTTTTATCTCAGAACTTAATCATCAAAAATACATAATACATTCTTATAAAAATGCTGGAAAAGTGGTTGAGCATTGCCTCAATCGGTTTTGGTACAGCAAGATAATAAGAGTTTACACTTTGGAAATTTAGAAGCTCTGAAACTCAGAAATTTTATTTCCAACAGTCTTAGTTTCTAAATTTCTAATAATCAGATTTATATATGACAACTTCAATATTAGGTTCAACAGGAAGGAGTTTTGGCAGCGCACTTACAAATGTATCTGGTCTTGATAGTTTACCTTTCACTCAAGGTGTTTCCAGCAGGATAAGTTCATTAACTGGCAGTGCGTTCGGTAGAATAGGGCGCTCTCTTGATTCTGAAATATTTGGTGTTGATGACATAAATTATATAAGGGGTCCAAGGTTACTTGACCTCAATATTCAAACATCAAGCTATGGTGAAACCATACCGATAATATTCGGCAGAGTGAAGATTGCAGGTAATATAATCTGGGCAAAACCTATAAAGGAGTTTGCAAATACAACGCAAATATCATCAGGCGGGAAGGGTGGTGATGTTCGCCAGACCGCAAAAAGTGAAACCAGATTTTCATATTTTGTCACTTTTGCAGTGGCACTTTGCGAAGGTGAAATAAGCAGCATAGATAAATTCTATGCCAATGGAAAGCTGATAAACCCACAATCATATTGCACCCAGTTTAATATATATAAAGGCACAGAAACTCAAAATGCTGACCCAATAATTGAAATCTATGAAGGTGCAGACAAAGTAACTGCTTATCGTGGCTTATGTTATATAGTTTTTGAGGATTTTAATATTACGGAATTTGGTAATCGCCTGCCAAATTTTACCTTTGAAGTTACCAGAGTGAATAGAAGTTTAAACCCAAATAGTGCAGAGAATCTAGTTAAACAGATAACATTAATACCTGGAAGCGGTGAGTTTGTTTATGACACAGAAATAAAAACTAAAACTTATGGTTATGATGTCGCTGGAAAATGGATAGAGAACAGGAGGCGTGATGTAATAAATATGAATAACGCAAGTGGTATTGCGGATGTTAAAGTGGCGCTGGATAATTTAAAGGAAACATTCCCTAATCTTGAATATATTTCACTGGTGGTAAACTGGTTTGCAAGCTCGCTAGATATTGTAAACTGCACCTTTGAACCAAAAGTAGAATATAAGGAAGGCACGAAAGTTATACCAAATGAATGGAGTGTTGCAGGCATAACAAGAGAAGCCGCAAACGAAGTTTCACGTGATGAGAATGATAATATTTTATATGGCGGAACACCATCAGATGATTCAGTTTTGAGCCTGATAAATGAACTTAAAGACAGAGGTTATAAAATCCTTTTTTACCCTATGCCCCTAGTTGATGTAGTTGGAAAACCTTGGCGGGGTTGGATAATAGGTGATCATACTGAAGTGGCGGATTTTTTTAACCGTACCAATGGTTATAATAATTTTATATTGCATTATGCAAACCTTACGGAAGGACTGGTAGATGCATTTTTGATTGGTAGTGAATTAAAAAGTCTGACTTCAATAAATAATGGTTCTGGTGTTTACCCTGCGGTTGATGAATTTATTGACCTTGCAGATCAGGTAAAAACTATAATGGGTAGTACCACAAAAATTTCCTATGCAGCAGATTGGAGTGAATATCACAGCAAAGATGGCATATATTATATGGATAAATTATGGGCAGATGAAAATATAGATTTCGTCGGGATAGATGCTTACTTCCCAATTTTAGATGAGCCGCAAGACCCAACCTATAATAAACAAAACGTAATTAATGGCTGGCAGAGTGGTGAGGGTTATGACTGGTATTACACCAACCCAGAACGCACTATAAAAGCAAATCTTTCAGCAGCATATGCGTGGAAAAATATAGAATATTGGTGGAGCAATTATCACTATAACCTAGGTGCAGTTCAAACAGACTGGGTGCCACAAAGTAAAAAAATATGGTTCACGGAATATGGTTTCCCTGCCGTTGATGGCGCACTTAACCAGCCAAATATTTTCTATAACCCAGAAGCAAATGATGGCGGTTTGCCATATCATTCCAAAGGTTACACGGATTTTCTGGCGCAGCGCTTAGGTATAGAAGCAACGGAAGAATTCTGGCTGGGTTCTGAAATGATCGAGAAAAAATTCCTGTGGGCATATGATGCAAGACCTTATCCATACTGGCCAGAACTAAAGGAAGTTTGGGCGGATGGAAATGTATGGGCAAAGGGGCATTGGGTGAATGGGAAGTTAGGCTCCGCTTTTGTTGATGAAGCTATTCTTGAAATTGCAAATAAATGTGGAATCACATCAGAAAAATTGGACACAAATAATGCAAGGCAAGTGCTGGATGGATTTGTTATCAATACTTCCAGCTCTGCTGAAAAATTAATTGAATATCTGCAAACCGCTTTTTTGATAGATAGAATTGAAACTGAAAATAAACTCAAGTTTCGTATTAAAGGCAAAGAAAATATAATTGAAATAAGTGAAGATGATTTTGCAGAGATAGAGAATTTTGTTGAATATAAAATGTCTGAAAAAGCATATTCCAAAATTCCTACTGAAATTATTTTCAACTATATTTCAAAGGAAAATTCATTTTTAGTTTCCAACCAGAAATCACGCATTGAAAATTCTGAATTTGATACAAAACTGGAAATATCACTACCATTAGTGATGAATGATATAATTGCTAAAAACACCGCAATTACAATATTATCAGAGGAGCATGCAAGGAATAGGTTAGTACAATTTTCATTGCCAAATCAACTGGCACAAATTGAAATTGGTGATGTTATAAAATTTCCTGATGGAAAAAAATATAAGGTTGAAATTATAAAAGAAG
>ERZ761610.932-NODE-932-length-18818-cov-16.013058_pt1 | contig 18818 bp, 15 predicted proteins | sample MGYA00512164_ERZ761610 | MGnify/ENA primary metagenome ERZ761610 (study PRJEB28899, sample SAMN02850038) | bioreactor sludge metagenome | biome: EBPR Sludge; feature: EBPR Bioreactor; material: flocular biomat | place: Australia: Thorneside Wastwater Treatment...
TGTGGCGCAAGGCCTCGTGGCAATTAATAAAAATGGATGATAAAAAAGAATGGGACGCATTAGATGTTGTTTCCAAATGGTTGATTGCGACTCGTTCTGCTGTGACTCTTGTCACTGTGTATTCATGTGTGATTGCAGGAATTCTCGCGGCTCGTGACGGATATTTTAGCTGGGTGCCGTTCCTCATCGTGACTCTTGGTTTATTCATTGCTCATGGCACGAATAACATTCTCAATGATTACACCGATTTTTCTCGCGGTGTAGATAAAGATAATTATTTCCGTTCGCAATATGGTGTGCATCCACTTGTGCAAAAGTTTTGGGATAAAGCCACTTCGATTCGTTGGTTTTTAGTCAGCGGATTTTTAGCAACGCTTTCAGGAATTTATGCACTTTATTACACAGGTTTTTCAAGCACGACGATTATTTTATTTGCAGTCGGTGCTGTGACATTACTTGCTTACACTTATCCATTCAAATATTGGGGACTTGGCGAATTTTCTATTTTCTTAATCTGGGGACCCATTTTGATTGGTGGTGTGTATTTTGTTTTATCAGGAATTTGGGATTGGAATGTTGCTCTCGCTGGTGTTCCATTTGGATTAAGTGTTGCCAGCATCAATGTCGCCAAACATATTGACAAACATGATGATGACAAAGCCAAAGGTGTTGGTACATTTCCAGTGCGTGTGGGTGAGAAGTTTGCCCGTCGTGTTGACCAAGTTGCTATCGTCTTGATTTATGCAGTTACATTATTCTTAATTTTAGATGGCTTTTTCACGCCTATTATGTTGATTGTCTTCTTAGCATACAAAGAAGCCTTAGCCGTGATCAAAGTTTTGAATCATCCCAAACCAGCCGAAGCACCTGAAATTGCTAAAGCGTTTTGGCCCGTTTGGTTCTCAGGTTTTGCTTTTCAACACAATCGTCAATTTGGCGGATATTTAATTCTCGGTTTGATTGCCGATGCTTTGATAAAAGGTTTCTTCCCAACTTTTTGGACAGGTTTGTTCTAGTTTTTGTAGGGACACGGCGCCGCCGTGTCCCTACTTATTTAACTCCAAATCTGCAATTTCTAACCACGATTCTTGATTTTCCAAAACACCAAATGATAATTTTCCATCGGGTGTGAAGGATGCAAATTGGTTATCTATCCAAATGACCAAGCCTAAGGGTGGCTTTGGGCTTACAGACGATTCAAATATTTTATTATCATCAACATACCAAATAACACGCTCTTGATTCCATTCAAGTTTGTAATCGTGCCATTGAGTTGGGTCTACACTAAGAGCACATGAATCTTCCACAATCACTTCGGATAAATATCTGCGGGTTTGTATTTTTCTAAATGGAAATGCTAACCCAGCCAAGATTAAGTATGGATGAAACTTTGGCGAACGAAAACTTTGGGCAATGAATCCATTGGCGGGGTAATCATATTGAAATGATAAATAATTTTCTTTCGATGCACCAAAAAACCAAGCGGCATTGGGTAATGTCGGTAAGCGGAATTTATTTCCGCCAAAGCCGAGACTCATTCCAAATGGGTCATTCCATAAGCCGAATCCCCAAGTCCCAGATAATGATGAGGCTGAGGTTCTAGCACGCAGGCTCAAGGTCAGCGAGTGATGCGGAAAATTTTTTCGAGCGAGTCCAAAGTAATCATCAATCTGTGCGAAACGATAAGCGGACGAATCTCCAGATGGGATTCTTAAGATATATCCTTTTTCTGTTTTATCAATGCTTGCGCCAGTTGTTGTTCTTGATTTCATTTTTTATTCACCAACCAAACACCTAAAATAATCACAACGCCACCAATAATAGAAGCCCATGTAATTTTTTCAAATAAAACAATTGCCGCCACAATCATACTAGCAGGTGGTTCAAGAAAAAGAAATGCACTTGATTGCGCGGCGGGTAATTGACTTAACACATCAAACCATGCGATGTATGCCAAGCCTGTTGTGAATATACCAAGAAAAATCATTGCCCACCAACCACGCGAATCAAGCAATGTGACTTCTGTATAATTTTTTCCTACAACAAATGCAACTGTTGTGATTAACCAGCCGAGAGTCATCACCCAAAAAGTTAATCGGGTAGATGGATGCGTTTGAAACCCGCGCCTTGAAAGAATGGAAAAGACTGCCCAATTAAGTGCACTAATCAAAATTAAAAAATCCCCAATCGTTCCAAAGTTGCCAAGTGCAATAGATGCAAATTCACCTTTGCTTACTACAACCAAAACACCAAGCATCGCAAGCACGATGCCTGCAATTTGAATAAGAGAAAGTTTTTCTTTTAAAATTAACCAAGCCAAAATAGAAATAAAAACAGGTGACGATGCCACAATCCATGCTGTGGTGGTGGCTTGTGAAGTTTGCAAACCATTTGATTGCAACCATTGATGAAATGAAATTCCTAAAAAGCCGAGCAATGCGAAATATGCCCATTCATTTCCTTTTGGAAATGCAAATTGTTTGCGTGCAAAAACTGCAAACAATAAAATTGGAATTCCCATTGCGAATCGCATCCATACAACTGAAACAGGGGAGATTTGTTCAACTGCAATTTTTGTTGCAATAAAAGACCCTCCCCAAACAATCACTGCAAATAAGGCTTCGAGATAAACAATCGTTTTTGATTTTGACATTCGAGAATTATACCTAGTGGGTCATGTTAAAGTCTTGACATAAAATCAAATAGTGATATATTTCACAATTACAACTTAAAAACAAGGAGTTGCTATGTCTGCAAAAATTTTGCTCATCAACCCTGCTCGCCATTTCATTGCAAACAAAGTGGGGCTTGGATATTTAACTCCGCTTGGATTGGTTTTAATTGGTGGACCGTTAATTGATGCGGGGCATCAAGTGAAATTAATTGACCACGATATGAATGGTTGGTCTTATCAAAAACTTATTAATGAAATAAAAAAATTTCAACCCGATTATATTTTGCTGGGTCACTCAGGTTCAACTGCAAGTCATAATGTTGCCCTGCAAACTGTAAAAGAAATTCGTAAAGTTTTTTCAGACGTAAAAATTATTTATGGGGGAGTATATCCTTCGTATGCTTACCAAAATATTTTAGATGAAGTTCCAGAAATTGATTTTATTGTTCGTGGAGAAGGAGAAAAAACGCTTCTTGACTTAATTTCTGCTTGTGAAAACAACCTCGACTTAAGTCTTGTCCGCGGCATTGTTTGGCGCAAAGATGGTGAAATCATAGTCAATCATCCACAACCTGCCATACAAAACCTAGATGAATATCGCCCAGGCTGGGAATTATTGGAATGGGAAAATTATCAAATGTTCGGCTTCGACCATGCCGCTGGCTTACAATTTTCACGCGGATGCACCCTCACTTGTGTATATTGTGGTCAATGGATGTTTTGGAAAAAATGGCGACATCGCAGTACTGATGATTTAGTTAATCAAATTAAGATATTAAAAAATAAATATGGAGTCAAAATCATTTGGTTTGCAGATGAAAACTTTGCGGCTGATAGAGATGTAGCCAAAGAATTACTTGAAAAAATTATCGAAGCGGATTTAGGACTTTCCCTCAACCTCAACATGACCGCCGCTGATGTTGTCCGTGATGCTGACTTGATTCCGTTATATAAAAAAGCAGGCGTGGATTATATTGTGATGGGCGTTGAATCTCTGAAAGATGATGTCATCGTTGATATTCGTAAAAATAATCCCTTTGAAATTTCAAAAGAAGCCGTTAGGCTTTTACGAGAAAACAACATTATTAGTTTAACAAATATTATTTATGGTTTAGAAGAAGAATCTTGGAAAACTTTATTTGAGAAGTTCAAAGGAATGTTAGAACTTGATTCTGATATTTTGAATGCCATGTATCTCACACCTCACTTTTGGACATCCGATGGAAAATCCACAGACCCGCGCAATATCATTCAAAAGGATTTAGCAAAATGGTCATATAGAAATCAAGTGATTGCTACACCACATCTCAAACCGTTTGAATTATTCTTAGGTGTGAAAATAACCGAAGCCCTGTATCATCTCCGCCCCAAAGCCTTATGGAGACTTGCTTTTCACAAAGACAATCGTTACCTACAAATCATGCGCGATTCTATGCTTACTGGAATTCGTGTCGTCTTTGCTGAGATTTTTGAATTTTTGTTTGATACAAAATTTTCACCACAAGGTTCAACCGAAAAGATTCCTGGTCAGCCGAATAAAAATATTGAATCTTCGCCTTTGATTCTTGAACAGATTCCTACCTCACAAAAAAACTAAACACACTTGACCACTCGCTCCAATTGCTTGCTTTGTCTTTGACTCTTACGCGCCAGTAGAAAGTTGTGTTTTTTGAAAGTGTAGATGTACGAATGGATGCTTTTTTGTTTGTGGCTGAAAACTCAGGGCTAGAAAAATCGGAATGATTATCTACTTGAATTTGATATTCTATATCGCCAATGGTAGTTGTCCATTGCAGGGTGGGGCGTTGAGGTGCAGTGGATGAATCCGCGGGGCTGACAGGTTGAGGCACGGGTTGAGGCGTTGTGTCAATCACAAAAGAATAGGATTTACTGAATTTGCCGGGGTATAAATCTTTGTTGTAGGCACGCACGCGAACATAATACGTGCCATCACTTAAAGGTGTGGGTACAGTGAAATCAGTTTTGCTGATTGTTTGAATTAAAACAAGTTGTGTGAAGTTTGAGTCACGTGCGATAAAAATTTCGTAGGCTTGTGCATTTTTTACATTTGACCATGAAATGTTTGGTCGTAGATTGTTACTTAATGCAGGGGTACGATTCGTAAAAAGATTGGGCGCATCAAAATTGACGGGCGGTTTTGCAATCGTGAATGATTCGCTATTTGTAAAATGTTGATTCAACATATTACCTGCAAGGTCGCTGATAGAATTGTTATTGATTAAATCTAAACGTAAATTACCAGACCCCGCACCTGTGCTAACTGTAACGATATAAAACGGATTTTGATTTTGTACATTGATTGCAAAAGAATTTAAGTTTGAGGTTGTTATAAAAAAATCAGCGGTATCAACATTGATGACAGGTTCAGAAAATGTGGCAATGTAATTGACAGATGAATCAATGGTGGGATTATTGCTGGCACGTACAATAGATGTCACTTGCGGTGGCGTTCTATCAATTGTAAAACTTTCACTGTTTGTAAAATTAGCATTTCCAATTCCTTCACCACCAAGCGGAATGTTTTGTGAATTGATGATGCTGTCGTTATCAATTAAGTCTAATTTCAAAATGCCTTCGTTTGTTCCAGTATTTACCGTGACAATATAAAATGGATTGGCATCATTAATGTTAGTGACAAATCCATTATTGCTGACAACAAAATCATTTATATCCACGCCGTTTACGAGTTCAGTAAACGTGACGATAAAATCCACGCTTGAAGCATTGGTTGGGTTATTGCTAGCACGAACAATAGAGGCAACTACAGGTACACCAAAACTAGTTGAATACACTTCACCATTTGTAAAATTTGTATTCAACAAATTTCCGAAAGAATCGGTAATACTGTTATTGTTGATTAAATCTAAACGAATGACATCTGTGCCGGGGTTTAGTAAAACAGAAACTGTGTATAAATCATTTGCTCCTACGACGTTTGTAATGGTTGCATTGTTGATTGTGGATAAGAAAAAATCGCTTCCATCTACGTTGAAAACTGCTTCTGAAAAGCGGATAGTGAAATCTACGCCCAAGCCATTGACGTTCGCTCGCGTAATGGATGTGACATACGGTGCGGTTCTATCAACGCTATATGTTTCTCCGCTTGTAAAGTTTTCGTTCGCTGGATTATTGGCTAAATCAAAAACACTGCCGTTGTTTACGAAATCTAAACGGATTTCGTCATTGCCGATATTTGTGTTGACAGTGACTGTGTAAAGATTCTCAGAGCCAATCACATTACTTATTTGTGCATTATTGTTTGTAAGCAATACAAAATCAGATAAATCTACACTTGTGACAGGTTCAGAAAATGTGACTTGAAAGTCTATGCTTGCTGAACTCGTTGGGTTTGCATTAATACGAGTGATTGAAATCGCTTTTGGTGGCGTTCTATCAATCGTATAAGTTTCACCATTTGAAAAATTACCATTGCCCAAGCCAACTCCGCCGAGGGGTTGTAAACTGCCGCTGGTAATTGAGTCATCGTCCACAAGATCGAGGCGCAGGGTTCCATCAGAATTAATTGATGAGATAGAAACTGTATAACTATTTCCAGAACCAGAGACGTTATCTATAACTGCATTTGGAATGTCCGTTGAAAGAATAAAATCTGAAACATCCACGCCTGTCACTGATTCAGAAAATGTGACTTGATAATTTAATATATTTGCATTAGTAGGTGATGGATTTATTTTTGTGATGGATGTTACGTTGGCATGGCTTTGCCCAATGATGTGTTCATCAATTAAGACACCTGCGCGAGTGATGAATTGAAATTTCATATAAGAGCTAGTTGCTTCTACTCGCAATGCACCATAATCTAAATTGTAGCGGACAAGGCTTTCGGGTATTTTTGTTTCAAAATTGCGTATGCCTCCGCCGCCCAAACCGTTGACAATATACGTCAGCCCGTTTACTTGCAAACGTTCATAATCATGGTCATGCCCATTCAAGACAATATCTGCGCCCCATTCTTTGAAGGGCCATTGCATATATGCATACGAGCCATGCTTCCCCGAAGAATAAGCTGGGTGATGAAATATAACAACTTGAAATGGAGCAGTTGAGGCGGCTAATCTTTTTCGTAACCAACTTGCTTGTTCAGATTTTGCCGTGTAACCATCAGGTTCTTGGCGGTCACTATCAACCATGAAGAAATGGACAGGTCCTTGTATAAATTCATAATAAGTTTCATAATCTCGTAGACTGAAAAACTTTAAGTATGGTTTTATGATGACCCAATCATGGTTTCCGATTGTAGGGAAGAATCTTCTGGTTGGTGAACCTTCACCATAGTTCCCTTTGTAGTTATAAATATATTCATGATAATACTGTCCGATGTTGTCATCCATGTTATCGGCTTTATCATCCTGATTGTTATCACCTGATGTGACGATAAAATTTGGATTCCAACTTTTGACCAACGCGGCAACATCTGCGGCGGGTTGACCTGCTAAACCATAGTCGCCGATTACTGCGAAGATGATTTTGTCACTTTGGGCATGGGCGGGCAGATTTTGGCTTGAAAAGAGAAAAGCCAAAATAAAAAGTAACAGAATTGTGCGAAGAAAAACTTTTTTCATGCTTGTTGAAGGCATTATAGGTTTTTCTTTCGGTTATTAGGTATAGATAGAATGAAGTTAATATTGTGACTAAATTTACAATTCCCTCGAATATACTAGAAAAATATCATAAAAATTTGACAATTTCGCCTCACCCTGCTATACTACCGCCGATTAACGATTATAAACGCCAGTATTGGGCTTATTTTCAGCCCAAAAGTGGTAAATTTTGAGGAGTTTTACAAGAATGTCGCAATTAGAGATAAAAAATCTCCACGTCAGTATTGAAGATAAAGAAATTCTAAAGGGGTTGTCGCTCACAATCAAACAGGGTGAAATTCACGCAATTATGGGACCAAACGGCACGGGCAAGTCCACATTGGCATACACATTGATGGGGCACCCGAATTACACCGTCACCGAAGGTGAAATATTATTCAAGGGCGAAAATGTGTTGGAAATGGAACCCGATGAACGCTCTCGTGCGGGTATTTTCTTGGCATTTCAATATCCAGTTGCTATCCCGGGTGTAACCGTTGCAAACTTTTTGCGTTCGGCGATTAACTCTCGCCGCCGTGCAGAAAACCCTGATGATAAAGGCATGCCTATTCCTGAATTTCGTAAGATGTTAAAAGAAAAGATGGACATGCTCAAGATGGACCATAATTTCGCAGGTCGCTATTTGAATGATGGTTTTTCTGGTGGCGAAAAGAAGCGTGCTGAGATTTTACAAATGGCAACCCTCAAACCAGAGATTGCTATTTTAGATGAAACCGATTCAGGTTTGGATATTGATGCCCTTCGCGTCGTTTCGGAGGGAGTAAACGCTCTTTCTGGAAGTGAACTTGGTGTGTTGGTCATTACACATTATCAACGCCTGTTGAATTACATCAAACCGCATTTCGTGCATGTGATGATGGGTGGGCGCATTGTGGAATCTGGTGGACCAGAACTCGCGCTTCATCTCGAAGAACATGGGTATGATTGGTTGCGCGAAAAAACGGAAGATGTCGCGGCGTAAGAAACTGTTGACTACTAGTAGCAGGTGACAAGTTAAGCAAGAAGCGGCTCGTCATCTAAAGAATGGTGAATCACATGTCTGAAGATACAAAAATCCTAGAAGAAATTGGTGAGTATAAATACGGTTTTCATGACCGTGATGATAATTACACGTTCAAATCTGAAAAAGGTTTGAGCCGTGAAGTGGTTGAAAATATTTCGCGCATGAAAGGCGAACCACAATGGATGCTCGAATTTCGTTTGAAAGCGTTAGAGCATTTTCTTTCTCGCCCGATGCCAAATTGGGGACCCGATTTAGGCACACTTGATTTGGATAATATTTATTATTACGTCAAGCCGACTGAGAAACAAGAAAAATCATGGGACGATGTTCCTGATGATATTAAGCGCACGTTTGAAAAATTGGGCGTGCCAGAAGCCGAACAAAAATTTTTGGCAGGCTTAGGCGCACAATATGAATCTGAAATGGTGTATCACTCTATTCAAGAACATCTTGAAAAACAAGGTGTGATTTTTCTTTCGATTGAAGATGGTTTACGCCAACATCCTGATTTGTTCAAAGAATATTTTGGAACAGTCATTCCAATTGAAGATAATAAATTTGCGGCATTGAACTCAGCCGTTTGGTCTGGTGGCTCATTTGTGTATGTGCCCAAAGGCGTAAAAGTTGATTTGCCTTTGCAAGCATATTTCCGTTTGAACACTGCCAATGTGGGTCAATTTGAACGCACATTGATTATTGTAGATGAAGACGCATCCGTTCATTATGTGGAAGGTTGTACCGCTCCACAATATACAACCGATTCATTCCACTCAGGTGTGATTGAAATTATTGTCAAAAAAGGTGCACGTTCTCGTTATTCAACCATTCAAAACTGGTCAACCAATGTGTATAACTTGGTAACTCAACGTGCCAAAGTATTTGAAAACGCAACCCATGAATGGGTAGATGCAAATATCGGTAGTAAAGTTACGATGAAATATCCATCTTGTTATTTGATGGAACCAGGCGCACATGGTGAAATGCTTTCGATGGCATTCGCAGGTTCAGGTCAAATTCAAGATGCGGGTTCAAAGATGGTGCATTTTGCTCCGAACACAACCAGCAAAATTACATCCAAGTCAATCAGCAAATCTGGCGGACGTGCTTCTTATCGTGGCTTGTTGAAAGTTTACAAAGGTGCGAAAGGTGTCAAATCCAATGTGGTTTGTGATGCACTTTTGCTTGACCCGAAATCTCGTTCTGATACATATCCCTACATTGAAATTGATGAAGATGATGTCACCATTGGTCACGAAGCATCGGTTTCAAAAGTTGGTGAAGAACAACTCTTTTACTTAATGTCACGCGGTCTCAGTGAAGAAGAAGCCACCACCATGGTCGTTTCAGGTTTCATTGAACCGCTCGTCAAAGAATTACCAATGGAATACGCAGTCGAAATGAATCGCTTGATTGCATTACAAATGGAAGGAAGTATTGGGTAATGCAAGAAAAACCAAAAGTTACAGTATCAAGAACGAGACGAAGTGACTCTGCCGCGAAAGATTTTTCTTTCACCCAAGCAGATGTCCCTGCGTCAAACGGACTCGCTTCTTTCCGCGCCTCAGCCTGGGATTCGTTTAAGAAGCTTTCTCTTCCCGTTACAACAGATGAAGCTTGGCGCCGTACTGACATTAGATTATTACCCGCATCAGATTTCAAAATTCCACAAGATGGTGCGTATGAAGATTTGCCAGTTGTGCCAGATTATTTGCTCAAACCATTAACTGGCGAACAGCACGGCGGACAAATCACTTTACTGCCCGGTGGTTCAAAGGTTGAGTTAGATGAAACACTCGCGAAAAAAGGCGTAGTCTTCACCGATTTCCGCACGGCTGAAAAGAATCATTCCGATTTGCTCAAAAAGTTAATCGGGCAAATCGTCAAAGCAGATAGCGGAAAATTTGCTGCACTCACTTCTGCTTTGGCACAAAATGGTGTTTTACTGTATGTGCCAAAGAATGTTCAGGTAGAAACTCCGCTTCACTCAGTCTTGTGGGGACCGGGTGCAAACCTTGCTCACTTCTCGCATTTGATTGTGTTTGTAGAGTCAGGCGCATCTGTTACTTACGTTCACGAAGCCGCATCACCTGAAGAATCTACCCCAGCTATGCACTCAGGCATTGTTGAAATTCATGTTGGCGAAAATGCCAATTTGAGATTCGTCGAATTGCAATCTTGGGGCAGGCACGTCTGGAATTTTTCACACGAACGTGCTCGCGTAGAACGTGGCGGCAACTTGGATTGGATTTTTGGTGCAGTCGGTTCACGTCTCACCAAAAACTTCTCTGATTTAGATTTAGCCGGTGAAGGTGCACAAGGTAGAATGTCTGGTTTTTATTTTACAGATGGTACTCAACACCTTGACCATGATACCCAACAAAATCACTATGCTCCACATTGCACCAGTGACTTGTTATTCAAAGGTGCATTAAAAGGAAAGAGTCGCTCGGTGTGGCAAGGCATGATTTATGTCGCGCCTGGTGCACAAAAGACAGATGGTTATCAAGCGAATCGCAATTTGGTTTTAGATGACCAAGCCCGTGCAGACTCAATTCCAGGTTTAGAAATTCTTGCTGATGATGTGCGTTGTACGCATGGTGCCACCGTTGGCAAGTTAGAACAAGAACCACTTTTCTATTTGAAGTCGCGTGGTATTCCGCAAAGAGAAGCAGAGCAATTGGTTGTAGAAGGTTTCTTTGACCCCATCATGCAACGCATTCCATTTGAAGGCGTAAGAGAAAGATTCCAACAAGCCATACAAGATAAATTGTCGAAATAAAGTGTGTAGGGACACAACATCACTGTGTCCCTACGAAGAAAATGTAAAAAATTAGAAGCAAGTCTCCCTTAGAACGAGGCGGGCAAGAATCAAACTGAAAGATAGGATGTAAAAAATGGCAATAAAAAAATCAAAAGTTAAATCGAAGCCAACATTGAAGTCGAAAAAAATCAAGGCGAAAGCCAAGCCAGTTGCAAAAAAGAAAGTTTTGAAAGCCAAGCCGATTCGCAAGCCAGTGATGAAGGCGAAATCAAAAGTAAAAGCCGTTGCGAAAAAATCAAAGCCTGTTAAGAAGCATCGCATTGCAAAGATGAATAAAACGATTGCAACAAAGCCAGTGATGAAGTCGCTGGAAAAGTTGCCGACGCAAACGATGGAAGAAGTGACACGCCAAATGATGTCAGCATCTTCATCTGCGCCAGCAAAACGCCCAGCCATGCCAGTGGTGCGTCGTGTGGTTCGCCCAGCTGAACCTGTGATTCGTACAGCCACTCAATTCACATTTATGAAAGCACCCGCCGCTGAACATGCTTTTGAAGTGGGTGATAATGTGGAAGTGTTTTGTGACCATGAAAAAAGCCGTGAACGTATTCGCGGATGGATTAAAGGCATTGTGGTACAAGTAGATAATAAAATGGTGGCAGTGCAATTTCGCTCGAACGTTTTCTTAACGGATGGTTGGATGGTGCCAGATAGAATTTTATGGTATCCATTAAGTTCTGAACACATTCGCCCAGTGCCCGGCAAAAAGGGTATTGTCAAAAAAGATTTCATTCCAGATTATTAAACCGGAGTGCGTTGCGTATAAATGGTTAAGATATTGCCTAACCTCAAAGCGCGACGCACCCTTTTATAAATTATGTCTCTTGATGTAAATAAAATTCGTAAAGATTTTCCAATTTTGCAACGCGAAACTCGAGATGGGGTTCGCGTTGTGTATTTGGATTCCACAGCAACTTCGCAAAAACCTCAGCAAGTCATTGATGCGATGAATAATTATTATCAACGTTCAAACGCAAACATTCATCGTGGCGTGCATACGCTCGCTGAAGAAGCAACATCTATGTACGAAGGTGCGCGCGAAAAAATCGCAAAGTTTATCAATGCAAAATCGTCACGTGAAGTTATTTACACGCGCAATACAACCGAATCAATTAATCTTGTCGCTTATTCATGGGCACGTGCAAATTTGAAATCTGGTGATTTGGTCATTCTCACTGAAATGGAACATCACAGCAATCTTGTTCCATGGCACATGCTACAAGTCGAAAAAAATATCGAATTAGATTTTATTCCCGTGACCGAAAACGGTTTACTGGATGTAGACTCTTACAAATCGCTTCTTGACCGTGCGCCGAAGTTGGTCTCATTTACACACATGAGCAATGTCCTCGGCACGATTAACCCTGTGCAAGAAATGATTCAAATGGCGCATCAAGTTGGCGCAATTGTATTGATTGACGGTGCACAATCTGTTCCGCATTTGCAAGTAGATGTGCAAAAATTAGATGCAGATTTTTATGCTTTCTCTGCTCATAAAATGTGCGGACCAACCGGCATTGGTATTTTATATGGAAAATCCGCATTGCTTGAGTCCATGCCGCCGTTTTTAGGTGGTGGTGACATGATAAAGGAAGTCAAATTAAAGTCGTTTCGCGCAAATACACTGCCGCATAAATTTGAAGCAGGTACACCCGCAATTGCTGAGGCGGTTGGGTTTGGTGCCGCTGTGGATTATTTATCCAACATCGGCATGGATAACATCGCCGCACACGAACATCAAATCACGGAATATGCTTTAGAGCGCTTGGAAGAAATCCCCGGCTTGAAATTGTTTGGTCCATCAGCTGATAAAAAGGGTGGAGTCGCCGCATTTACATTGGATGGAATTCATCCGCATGACGTGGCACAAATTTTAGATAAAGATGGCATTGCCGTTCGAGCGGGTCATCATTGTGCGCAACCTTTGCATGAAAAATTTGGAATCCCTGCTACCAGCCGCGCTTCGTTTTATATGTATTCCACAAAAGAAGAAGTGGATTTGTTGGTGAATGGTTTGTATAAAGTGAAAGAAATGTTTAAGTAAATCTCATTGGTCTTACAGGTCGAAATGGTCGAACAAGTCCGACTAGTCAGACCTCTTAGACTAATAAGACTTTTTAGACTTTAGGACTATTTTATGGACGATTTATATCGCGAAGTTATCATCGAGCATTATAAGAATCCAAGTTATCGCGGAAAACTAGACCCGCATGATATTGCCTTTGCGGATAATAACCCTTTATGCGGTGACCATATCGAAATCAATTTGCGTTTAGATGAAAATGGAAATGTCAAAGAAGCATTGTTTGATGGTCATGGCTGTGCAATCTCGCAAGCCTCTGCAGATTTGTTGATGGAATCAATCATCGGCAAACCTTTGGAAGAAGTAAAACAACTCAAAAAAGATGACATTCTTGAAATGCTTGGCATTGACCTTGGTCCTGTACGATTGAAATGTGCATTGCTTTCGTTGAAAGTGTTGAAAGCAGGAGTCTATGGTTTAGGTGAGGCAAGTGATGAGTTGGTGGAATAATTATTAGACCGAAGACGGTGGACGATAGACCGTCAGGAATTGATATGTTTAACTATACAACCTTAGATGAATCCAAAGCAGAATTTATAGAAATTGCGCCCGCTTCCGAACTCCCAAACGGCGAGCGTTTATTTGTTGATTTAGGTGATAAACCTATCGTCATTCTTAACATCGCAGATAAATTATTTGCAATTGGTGATGTATGTACGCATGATGATGGTCCGCTAGGGGATGGGATGATTGAAGGGCATAATATTGTCTGTCCGCGCCATGGTGCTGAGTTTGATGTTCGCACTGGTCAAGCCGTGCAAATGCCTGCTGTGGTAGATATTCCTGCATATCCTGTCCGTGTAGTGGATGGGATGATTCAAGTGGGCGTACCGAAAGAATAATTTTTTCTATTGCTTCACTAAAAAAAGCACTCTACGGGTAGAGTGCTTTTTTATTTCTTCCTATTGCGCGTAGAATAAATTCTAAATTCTGTGTTATAAACTTAATACTGTCGAAGCCGATACCACAGACTTGAGAGGATAACATGACTTCGAAAATTTACACCGCGATACTTTTGTTGCTCATTGGTTTACTGGTTGTGTCTTGCACGCTTGGAGATATCACACCACAACAAGCCAGTCTGGCTACTCCAGCCGCTACGCCGATATTAGAGTTAAGCATTCAGCCAGATACAACTTCATTCAACACAGTGGGGCAAGTCATCAACTTTCAGTATGCCGTGAAAAACATTGGGCTTACAGGTGTAGCAGGTAGCGTCATTGCAACAGGTATCACCGTCAATTGCCCCGCACTGAACACTATTGGCAATGCCAACGACTCTCTTGACCCTGATGAAACGATTATTTGCACATCATCACATACTGTTACACAAACTGATATTGACATCGGTTCCGTTACTTTTGTTTCTATGGCAACCATCAATGAGATTAGTTCCAATCAAGTGATGGTGACAATTTCTAGGCAACAAGCGCAAAACTTGTCTTTAGCCACAACAGCAAACCCCACAACCTATGAACAAGCAGGTAATCAAATCCTTTTTACTTATGTCATCACGAATACTAGCAATTCAGATGTGGGACCTGCTCAATTCACAATCAGTGATAGTTTGATTAGTACCGCGCCATTCAACTGCGGAAATATAGACACGCTTCTTCCTGCGGGGGGAACTGTCACTTGTACCTCAACATATACTGTCACCGAAGCAGATGTGACCGCAAACTCGGTTACGAGCCTTGCCACTGCTTCGGGTGGGGCATCTGCTCCATCAGCGCAAACAAGCGTCACCGTAAATAGAGGCGTGGTTGCTCAATCTAGCCCAACAACGAATTTGACTTCGGGTAGCACAATCTCGTATACAGTAGATGATGGTGATTGGATATGGCAGATTGCGCGTTGTCATGGAGCCGACCCGCAACAAGTGGTTGCGGCGAATCCACAAATTCCAGTGCCTTCTCAAATTTCGCCGGGCATGGTTATCACTGTTCCAAATATTGGTAGCAAAGGCACAGTGTATGGTAAGCCTTGCGTTGTGAAACATACCGTTAAGGCTGGTGAAACTTGGGTTTCTATTGCGCAACAGTACAATGCCGACCCTAGTATTTTGCAAATTGCAAACGAAAATTTATTAACAGTAGGTAGAGAAATTAGCATTCCGCGCAATTCGGCGGGGACGCTTGGTACATCTATAAAAGCATTGTCATTGACTATCACTGCCAATCCAACATCTTACCAACAAGTTGGCCAGCAAATTACTTATACATATGTCATCAATAATAGTGGCAATACTACACTTGGTCCTGCGCAATTTACAGTCACTGATAATCTTTTTAGTAGTACACCTTTCAACTGTGGTGATGCAAATACAACGCTTGTAGCCAATGCAACTGTTACTTGTACAGCAACATATACGATTACGCAAGGAAACTTAGATTCTGTTTCGATTGTAAGCAATGCCACCGCTTCTGGTGCTAGTGTTACATCTTCACCTGCTAGTTTTACATTAAACAAAGTCGTCGTGGCGACAAATCTTTCACTGGTTGTTGTAGCAAATCCCACAACTTATAATCAAGAGGGTCAGCAAATTACTTATACCTACGCCATCACCAATAATGGAACTACGACTCTCGGTCCTGCACAGTTTACAATCAGTGATAACTTAATTAGCCCAACGCCGTTCAACTGTGGTGATGCTAACATCACGTTAGCACCGAGCGCAATTGTCACTTGTACTGCAACATACACTATTACTTTGGAAAATATGAATGCTGTTTCAATCGTCAACAATGCCACTGCTTCTGGCGCAGGTGCTACATCATCACAACCTGCTAGCGCAACTGTTACTAAGCAATAAATGTAATTCAAAAAGAGGAAAAGCATTTGCTTTTCCTCTTTTTTTACCATTCTCCTGCATAACGAATTTTATAAGGTGTTGTTACTTTCTCTATTCGAAAACGACGTAATTCCACCAATTGACGAATATGCAAATTATCATGAGCCACCCATGATGAGAGCATATCACCTGCTGTCATCGTTCCCCACTTGCTTTTATATTTTGTATTCCAATCTGATTTTTTTATGCTTTTCAACCATGCTAAAGATTTTTCACGTTCCTTAAAAAACTTCTTTTTCATTGAAACAAAATTTTGTTGATTGTATTTTCTGAGTTTCACCCACGTGAATGGAGAAATCGGATGCCATTCTTCATATTGACGATGCAAAATAAAATCCAAATGCTCTCGAAAATCTTCACGCTCTTCATCATAAAGATGACAAACGACTTCCAACATTGACCATTTCCCTGCGCTTGGTTTGGCTTGCGCTTCTTCCTGACTTATACCTGCCAGCAAAGCCCCAAGCATTTCTGTGCTTTGAGTCAATTCTTGATACAGAGTCTCGAATTTCATCTTTCCTCTTCTTTCAAATCGTTAATCTGAAATCGAAAATCGTCCTACAATCCTCAAAATATCAAACCCTTCTGCAAACGGAACTTCTGCCAACGCACCATGACGTACCATAATCGAACGCGTTAATTCTTGATTGAAATAGTATCTATCTTTATAGGTTTCGTATTGAGCCAATGCCTCAATTTTCTTGTTTACATCTTCTTCAGAAACTTCAACAAGAAAATGTGGGAAGAATCCATACGAAGAACGGACTACATCAAAACCTAAGACTGTGATGCCGCGAAAGGCGCGTAAGGCTTCGTCGGTCATTGTATTGTGGTCTTGATGAACATCTTGCTTGGAATGAGTAAAGATTAAATCAGGTTTGAATTCTTTACGCAGTTTGAGAAAGTATTCCAAAATTTCTTGGCGTGATTGTTGAAAAACCCGTGTTGTGAATTTTCCAAAAACAACTTTCTCTTGTGGCATGCCCAATACTTTCATTGATTCAAGATGTTCATTCTTTACATTTTGCAAATCAGGATTTTTCTGATTATCAGATAATGTTACACACAGAATTTCTGTTTTCTTTGCAATGTGATGAATCAAAGCGCCACATCCGATTTCAATATCATCTGGATGCGCGCCGAGGAAAAGGACTCGTTTACCGGAGAAATTCATAATTTTATTTGTAGGGGCGAGGCATGCCTCACCCCTACATGATTATTTTGTAGCCAAAATCCCACCGACAACTTTGGTCATCACCAGCTTGCCATCACGGTCGAGCCATTTTTGAGCAACTGCTTCAATCTTCTTAATCAAAGCTTCGTATTCATCTTTGTCATTGAACATCGAAGTCCATAATCTACGATCTTCACTCAACGAAGCACGGACGTAGTCAATGAATGGTGCAACACTTGGAAAGGTGAGATGATTTTCAAATTTGTGTAATTCGGTCTTTGCAAAAATGCTATCAATTGTGTTGAAAATTTCACCTTTGAAGCGTGAAGAACCAGGCATTGGAGGAATGGTCGCATTCGTGGCTTCTTTGATAATGTCATAGAACATTTGCTTGTTTTCAGGCAATGGTCCAGACACGAAAAGGCGTCCGCCAGATTTGAGAACGCGGTGTGCTTCACCAAATGTAAATTTCAAGTCAGAGGCGTAATAGATTGCGAATGCCGAAGTGCACAAATCAAATGTATTGTCTTCAAATTTGAATTTTTCATTGAAATCCAAAAATTGGAAATCAATGTTCGCGCCGAGTTCTTTATTTTTTGCGCGAGCTTTGTCTAACAATTCTTCTGAAAAATCACCACCTGTGATTTGTGCTTGACCTTTTGTATATTCATTAAATAGAAAACTCAATTTGCCAGCGCCACATCCCACATCTAAAATTTTCATGCCTGCTTGCGGTTTCAATAAATCGTTCGTCCACACGTCAATGTTGGCAGAACCATATTTTTCGTGAATGTCAATGCGCATTAATAAATCTTTGCTAGGTTCTTGATAATCAATTTTCATTTTTTTCTCCTTGAGATTCTCGTTGGTCGAGTAGGCGAAGCCCGTATCGAGACGAACATTTAATAAAGTAATTTTTATGTATTGATGGTCTCAGTACATTGCTTATTTCATTTGCAACTTCTCGACCATCGGTTATATAAATTATACATCAAAATTCACCAACTGAATTTTGAACGACATGATAAAATTCGCGCACTATGGCAAACAAGATTCAACCCATAAAAGGCACCCGCGAATTTTACCCTGAGCAAATGGCGTTGCGAAATTTCATTTATGAAAAAGTCCGCGCGGCATCTCAGGCTTTTGGCTATCAAGAATGGGATGCGCCTTTTATTGAACCGATTGATTTATACGCCGCAAAATCTGGCGAAGAACTTGTCAAAAAACAATCCTTCACATTTGAAGATCGTGGTGGAGATTTCGTCACACTTCGCCCTGAATTAACTCCATCACTGGCACGCATGATTGCCGCCAAACAAAACGAATTGGCGTACCCTGTGCGTTGGTGGTCATTCGGTCCGTTTTGGAGATATGAACAACCGCAAAAAGGACGCTCGCGTGAATTCTTTCAATGGAATATTGACATGTTGGGAGTCAATTCGCCTCAAGCGGATGCAGAGTTGGTTGCTGTTGCCTCGACATTTCTCAAGTCTGTGGGTTTGACTCCTGACCAAGCCACGATTTATGTCAACAATCGTCGCTTAATGGATTCTGAATTTGATAAAT